>Ga0180434_10000452_pt1 | contig 60265 bp, 49 predicted proteins | sample SS_ome_7_FD_132453 | JGI IMG/M metagenome (GOLD analysis project Ga0180434, IMG submission 132453) | Hypersaline lake sediment archaeal communities from the Salton Sea, California, USA - SS_1_D_2 metaG | ecosystem: Environmental > Aquatic > Non-marine Saline and Alkaline > Hypersaline >...
AGTTGTCCTTCAGTTGCTCGATTCCGCCCGCTACGTTTGGGTTGGTTATGCTGCGAATTGTCGTGGGATGGATTACTCATGCAACGGACGTCGCTATGGCATGGATGCCTGGTAGCTGCTGTCTTGCCGTGGATGGGTCTTGAGCTCCCCGCTCAGGCTGGCCAAGTCGCACGGGTACAATCACAGGTATTCGACATCGAGTATTCGGTGAACCGAGAGGCATTGCCTCTCGATTCGGTGGTCTTGTGGTATACGTTGGACCGGGGGAAGACCTGGCACCAGTATGGTCCGGATGAGGACCGCCAGTCGCCCTTTGCCTTCAACGCGCCCCAGGAGGGTCTTTACGGGTTTCTGTTTATCATGACGAACGCAACGGGAGCGTCGAGCCAGCCGCCGACGGCTTCTGTTGAAGCCCACTGTTGGGCGATCGTCGATTTCACTTTACCCGTTGTCCAGGTTCATCAGCCGCGTCAAACGACAGTTCTGGGTCGACGCGTGCTGCAAATACGTTGGACGGCTATCGACACTCACCTGACAGACCGCCCCATCGAGATCAGCTACCGGCGTTTGCCGGATGTTTCCTGGAATGCGGTGGCGCCTGATCCGCTTGCCAATACAGGGCGATATGACTGGCAGATCGCTGACGATTTCACCGGACCTGTTGCGATTCGTGTAACTGTCAGCGATGAAGGGGGGAATCGAGTCCGGGGCGAATCGTCGGTTATCGAGATCGCCGAGGTCACCGCAAGTCTGGCGTCCTCAGTAACGTCTTCACAAGAGCCTACAGTCATGCAGGCCCTGCTGGGCAGGGATATCATTACGCCGGTGTCTGCGTCGGACAGGAAACGGGCTCAGCGTCTTTACGAGGAGGGTATCGAACATCGCGACAATGGAAAGTACCGCGAGGGTATCGCCCGGTTGCGGAGGGCTGTAGCTCTCGACCCGGAGATGACCGAGGCTTTTGTCGGGATGGCTGAGATGTTTGAGCGGATCGGCGATTTGGATCGCTCGCGGGGTTCCTACGAGATCGCCCTGAGGCAAAAGCCTGACATGCGGGAGGCATTACGCGGGGCAGCCCGAGTCGATCAGCAGCTATTCAAGCACGAGTCGGCGGCACAGAAGCTCAGGACGATCCTACGCCATGATCCCAACGATGCGGAAGTCTGGATGAATCTCGGCGACGTAGCCATTTTCCAGGGCGATCCGGTTTTCGCGCGAGAGTGCTACACGTACGCAGCCACTCGCGACGCCAAAGCCGTTGACGTGATAGAATCTGCTCAAAAACGTCTGGTGCTGATGGCGGAAGCAAGCCGCGTGTTCCGCGAGCCCGGGTCTTAGCCGCTACCGCAGAATCGGCGGGGCGGGGCGGGGCCATGGCTTTAGCCTTGGGGGACACGAATCAGCGAGCCTGTCGGATAACTAGCAAGAACAGGTGCGACGGAGCACTGATTGGACACCGGCAAACGGACGTGGACACGAAGGTCCTTTGATGAGCACCAAAGATAACATTCGCACGGTATACGCCATCATTGGGAGCGATCGGTTCTTGCGTAACGAAGCTGTCGGAGCTCTTCTGCGCCGGTTTGATGCCGGTGACGATTCCCTGGGACCTACCACGGTCGATGGCGTCGACGCCAACCTGGCAGAAGTGCTCGACGAGGTGCGCACGCTTTCGCTGCTGGGTGACCGGCGGATCGTGATAATCGACTCGGCTGACCCGTTTATCACAACCCACCGCAAGAAGCTCGAAGAATACTGTGCTGCCCCCTCGCCGACGGGCACATTGATTCTGGCGTGCAACACGATGGCGAAGAACACGCGCCTTTATAAGGTCATAAACGAAACGGGCGCGGTAATCGTCTGTGAGGTGATGAAGGGTCGGCAGGTAATCGGGTGGGTGATCAATCGAGCGCGGTCTGTTCACAACAGGACCGTCTCTCCACCAACGGCGGCCAGACTTAGAGAACATGTCGGCGACGACCCTGGCACTTTGGATTCCGAGCTGGCGAAGCTCTCTGTCTACGTGGGTGATCGCCCCGAGATTACACCGGCTGACGTTGATGCCCTGATCGGACAACACCGCGAGGAGGTTGTGTTCGCAGTTACGGACGCGATGTCATCCGGTGATCCAGCCGGGGCGCTGACCCACTGGGAGCAGGTGTTAGCCACCGACAAGGCGGCGCCTGGCAGAGCGATTGCCGGAATGGCGTGGGCCATCCGTCGTCTTCTGTCTGCTCGCCACGACTTCGACAACGGCGTGCCGATTGGGAATCTGGCCCGGCGGGTATATACCGATCCACAAGTGCTCGAACGGAGGCTTGGGCGACTAACCACTGAGAACCTCGAACGTCAGCTTTGTGATTTGTGTGCAGCCGACCTGGCCGTCAAGACCGGAGGAAGCACGCTGGAGTTGGCGATCGAGAAGTTCGTCGTGACCCACAGTCGGCGAGCGACCCAATCGGTCGGAAGGCGATAGGAGTGTAAGATGCCACGCACGTGCAAGGATGCAACCATCATTCTGTTTGTGGTCGCGATTGGAGTGATCGCGCCGGGATGTTCGAGCGGGTGGTTTAGAAAGGGCGACAACCAGGACAAAGCCGCCCAGTCGCCCAGTGGTGGCGACGTGCCCGCGGGACGACCGTCCGCAGATCAGCAACCCGAGAAGAAGGCTGAGAATCTCGCAGAGCAGGAGCGGCTCGCTAATCTGGCTGCGGTGCAGGACTTCCTCGACAGGACGGCCCTATACGCTGCGCGGGAAGATCAGGATGAACGCCCACTGACGCCGGTAGAGTCAGGCAGTGACGGGACGGAACCCGGAGCTGCTGATGACCAGGCGTCGGAGAATCGCACAACGCTGGCCTCCAAGATGCGTGAGGCTGTTGCACCGTCGTCTGCATCAGACAACAAGGTCGTGGCGAACGCCGGTGTGGAGCTGGTCAACCCACAACCGGTCACACCGGCACTTGCATTGCCCGTGGTTAATCAGGTGTCGATACGATCGGCGCCTGTGGTGAGTGACAATCGGGATGACGAATCACCGCAAAACACGACCAACGCGCCGCTGAGCTTGGGGGCTGGTGGTCGTGCGGTGACGCTCGAGGAGATAGTGGCTGATCTCGATCAACGTGCAAAAGACACGAGCGACCTCGACGCCCAGTGGCGGTTGTCACTGATTCAGCTTGCTCTAGGTCGGGATACAGAAGCCGCCAACCTCTCCGCCAACCTGTCGCCCGACACTCGCAGGATTCTGACGGCCTTCATCGAAGCCGCCGCCATCGCCAGGAGCGCCGCCCGTAATCCTTTCATGGTGGACGATCATGCTCTGGAAGCTGTGGGAGGTTTGCAGGAAGTGCTCGCGGAACTTGCTGACCCCGTCATATCGACGATTGCGCTGTGTCGCCAGGTCGTGACCTTCGGCGTCTACGAACAAATGGTCTTGGAGGACTTCGTCGCCGGTCGAACTACTCAGACGATTGTCTACTGCGAGGTACGCAACTTCTCATCCGAACCAACGGCCGACGGGCGATACCGCACGCGGCTGGCTTCACGAATCGAGCTGTTGACAGCCTCCGACGGCAAGAGTGTCTGGCAACTTGACGAGCCGAAGATCGAGGACGTCTGTCAGCGCCGACGGACGGACTTCTTCTTGGCCCAGCGCGTGACTCTTCCTCCAACGCTGCCGGCTGGCGAATATGTGCTTAAGGTCGGAGTCGAGGACAAGCTGTCTGGCAAGGTCGGCGAGTCCTCAGTCCCGGTCTCGATTGCAGAACCAGTGTCAATCGCCCGCCGACCATGAGAACGTGCACAGAAATCGAAGGGGACCGTGATCCTCTGTACGCTTGTTGGTGCCAATGGCAAGGAAGACCGACAGCAAAGCTACATCTGTCCGCGCGAATAATGACGAGTTGGCGATGTTCGGCCCACATGTCGTCGCGTTGATCGACTTCTTGGGGCAGGCATCCGCGCTGGCAAGGTGGGACTTTGTTCCCAGCGGTGCCGCGGAAGTCAGTCAATGGAGTTTGGCTGTCCGCCAGAGCATGGGGCGCGTCGCTCTGTGGCGTGACGAGTTCAGGCAACAGTTCGAGCAGTACCATTCAACTAAGCGCGATCACGAGAATCTCTTCATAAGCCGAGTTCCCGCAGAGACGGGGGATAGATTCAATGACTTTCGCCAGACCGCGCTGCACCACCAGTACTTCTCCGATACGATCATCTTCTATTCGCCGCTCCAGAACGAGCACGGCTACTGGAAGGTAAGTAACGTCGCCGCCTTCTTCGTCGTCTGCAGTTTGCGTTTCCTTACCTCTTTGACGGAACATACGCCGCTTCGTGGTTCCATTGAAGTCGGAATGCTATCGCAGTTCGAGACCGGCGACCCATATGGGCCCGGCCTAGCGAAGGCCCATCAACTGGAGAGCGAAGTGGCCGACTACCCACGCATCGTCGTTGGCCCCACGCTGCTCTCGTACCTGGACTGGCTCGAAAACAACTCTGGGGACGATGGTGCGACTAAGGCTAACCGCATCATCTCCTCCAAATGTCGTGATCTCATCACACAGGACAGCGACGGCCGTTGGATTCTCGATTATCTCAACGACACCTTCGCGAACGCCTGCGACAAGGCCGCCGAATGGCGCAAGACGCAAGCCAAAGCCTTCGCTTTCGTCCAGGCCGAACTCGATTCGTTTCGGGACAAGGGAGACAAGAAGCTGACGGAGCGATATGAGCGCTTGGCGGCCTATTTCGTATCCCGTGGGTCAGGCCGATGAGGATGGGTGAACCGTGCTTTTGATTCTGCGACAGAGGGAGGGGGCGGGAGCTGCTTTGTGGGTTGAGCGACAAGCGGTACCTTGCCTGTGAATGCCGGTGGACAGGCCACCGTCAGTTGAGCCTTTTCGTTAGGTGCCGATCATCGGCGGGCCGGAGCGCTATGAAAATCGGTGTTCTCACAAGCGTCGAGACGCGGCACAGGTATTTCGCCAATGTCCTGCGCGAGCGGTTGCCTATTGTCGCGGTCGGTTATGAAACCACCGGTTATTCGCCCGCCCGAACAGACGACTTTGACTTGACGCCGGATGAGCGAGCTGTGGTGGCGCATCACTTCGACGAGCGAGACCGCCAGGAGGGGCTGTATTTTGGTGGCAATGCGGACTTCGTCGTGGGTTCTTCTTCGTGCGCAGCGTTCCGGATTGGACCGAGCACGTTGAACTCCGATCGAACCGTCGAGTTGCTCGCATCAGCCGGTGTTGATGCGTTGGCGGTTTTCGGAACAAACCTCATCACCGAGCCGCTCTTAGGCCGATTCGCCGGTCGGATAATCAACATGCATCTGGGTTTGTCGCCTTACTACCGGGGGACAGCCACCAACTTCTACCCGCTGCTCAACGAGGAGCCACAGTACGTCGGAGCGACCATCCACCTGATCGACAAGGGCATCGACAGCGGTCCTATCCTCGAGCATCGCCGCCCGAGGATCGTCGCCGACGACGGCCCGCATACGATCGGTTGCAAGGCGATCCTGGCCGGCATCGAAGGGGTAATCGCTGCCTTCGTGGAACTTGGCGAGGGTAAGCTCAAGCCGGTTGAGCAATGGAACGTGCCCGACGCGCGCCTCTACCTCCGCAAAGACTATCACCCGCGGCAGATTGCTCAGCTCTACGAGAAGCTCGACCAGGGAATGATAAGACGCTATGTCGAGCGAGCGGATGGGGCTGCCGATCCGCCCAGGCTGATCGAGTGATCTTGCGTTCCCCGCATGCTGATCTTGCAGTGCCATTTCTGTGGCATCGCTTGACGCTAGGCTTGACCGGGGGATCATATGGCTTGGTAATGCACCGCACGTGCCCTGGCGGAGCGAAGTGCTCCAGGCAATGCAATGATAGGAAGGAGCGGTCATGGGCGTGTGGCTCGCCCGCAATAAGCGATTATGGAGAAAAGGCGGTCCATCCTGATCATAGCCAACCCGACTTCAAACCGTGGTCGGGGTTCGCGAATGGCCGACGTTGTAGCTGACGGGCTTCGCCGCATGGGGGTGGACGTCACTGTCGAGCTCACCAACGCCAGTGGCGACGCCGGCATGATTGCCCATGAAGCCTCCACGGGGCCGGATGTCGCACACTTCTGTGTGGCTGCCTGTGGAGGTGACGGGACCATTCAAGAAGTTGCTGGCGCTCTTGCCCGGCGCTGTGTGAGTGGCGATGCCGATGTCCCGTCGCTGGGGCTCATCCCAGCAGGTCGGTGCAACGACTTTGCCCGGGCATTGGGTGTTCCGCTGGACGCCGACGGAATCACGAGCGTGCTGGCTGGCGGGACTCCGCGCCCCATCGACCTGGGCAAGGTCAACGATCGCTACTTCTGCACGGTTGCGACGGCTGGTATCGATGCGGAGGTGTCGCGTTTTGTCGATGGCATGCGTTTGCCGCTTACGGGCACTCCCGCCTACCTCTACGGCGCGGTTCGTGTGCTTATGGGTTATGAGGCACCGTGCATGGTCATCGAGGGAGACTTCGGCCGCGTCGAAGGGAGGTTCTTTCTGGCTTCAAGTGCCAATACATCCTCTTACGGGGGGGCTATTCCCATCGCCCCTGGAGCGGTTCCCACGGATGGGCTGCTTGATGTGTGCCTGATCCGGGCGATGTCCAAGCTGCGGGCGGTTTCGTTTGTTCCTATTGTCCTGCGAGGTCGGCATGCAAAGGAACCTGAAGTCCGGCTGCTGAAAAGCAAGTCGTTGAGAATCGAGTCGGCCAAGAGCATTGAGCTGTGGGCCGACGGCGAGCAGATCGCCGAAACACCGGCCCATATCGAGATAGTTCCCTCAGCCGTGCGTGTCTTGCTTCCATAGAATAGAGGGTCAGGCTACCTTATCCTGGCAGACCTCTTGGATGGGACGATGATCCGACGATGAAGTAGCTTGGCCCCTTTCTTGTCCGCACGCCTGCCGTGTTGCGGAGTGGCCACATTCCGCGGAGAATGTCAGAGCAGCAGACCGACAGGGGAGGAACCGGGAATTGCCAATGTCCAATGTTCAGCTTCGATCCATACCAGACGATGGGGGTTCCCAATGGGAGCCTCTCCCGCGTGACGGCATCAAGGACACGATCGATTCGGTGGTCGTCGCGTTCGTGCTGGCTTTTGTCTTCAGGGCGTTTCTGGTGGAGGCCTTCATCATCCCAACCGGATCGATGGCTCCTACGCTCTATGGTGCCCACGCCACGATCGTCTGCGAGGATTGCGGTACGGAGTTCGCCTATGGCCTGAAGGATTCCTCACAATCGACAGGTAGCGGCGACGTCAAACCTACGCACAAAGCCATCTGCCCCAACTGCAATCACCCTAATACCCAGCTGGAGACCAACGACCGCAAGCGCAATCACGAGAATGGCGATCGTATACTGGTCTTCAAGTGGCCTTTCTCCTTCGGAAGTAGTCGCCCGGACGCGAATCGATGGGACGTGGTGGTCTTCAAGAACCCGGCCAACGGTTCGCAGAATTACATCAAGAGACTTGTGGGCATGCCCGGCGAGGTGCTGATGATCGTCGACGGCGACGTCTACACGGTCTCAGCGGATCAGCTCTCGCCGAAAATGCTCGACAAGCTCGATCAGTACCGCCACGAGAAGTACGCATTGCGGAATGGGCTCGGGGGCAGAAAGATGCAACCGCTCCCCAAGCCTATTCACGACGAGCTCATCGAAAAGATGACCATCGTCCGCAAAACTCCGCTTGCCCAGGAAGCACTGTGGTTCAACGTGTACGACAACGACAGCCCGCCGAAAACGCCTGACAGCGGTCAACCTGCTTGGAAGGCGGCGATGCTCGGCGAATCCGGCTGGGACACGTCGGGCAGGCGCGTGACGTTCGAGAACAAACGTGTTGCGGAGGATTACATAACACTGACTGGGGAACCGCTTCGCTCGAGGAACGCCTACAACATCGACACCAATATACGCGGCCGACGGCTTCTGAGCCCGCCGCCGGTTTCGGATCTTCGAGTGCGTTTCGTTCTTACGCCAAGAACGGATTCCGGCACATTGCATATACGACTGGAGAAGAACAAGCGTGTGTTCTGGGCAACGCTCGGCATGAACGGAGATGTTGCCATCACCGAATCGCTCAAACCACCGTTGACATCGTCCTCGTCGATGCTCTCCGCCACCGTTGCCCCTTTGGCTATCGACAGGCCGATCGAGGTCGCGTTCGAACACGTGGACTACCGTGTCGCCTTGCATGTAGGGGGAAAGGAGATCCTTGCAACTTCGACGAACAGCGGATCGAAGGCGTATTATGTTCCTGACGTGGCGAAATTGTTGGCGAGGCGCGCCAAGTACACAGACGCGGCACGACCGCGCATCTATGCGAGTGGTGGAGACCTGGACCTTACCCATCTGGTCGTCGAGCGAGACGTGTACTACATCTCTCCTCATCCCAGTGACCGACCCACCTGGACAGCCGGTCGTTGCTGGGGAACGGAGGACAACCCGATATTCCTGAGATCCTGGGAATATTTCATGCTCGGCGACAACAGCGCCGCCAGTCAGGACTCCCGACTTTGGGTCACTGTTGGACCTCATCTGACAGACCGCGGCGAGGATTACCAACTCGGAACGGTTCCAGCAGACCAACTCATCGGGAAGGCCTTTTTTGTCTATTGGCCCAGCGGACTGCGAATACCCTGGCTTCCTCCTCTCGACAGGATAGGCATCGTTCCGGACGTCGGTCGGATGCGCTGGATCAGATGAGTATCAGTGCTCCTATGCCCCGCCGGGGGAGTATTGACGGAGCACGGGATGCCGATGTCCACCATTCGGTCCCGTCAAGACCGCCTTCGCTGGCGGATTGCCTCACGAGCGTTTTCCACAGGTTGTCAACCGTTTGTGCCGAACGCCTGTCAGTAAGTTTCACTGCACTTCACAAAGTATTAATTGGTGACCGCCATGTCGACCAGCTCTCTAACGCTAAACTGGCTACCATAACCGCTTGTTACACATAGAATTATGTCGCATCCCACACTGCTTACGCGGTGCTCCCGTTTCCGTTACGCTTACGCTTCTTCTTCGCATATTGCATGAGGGCTACACCTGTACACATTCCCAAGTGATAAAAGACGGCTGGCGTAACGGGCAAACCCGCTTATCCTTTGGGGTTCGGTTTCGGAACACAGACCAAGAAGGTTTCGTCCGCAAGGAGCGCGCCCTGACGATGCAAGGCAATCCTCTGCTGGAAACTCGCGATCTGGTCAAGCGGTACGGTGGGCGGGCGGTTGTCGACCAGCTTTCGTTCACCGTTGGCGCAGGCGAGATAGTCGGTCTGCTCGGCCGAAACGGAGCCGGCAAGACCACGACCTTCCGCATCACGGTGGGGATGATCGATGCCAACGAGGGATCAGTCTTCTTTGATGGGGAGGACGTGACGCCCCTGGCCATGTACAAGCGTGCCCAGCGAGGAATGGGCTACCTTTCTCAGGAACCCAGCGTTTTCCAGCGGCTTTCCGTCACGGACAACCTGTTGGCGATCTTGGAAACGATGAAATGTTACAGCCGCAAGCAGCGTATCGAGAAGGCTGACTACCTCGTTGGGAAGTTCGGCCTCGCCGAACAGCGCAATCAGCTCGCTCGAACGCTATCTGGTGGGGAGCGGAGAAAGCTCGAGATTGCCAGAGCACTTGTGACCCAGCCGAAGCTGATCATGCTGGACGAACCATTCAGCGGTGTCGACCCCAAGGCTGTCGAGGATCTGCAAACCGAGATTCTGCGTTTGCGGCGCGAGGACGGCATCGCCATTCTGCTCACTGACCACAACGTCCGCGAGACGCTCCGCGTCACGGACCGCAGCTACATCGTACACGACGGGAAGATGCTTGCGGAAGGCGATCCGAAGACGCTTGTTCGCGACCCTCTGGTTCGTAAGGCCTACCTGGGCAGCAGTTTTCGAGCGGAAGACTTCGAGCGGCGTGACAGCTAGAGTGGAGGGCCATGTTCTTCTGATGTGGGAGGCACGATGACTTGCGCCGAGAAGCCCAAGCTGGAGACGAATGTCGCTCGACTGTTGGATCATTGCCTCGCCCATTTTCAATGGACGTGGAGCATCCGACTCTAAGTAGTGGCATGGATCGGTAGCGTTTAGCTATTTCGGATGGGCGTCGCATGAGCGAAAACGACGGTTGGACCTTCACCGGGCCAGGAAACACGGAGGAACAACCCACGACACATGCTGATCATGTCCTGCGATGGGTCGACGGGCAGCAGCGCGAATGGTCGGTGGAGCTGTTGCCCGGGAGAATCGTACTGCGCAGCGGTCCGGACACGATCGGGCTGGATGAGGATAGGTGGCAACGGGACCTGTATCTGGCGGAGCATCACGACGGCTGGGTGATTCGCTTCCAGACCTTCGACCAGGAGGTCGGATTCCTGGTGTCGGACGAAGAGTCAGCCCCTTTCCTGCGTCACCTGGCAGGTGCGATGCTAAGGACGACTGGCGACCACATCGAGCAATCGTCCGAACCGGTCGACAATATGGCGGCGTTGCTCTGGCCGCGGATATCCCCGCTGGCGGTGTGGGCGCTTGCTTGCTCATCTCTCGCGTTTATTCCGATTATTGGTCTGGTACCTGCTCTGGCGACCGTTGTCTTGCTTGTGTGTCACTGGAAGAAAGTGCGTCGTGCGCGGGTGATGAGTCACTCGCGGAAGCTATGCGCAGCTGCGTTTGTCATCCTGGTGGTCGGGTTATGCACTTCGGGGATCGCAACGGTGAGCCTCCTGGAAAGCTGGGAGGATCTCGACCCGATTGTCTTGGAGGATTCCGCCGGGGATTTCCAGCACGTGGACCCCCAACTCGGTCACGAGGTTTCCACGAGCGTGGCGAGCGTAACGTCCGGACTCGTCGACACGGACGCTCACGTCCAATTGGCTGGTCATGCCCTGCTGTCACAAGGACTGCTGGAGAGAGACTATAACTGGGGGCTCATCGCCGCGGGATTCATCGTGGTCTTGTTCTCCCTGACGGTTCATGAATGTGCCCATGGAATAACAGCCTGGTGGTTGGGGGATGATCTCGCGCGTCGGGCTGGTCGGGTGACGTTCAACCCCATAGCCCATATCGACCCGTTCGGAACGATTCTCCTGCCCGTCGTCCTTCTCATGATGGATGTGGGCGTGTTTGGTTGGGCCAAGCCCGTTCCCGTGCGTAGGGAGTGTCTTCGTCGACCGAGGCGAGACGATATACTGGTGTCCATTGCAGGCCCCGGATCAAACATGCTGCTGGCGGCGGTTTCGCTTGCCCTGCTGCTTGCACTCGGATGCATAGTCCGCCTGGCGGTTCCCACAGCCCACGTAGCCAACCTGAACGGCATGGGGATTCACGAGGCTGTGGAGGCGTCAGGATTCTTGCTGGCGCCGGTGTTCTCACCCGTTTGCACGGTTTTGCAGCTCAGTTTCATGATCAACGTCATACTGGCGTTTTTCAATCTCATTCCCATACCCCCGTTGGACGGATCACACGTCCTGGAGCAGACCTTTCCCAACACTGTGGGGCGGTTTTATGATCGCATCAGGCCTTTCAGCTTTCTGTTCTTCCTGATGCTGATCTACTCCGGCGCCCTGACCTACATATTCCTCATTCCTCTTGTTATCGTGATGCTGCCGGCTGCGACACTATTGTATATGTGCACGGGCTTTCTCTGATTTCTTGGATTGCTTCGCCGCTGGCAAAGCGAGACGTGTCGCAGGCATGTCGAGTGCTTCCGGGAGTAGGCCCAATGGCAGAGGAACAACTCGGATTTGGATGGGAACCGGGTGGCGGTGATTCTCCGACTGCCGGACCCCAGCCGCGGATCAGAGCATTGGCGGATCGATTGAGCGGGTTTGCAAAGCGCGGCGTCTATCTCGGCACGTCCAGTTGGAAGTACCCTGGCTGGATCGGCAGCGTGTATGATCCCAACCGGTACCTTGCCCGGGGAAAGCTCTCAAAGAAGAGGTTCGAGCAGACCTGCCTGACCGAGTATGCCGGTGTGTTTCCAACCGTTGGCGGCGATTTCTCTTTCTACCGGTTTCCCACCGAGTCGGCGTGGGAAAGGACCTTCTCGCAGGTGCCTGAGGGCTTTAGATTCAGCCTGAAGATCCCGGAAGACATCACTGTCGAGCGTTTTCCAAAGCTGCCCCGTTACGGTCGCCGCGCGGGACGGGAGAACCCCGACTTCATGAATGCGGCTCTTCTGGAAGACCGCTTTCTGAATCTCCTCGAACCATATCGCAGCAAGCTCGGCGTGCTCATGTTCGAGTTCGGAACGATCCATGGGGAATCGATGAAGGAGCCTAAGCGGTTTGCCACCGCCCTGGACCGGTTGCTCTCACGGTTGCCGACCAAGCGGTTCGACTTCTCCGTGGAAGTGCGCAATCGGAGGTTTCTCACTGAGGGGACAGACTACCTGGATAGTCTTCGATCCAACGGTGTCGCCCACTGCTTCAACAGTTGGACACGAATGCCTTCCGTTACGGATCAGCTTGGTGTTTCAGGGACATTTACGGCTAAGCACGTCGTCGCCCGTCTTCTCCTCAAGCCCGGTCGAACCTATGAGCAGGCGGTCAAGCAGTTTTCACCCTACGATCGCATTGGAGAGCCGTATCCGGAGGGCAGGTCGGCGTTAAGCGAGTTGATCGAGACGTGTATCGAGCGCGAGGTCGGCCTGTTCGCCTACGTCAACAACCGCTTTGAAGGCAACGCCGTGGAGACGATTCGGGCGGTGGTTAATGCGAATGACCTGTCAGAATGACGCTTTTGATGTCGTGCGGTGTCGGGCATAAGGAATCATTCTGACACCTTCTCCTCGAAGGGTTGCCCGGTTCTGTAGAAATCGAGCGCGCGGTCGATGCGTTGCTTTCGGGAATCGCTGATATCCTGGTCGTGCAGCGTGAGCAGCTCCTCCGCGATCGTGATCGCCTGTGCGAAGTCGCCGGTGCGTGCCAGCGCTGCGGCTAGAGCTTCGGTAGCGGGCAGGTTCGTGTCGGCGGATTCCTCGGCGGCGCGTCTTGCCAGAACAACCGCCCGCTGGCCGTCGCGCAGCTCGTTTACGGGGCTGGTGGCCAGCACCCAGGCGAGCTGGGCGCCGATGGCTGTGTCGTGTGGCGACCGCAGCAAGCCCTCTTCCCAGCGGGCGACGGCTGAGGCGACATCCCCGTTTCTTTTCAACACAATCCCCACGCGGTAGTAGGCCTCCACATAGTCGGGGTCGAGCCGGAGGGCTTCGTTGAACTCCTCAACGGCTTCGTCATATCGCCGGTGGCCCGCCAGAAAACAGGCGAGATCGAATCGAGGCACGGCGAGCGTGGGCTCGATCGTGATGATTTGCCGGAGGAGTCTCTCCGCTTCCTCGAAGCGCTCCTGCTCATGATAGACGGCGGCAAGGGCAGCCATTCGAGGCGGGTCGTCGGATCGGATTGCAAGTGCCTTCTCGAAGCACCTTGCAGCCGTTTCCAAATCGCCCAGAGCATGTGAAGCCTGAGCGAGTGAGATATGGGCGCTGCGGTTTCCCGGGAGGCGCTCCAAGGCTTTGAACGCGTGATCACGCGCGCCGGTGTAGTCTCCGTCGGCTGCGAGCAAAGCCGCCAGGTTGACGTGGGCCGTCGGCGTGTCCGTGGCACGGTCCAGCGTATGATTCCACAGGGCGTACGAGTCGGACCAGACGTGCATCTGACGCCGCGTCGAGGCAACCAAGACGCCGACGAGAACAGCAGAGACGGCTACGAGCCCGATCCGGAGCTTCCGGCGCGATCGGCCTCCTGTTGCCCAGATTCGGCAGATCACACCAGCTATCAGAACTGACAAGACCATCGTGGGAATGTAGCTGTATCTGTCCGCGACGACCTGCGGTCCGCTCTGGACCAGGCCGAGCATGGGCGAGAGCAACACGACGTACGCAAGCCAGCCCGCGGTGAGGCCTGGCCTCTTTCGTCTGATCGCGATCACCGCTGCGGTAAGACCGATGACCAGCAAGGCTGAGATGACGTTGAGCGAATCCAGCGCAAACGCTTGGGGGTCCTGTTCATAGAGGGGCAGCAACACGGCGGGCCAGAGCGTCTTGTACAGATAGAACATCAGACCGAAAAACGCCTGTCCGACACGCAACCCGACCGGATGCTGCTCGATGGTCCGCATTGCTCCAGCTTCGTGCTGAGCCCAGGCAGCCAGACCGGCGAACACGATGGCTGGCAAGAGGAAAGGCAGCTTCTCCAACAGGACCTGTTTGGGTTCTTCGCTCGGTTGGATAGCCAAGCTGGTTTCGTTGATGGTGGAATAGTTTGCTGGTCCGTCCCCCACCCCTGGAAGGGGTGGGGCACCCGAACTGCTTGCACGATCTGAAAGGCGTCCCAGCAATCCGAGGCGCCGAAGCGGGTAGGCGTCGAGGATAAGCAGAACCACCGGCAGCGTCATACCGACGGCCTTTGAAAGCAGCGAGAGCACGTAACATGCGAGCGCCAATCCGAGCAGCAATCGGCGCCTGCCGGTCGGCTTCGTGTCGACCGCTCGCAGGTACATCAACACGGTGACTGCCAACCACAAACCGCTGAGCACGTCTCGGCGCTCCGTTGCCCACGCGACCGATTCCACGCGGAGGGGGTGCACCGCCCACAGCAGCGCTCCGACCAGAGCTGGGAAGACCAGCGCTTTGTCGTCGGTCAACCGATGCGATTGGCTGATCGTACCCGCGTGCGTTGGCGAACCATCATGTCGGCTGTGCCGGAGCACCGGGTCTGAGTGCTGCGGGCCATGTCGAACGGCTCCGATCAAGCGTGCTATTACCAGCAGCAGGACGATGGCCGTCAGGGTATGCAGGACCAGGTTGGTGAAGTGATACCCGGCTGGATTGACGCCGCTGTAGATTCGCCAGTCGACGGCGTGTGATAGCCAAGTCAGCGGCTGATAGTGACCGGCGAAGGGCGTTGTGAACATCCACTTAAGATGCTCGAAGCTCAGGCCTCGGTATTGGTCGTTGTTGACCAGAACGGAGAAGTCGTCCCAGGAAACGAAGTCGTTGTTTCGGGTGGTCTCGAACGACAGGAGCGTGGCGAACACCAAGATCAGAAGGGCGATCCGCCACCCCGCACCGCGCCCGGCCGGGCTGGGCAGCGGGGAGAGCTCACGGGTTGACGGCTTGGCGTTTTGCTTCCTGCTCATCGCTGCGGCTCATTGTACAGGAGAATTACACGGTCCGCACAGCAAGAGAAGGTGCGTCCGGGTCGCGTCCTGCGTGGCTCGCACGGTAAGAGAAGGTGCGTCCGGGACGCACCCTACGCTGTTTCCCTCGTCCACGGGCAAACCGGCGCTGTTTCCAAGAAGGCGATTGCGGTTTCGGATAGGCCGCTCCCTCACGGTCGCGGTTCGGCAGACCTGCCGGCGTTCCATGGCCCAATCCTGCGATGGACGCTGCCTGCACCTCTCGATAGGATGACCCTTGGCGAGACTTATTGAAGGTCGAGGATTCTGTCATGTTCCGTTGGAAGCGAAACGGTGGCGGGTTGTTGGTTGCCGCCATTCTGTCGTTGGTGGTCTGGTTGGGGTTTGCCGTCGCGCCGTGGGGCGTGGGCGGACGGTCGTGGGCGACGGCGGCTGGGAGTGCTGCATCCGCGCAACTGTCCGAGGAACCCGGGCAGGCTCCGGCGCCTTCGACGGAAGAAGAGGAGAAGAGCGCCGCTGTGCCTGATGAGCAAGGCGCACTGGACGAGAGCGTCAATCGCAGGTCCCCCAAGGACACGATGTCGACCTTCCTTAACGCGATCGACGAGGCTGACCGCGGCGAAGTCGACCTGTATGCCCACGCCCTCGCTTGCCTTGATCTGTCGGGACTCTCGGACCTGTCGGCGGATGCGCGGGAATCTTACGGGCGCAAGCTTGCCGGTCTGCTCAATGATTTCATCCAGGTTCACGGCGTCGAGCCCGAGCTTATTGCGCCCGACGAATCCGGCGGCGACGTTTACACCTACTACAACATCAAAGACGAATATGGTAACCAGCGACCCGCCATTCAAATACGGCGTTCTCTCGACGGCCCATGGCGGTTCACGTGGGATTCTCTGGCGTTCGTCGAGAATCCACCGAGCGAGTCTCCCTCACCGGAGCCCGGTGCCGGTCTCGAAGACCAGCAACCGGAGAGCCCCAAATCTCCCGAGCCCGCCCAGGCTGAAGTTCCCCAGCCGGTGACTTCCGAGGGCGTGCCTTCGGAGTTCCGCTCAGCCCAGGCAACCATGCGGACCTTTCGCAACGCGATGAAGGAAGGTCGGGTGGATGAGGCCGCCAGGTGTCTCGACCTGTCCGACTACGCCCAGGTCACGCGCAAAGGCAAGGGTGCGGAGCTGGCTGCCTTGCTGCACAAGGCCATAAGACCAGAGAAGACCATTGTTCTTCCGTTAATCTCCGATAATCCCGATGACAGGCCCTACATTCTCCGGTTGAGGAGGCACCGGGCTTCAGCCGTCATCGCTCGCCAGGGCGAGGGTAGTGATCGCGTCGGACAGTGGCTTTTCACCCGAGACACCGTCAGGTGGGTTCACGATCTGCAAGGTGCCCGACTGCGTTCCAACATTCCCGATTCGCTCAAGGGTAAGTGGTTCCTGCTGGAGCATTGGCAGTGGTTGGGGCTCGGGTTGTTGCTTGCGGTGGGCCTGTTGGCGCGATGGATCACCATTTCGGTGTTGTGGGGTGTGACGGCGTTGTGGTTGAGGCACAAGGGGGTAGCCGTCGACAAGGCTGTACAAATAGGTATGGCGAAGCCTGTGGGCATCCTGGTGGGAGCCGCCGCCGTGTGGGAGGGGTTGTCGTGGTTGTGGCTTCGCCAAGACGTTGATGCGGTGTTGCTTCTGGCTGTGAAGGTTATCGTCTGCTGGGCGGCTGTGTGGACGTTGTACCGGGCGGTGGACTTGTTGGGCGACTACTTCGCGTCGCTGGCGGGAAGAACCACTACCAAAATGGACGACCTCCTGGTGCCCTTTGCCCGCAAGACCGCCAAGACATTGGTGACCGTCTTCGGCGTTGTTTTCGTTCTTAAGCAGTTTTTTGAGGACGAGGACCTGACGAAGATCTGGGCCGGTCTTGGTCTAGGCGGTCTTGCCTTCGCGCTGGCGGCACAGGATACGCTCAAGAACCTGTTCGGTTCCCTGACGGTCGTGGCCGATCGTCCGTTCAAGGTTGGTGATTGGGTGCTGATAGGCGACGTCGAAGGCACCGTCGAGTCCGTCGGGTTTCGCAGCACACGGCTTCGCACGTTCTACAATTCCCAGATCACGGTTCCCAACGCGAGCCTGATGAGCGCTACGGTGGACAACCTCGGCGCCCGCCACTACCGTCGATTCAAGACCATGCTCTCGGTTACCTACTCGACGCCTCCTGAGAAACTGGAGACCTTCTGCGAGGGCATCCGAGAATTGATCCTTTCGCATGTATACACGCGGAAGGACTATTTCCACGTTTACGTCAACGCTTTCGGGCCATCCTCGATAGACATCCTGCTGTACTGCTTCTTCCAGACACCGGACTGGGGTGCGGAACTTGCACAGCGCGAGAAGCTGATACTGGACATCCTGCATCTGGCGAGGCGTCACGGAGTCGATTTCGCTTTCCCGACCCAAACGGTACATGTCGAGCCCGGCGGATCTCCTGCGAAGGTCATCGTCGAAAACGCCGGACTGCCAAGGCCCACGTAGAAGTTCGCCGCCTCAGAGGATCTGCGGACAAGCCACCGGCATATGAGATGGCTCTGGGTTTATCGGAGGCGGCGCTGTCGTGTGAGGATTGCAGCCGCCCACAAGGCGAGTAGGCATATCGACGTGGGCTCGGGAACGGCGACCGCGTAGTTGATCATGTTGTCCTGGGCTGTCCCGCGTGCCTCTCCGCCTTCCCCCCAGCCGACGGTCAAGGTCGAGACCAACACGGTGCCGTTGCCGTGCGCATATTCGACGAGAGAAGGTCCGTCGAGGTTGGCGAGGATTGTGGTCGTTCCGGGCGCCAGGTTCGTAAGCTGACCCTGGTCGGTTTCGTACCAGTTCGCGAAATCGGCGGTCCCGAGCGTGTGTCCACTGTAGCCGACGCCTGTGATGTATGGATGGCTCCCGCTCATGATCGACTCGGAGTTGTGCATGGGTTCCCTGTCGAAACTGATGCCATCAGGAGCGATATCGTCCTGATCTCCGTAGTTCCCCGCTGCGTTCAGAACCAACGTCCCACCGGTCGCGACATAGAGTTGCAGCGATCCGCCGTCCACGACGGCTGATCGGAGGTTGTCATAGCCAATAGAGCCGAAACCCGGGCTGATGAAGACCATATCGTATTCAGCCAACATCTCCTGAGTCATCGAGTTGATCTGGGCGAGACTCGCGGTGGTGACGGTGTGGCCCAGGACCCCCGCCTTTTGGGCGTTGGATTCGTAGACGCCGTCCGTGGACATGAGCGCACTGCCCGCGGATACCACGCCGCTTCCGCAGAGTAGAGACGCCGCCAAGAAAACCAACGAAGGCCGCAATGCTGTCATGGAATCGCTCTTCTCCGCCTCCACAACCCGCGATTCTCCCTGGTCGCTTGCAGGAAAGCAGGCCACCGCCTTACCACACGTTACCGCGCAGCGTCAGCCCTATGACCACGCCTCATTCTACGCCCGCTAAACCTGACCAGTCAAGTTCCAACCGCCGAGGACATCTTTGCCGGACTTAACGCCACGATGCGATAATGGGACAAACACCCCCTACAGATAATTACATGGGACATGCTTGCCTTTCGCTTTCGGCGTGCGAATAAAAGGGTGTGCCGGATGAGTTTCCGGACGTGACGACTGGAAGGGTATTTTCGGACTTCTCCCTCACGCGTCACAGATCTCCCATCGTGACGCGGACGACCACGCGCCGTGCTCGCCTACCCCCCATAGCGAGCACGGCGCAGCCCCTTGTTACCCCTCGAACATAGCATGCGTTTTTCAAACAGGATGTGTTAGGGCACTATGCTTCGGGTTCTTTCACGAAGACCCCACGCTCACATGCCACGGTGAAAGCCTCGGCAAAACCCTTGAGGACCTCCCAATCCGCGCGGATGCGGTCGGCTTCAAGCGGTTCGATCTCACCATCATCTTCGATAGACCGGGTCACGGTAGCCAGCAGATGGCTGAACTCCTGGACAAGACGCTGGGTGTGCATTAACAGCTCGGTTCCGACGCTGGCAGGCGGCTTGTCGGGGTTGGAGACGAAAAATCCCCCGGCTTCGTGACAAAGCCAGTTGACTACCTCGCGATCGCCGGTGGCTTGAACGATGTCGCCGAGCCGATCGAGCGGGTTGCGGGCGCCGCTGCTGTCTGGATCGTCAGGGTCCCACTGCTGACACCATTTGTAGATCAGTGCGGGCGAGAGCTTCAGCTTGGCAGCCAGCGCTTTTGCGCCGATGCTCTCGATGGCTCGTTTCAAAACTTCGTGAGATTGCATGGGAGGCTCCCGAGCGAGAGAATCCGTCCAGGACCACAGCAGGTCGCATGACCCGGAGGTCCTTTCTGGAGCTGGCGATTATAATGGCATTGATCGACAAGGCATATAGTGCGTAACAGATGAAGTGAGTGGTGGTTGTGGAATCCGGGAACGTCCAGACAAAACGCGAGATTGAGGAGTTACTGTCGAGTCTGGAGCTCAGGCCGCGGAAGCGCTTCGGCCAGCATTTCCTCATCGACGGGAACCTGATGCGCAAGCTGGTTGCAAGCGCCGAACCGAACCGCGGCGACCTGCTGCTGGAGGTCGGTGCCGGAACTGGCGGGCTTACCGATCTGCTTGTCGCGTCCGGGGCCCGGGTCATCTGTGTGGAGATCGATCGCGATCTGTGCCAGCTCCTTTCCCGGCGCTTTGCGTCGGCACCACATTTTACGCTCATCGCCGGCGATGTGCTGGAGAGCAAACATCGCCTGCAGGCGGAAGTAGCCCGGTTAATCGTTGAGCATCGATCCGACGGTGAGGGCTGCGTAAAACTGGTTGCTAATCTGCCGTACAACGTGGCTTCGCCTTTGGTGATAGACCTTCTCGTGGACTTTCCGCAGGTGCGTAGGTTCTGCTTCACCGTACAGGCGGAGGTGGCGAACCGGATCACGAGCGCTGCGGGCAGCAAGGCCTTCGGACCGCTGAGCATCATCGCTCAGGCATTGTGCCGGATCGAGACCGTCGCTCGAATCCCGCCCCAGGCGTTTTGGCCGGCGCCCAAGGTTGATTCGGTGATGCTGCGTATGGACGTGGGCGACAGCCCGCTGCCCGAGCAGTCAGCCGTGCGTGAATTTGCATCATTGCTTGGCGAGACGTTTCGCCATCGCCGCAAGAAGCTGCGATCGGCACTAAGGTATGTTCTGGATCGCGACACCGTCGACGGGCTCGAGGGCCTGCTGGACTTGAATCGCAGACCGGAATCGCTGACGATCGACGAATGGCTGAAGCTCCGAGAGAAGGTAGCAGGATTCTCCTTGGACTCTCCTTCTTGAGCGTGTGCGGGCAAAGAATGACTCAGAGAATCTCCCTGACACCTTGTTCTGTTGTTATTGAGGTCGAGCAATGAAACACGCGGACGTCGGTATTATTGGCGGGACTGGATTGGGCGATATCCTGGCGAAAGAAGGCGGTGAGGAAGTAGCCGTCGAGACGCCCTTCGGCGCGCCGAGCGGGAAGGTCATGCTAGCCGAGTGGGGGGGCGTGCGGGTGGCCTTTCTATCCCGCCACGGACCGGGACACTGCTTCAACCCGTCGAAGGTTCCATACCGCGCCAACATCTGGGCGATGAAGAAGCTCGGCGTCAAGACCATCATAGCGAGCGGAGCCGTTGGGAGCTTGAGCACGGGCATCGAACCCGGGCATCTGGTAGTCTGCGATCAGGTGATCGACAAAACCTACCGGCGCGAGGGGACGTTCTTCGACGAGGCGGGCGTCGTGGCTCACGTCGAAATGGCTGACCCGTTCTGCCCGCGATTGCGGGAGGTCCTGGGGCGCGCCTCAGGAGATGTGGATACCCTGGTGCACATTGGCGGGACGTACGTATGCATGGAGGGTCCTCAGTTCTCCACACGGGCCGAGTCGAACATGCACCGCATGTGGGGCGGTGAGGTTGTCGGCATGACCGCGATGCCCGAGGCGAAGCTCGCGCGGGAGGCTGAAATATGCTACGCCCTGGTCGCCTTGAGCACCGACTACGATTGCTGGCGGGAAACCGAAGGCGGCCACACGCGCGACTCGGTGCTCGAAGATGTTCTCGCCAATCTCAAACGGGCTACCAGCAACGCCGTCTCGCTGGTGAAAGCCTCACTGCCCATGCTCGGCGACGCGACCGGTTCCTGTAAGTGTGGATCGACGCTCAAGCTGGCGCTATGGTCCGACCTGAAGAACCTCGACCCAGCCCTGCGCGACAAGCTGGACCTGCTCATCGGGCGGCATCTTGAAGACAAGCTGTCAGGATGATTCTTGCGTTGCCTTTTCGGCGGGTGCCCCATTCTTCGCGCAGCGAAGGATGGGGCCGAAGGGGTTCGTGAGGCTATACCGTTCGATCGGTCCGTCCCCCACCCTTTTCTGGCGAAAAGGATGGGGCACCCGCAAGAGAATCACCCTGACACCTTCTTGCTGGTGAGCCGGCATCGTTTGAAGGCTTTGCGGTAGGCGGACATCAGGCCCATTACTCTTGCGAGGTAGTAGAAAGATACAAGGGACAGCGCGGTTGCGGCGATAAGGAAGGCTGTCGCTGTCGGCGAAGTCCCTGTACGACCACCCCATGCCGTCATCAGCCACGAAGCAGCCAGCGCCAGCGTCGTGAATCCGGCAAACAGGCGTGCGTGTTGCTTTGAGCGACGCGCGAGTGCGGCGTCCGGAATTCGCTGGGCCAGTTCTGCCAGATAGTGGCAGACACCAATGACTGCGACCACAAAGGCGAGAAGGATGACACTCTCGGAGACGACGTCCCATGCCTCAAGAGCTGCGCCCACGAAGGTGGTACCGCCGAAAACGGCAAGTCCCAGCTTGGGAAGTCCACCGAGAACCAGAACCGCCACCATCGCCCAACGGGCAAGACGCCGTAGCGCGAGCGGTTGTTCGGTGAGCGTCGTCCGTGGATCAGGTGACGTTGCCATGAACACACCGACAACAAGCATAGCGGCTCCGGCCAGGAAACCGACGGGTGTAATGATGAACAACCACTTGGAAGAAGCCGGATTACTCAACATGTTCAGCAGACCGGCGACCGTCAGCGGTATCAGCAGAAACGAGACCAGCATCAGGCAGCCGGCGCAGGTCAGCGTCAGTCCGCGGTGAACGCGAGAGAGCCACGCCTCGTCGGCGTTGGGCAGCAGGTCGCCCAGCAGAGATCGTCGGATTCCAAGCCCACATTCCGGGCAGTTCCCATCGGTTAGCAGCGTCCGCAGGTTGTATCCACATCCGACACATGGGAGGTCGTCCTCGATGCGTCTTTCAGCCGCAGCGCCAGATTCGTCCGCTTCTTCTCTGTCCGCCGTCGGAAATTGGCTACGCTTGGCTGCTGCGATCTGGGAAAGACGCTGGAAGTACTCGGTTTCTTCCGGTTGCTCTGTGAACTTCTCATTTCCATCCTCGGGCGGCTCATCGAGCACGCGCGTGACCAGCTCTTCAAGCTGCATCTCGCCCGCGCCTGATGAAGCAACCGACGCGATGTGTGGGTCCAGGACCCTGAGGAACTGGCGGGCTGTCTTGTAGCGAAACAAGGGGTTCTTGTGGGTGGCGCGTTCCGTAATATCAACCAAAGCGCGATCCACGTCGTGCTTCTCAAGCAGATCGACGGGTAAAGGAGCGTTGCGGTGTTTCTCGCTGAGTTCCTCCAGCGTTCCGGTGAACGGCAGGCATCCCGCCAAAAGCTGGAACATCATGATCCCCAGCGCGTACACGTCACTTCGCGTCGATAGCGTTCCCTCGAACATCTCCGGCGACATGTAAGCGGGCGTGCCGGCAAGCCCTTTCGTGAACGATCCTATCGTCCCGGCGGGCCGCGAGCACGCCAGCCCGAAATCGGTGACAAATGTCCGGCCTCGGCGGTCTAGCAGGACGTTGCTCGACTTGATGTCGCGATGGATGATCCCCTGGTCGTGGAGTTCGCCGATAGCAGCCGAAACGCCTGCCAGAACAGTTAACACCGTGGACTGACCGAGTCGACCACATCGCTCCAGCAGAGTCGTCAACGTTGGACCGTCGATGTACTCGAGGACCAGGTATGGGATATCTTCGGCGACGTCGGCATGGTGGATTGTGGTCAGGCCTTCATGTCGAACAGCCGCAGCAGTCCGCGCCCCGTCTAGAAACCGGGCGAAACCCGGGTCGTGTGATCCTCCCTCGGCGCCCAGGAGGAACTTGACCGCGACGTCACGGCTAAGCAGCTCGTGCCGCCCGAGGTACACGACACCCATGCCACCGCGACCGACTTCCTTGATGAGACGAACCGGCCCCACTTCGCGCGGGATTGTCACCTGAACCGGCTGGCGGTTCAGCGGCGTGGTTACCGTGGTCTTCTCGAAGTCGAAGGTTATTGAATCACCAGTCGCCATAATAGTGCCCGCCGGGCGAGCCTCCGAACACGTTTGTCACACTTGTCGTTGAGGCGTGTGCTGGTCATCGCTGTGGACGTTCGAACCGCCAGTGCGCACCGCTGCTTGTCATTCGGAGGATCCCCCCGGTCCTCTCTCCGCCGGCGATTCCCTGAGCAGCTTCTCGTCGAAGGGTGTCGAGCACTCCGGACAACGGGCGTCGAGCTGACCCCGGAGGTCATAGCCGCATTCGAGACAGACGGGCACGCCCTTGTCTACCAGTTGCTCGCGCAACGACCGGCGGAGTCTGGGGCGAGCCGCCCGGGCCCAGAACAAGCTTATCGTGGCGCCGGTTACACCGCCGATCACAGCACCACCAAGCCACGGCGGGACGGGAAGAGCCGGAAACACTATGAAGATCGCCCAAACCAGCAGCCCGCCGCCGATGGCGCTGAGCAGAGCGCTGGCCAGTGTTCCCCGTACCGGGGTCGTGGCAAGCCTTGCCTGGCGAAGAGCCTGCTTTCGCTCGTCGTCAGAGGAGAACAGAGAGAGCTCCGGTAAACTCTTTATAAGGTAACGGTATTTATCCGGCACGACGACAACCTCCACCGTGAGCGCATGCTATAACAACTCCGGCTGTGCCACAACAGGGCACCTATCTAACAGACCCGGCGATGCCCCGAGAGCGTCATCCCGGCTCGTTCGTGATCCTCTCTCGTGTCTGGCAAGTCGGGCAGATGAAGGTCGATCGACCGGCGACTTCGATACGCTCTATTCGGGTGCGGCAGGTACTGCACGGTTTACCCTCGCGGCCATAGACACGATGGAGCTTCTGAAACGACCCGGGCTGGCCGTCGGCTGAACGGTAATCCACCAGCGTGCTACCTCCGTGACGGATGGCTTTGCGAAGAGTCGCCTTGACGGCTCGCAGCAGAGCCCGAGCGGTTTCGTCGTCGAGGTTGTCCGCCCGGGCCATCGGATGAACTCCTGCCGTATGGAGAGCTTCATCGCAGTAGATGTTGCCCAGCCCGGCGATGATCCGCTGGTCGAGCAGAAGCGCCTTGATCCGGCGAGACCTTTGAAGCAGGCCGCAAAAACGGCCGGCCGAAAGTTCTAGCGGCTCGGGACCGACGGGCCCGAGCTTCCTGCCGGCGGGATGATCGGTTCCAGGCAACACCCACACCCCGCCGAACCGACGTGGATCGCGAAAACGCAGCTCGCGACCGACGCCCTTGATGCGGATGCGCAGGTGCGTGTGATCCTCGATCGGTTCGTCGACTTCGGTGATCGTGAGCCGGCCGCTCATGCCCAGATGAAAGACCAAGCCCTGGTCGCGCGATAGTTCGAAAACGATCCGCTTCGCCCTTCGCCGCACGCGCCGCACGCGCCGGTTGGGCAACAGCTCACAAAGAGGCGTGGGGTTGCCGTGCACGACGTCCGGGCGGTTGAGGTGTACTTCGCCCAACGTCCTGCCTGAAAGCTCGCGGTCCAGTCGGCGTGCAATAGTCTCGGCTTCGGGCAATTCAGGCATGGTCGTGGATCCAATCAGACAGCGGAACAACCTCCGGAGCAAAGCCCCCACGCATCAACGGAGTTCGATCGCTTATTCGCACGAAAGATGGAAAAGGTCAAGTGTTGAGCGGTCCGCCAGGGAATGACCGGGACATCCCCCGCTCTGCTACAGAAGATGATCACGCTCAGCTCCCGCAAGAAGTACAATCCCGGTTGAAGCCGCTCGCACTTGAAGATGTTTCGTTAATGAGTGTGAAGGGAGTGCCCCCTCTACTGAGGTCCTCTTGACATGTGGTGCACAATGGCGTGTGCGCGAGTTGAACCGGGGCTAGAAGACGGCTAGGATCATACGGAGCTTCGAGCATGAACCGTGCTCGCTGTAGGCCGTCGGGACGCTCAGTAAGGGTGTTTGCAAGGACGCTGCCTAGAGTTGGGGCCGGGGGTGTTTCCCGCGGCACCGGCTGTTTCGTGAATCGCAGGGACAGTTGTTCCAACGGTCTGACTGACCCGGGGGCGATTGGATTCGACCGGGCGAGAAGAAGGGTGTGTGGCGTGTCGAGGATGTCGGTTGGCCTCGTTAATCATCCGGCAATAACTTTACATGGCAACTACTCGTATGCCATGGCTGCCTAAAAACAGGTAGCCCGTTGAGCGGAAGACGCCCGCTATTCCACTCAGCGACGCTAGCGGGCTAGCTCCTTCCCGACGCCTGACCGGGAAAGGGCGAACCATCAGTCGGGCTGGGTTTGTTGGACTTCTGTCGGCCGATGTCCCTCAAACCGAGACCTGAACGACCGACTACACACGTAGAAGCCCATCCGGAACCGTCGCGGGACGGGGGTTCGATTCCCCCCGCCTCCATATTTCGGACATCTTTGACATTGTTGTCCTTTGATGTCCTGAGATGCCGTAAAGTGCTTGTAGGGAGCGCTTTACGGCATTTCTGTTTGTTGTCTTCCGGCGCCTGTGTTGAAGGTAGAGTGTACGGAGATGTCTCGGGTTTCCCTGCAGCGGTACCCAGTTCCGCCATGCAGGACGCCATGCGCAAATCGGGGTCCGGGTGGGAGGAAGACGGTGGAACTGAGTCATTGGTCCCGGTTGCTCGCCACCGCTGCGCACCTGGAGAACCTCCTCCGATACGCGGGAGTTTCGTCGCAGCTCCGTGCGTGTCGATGAGCTTGGGATCGGTGTAAACTCTCGTCGTCAGCCGCATGTCACGGTGACGCATCAACTCCATCGCCTCGCGGATGTCGACCTTGCTGGTGGCCAGCAGAGTCCCGAAGGTGGTTCGCAAGGCGTGGAAATCCAGCTTGTGACCGTCAACCTCGTACTCGATTCCGGCGCGTTTCAGGTCGTCTCGAAAAGTGCTCGACTTAGGGATGGACGTAAACACCCGATCTTCAGGTACCCAGCCCTTCGGGCGAGCATTCTGAAGGGCTTCGACAACCTCGGGAGACAGGGGGACCGAATCTGCACGCCGCGACTTAGTTGTCACAGCCCGCAGGGCCAGATGTGGCCGCTCGTCGTCGAGGATCACGTCACCCCACCGGAGCTGCTGTAGCTCCTTCCGGCGCAAGCCAGTCAACACTGCGACCAGGTACACGAACGCCCGCTTGCCCGAGACAGCCAACAGCCGGCGAAGCTCATCGATTGTAGCGGCGCGACGCACGCAACGGGGTTCGATCACCCTTGCCTTCGACACGCCCAACAAGGGATTCTGGGGCAGCCTGCGCTGCGTGACGCACCAGTTGCAGAACGCTACGGCTGTTTCAAGGTAGTGGTTGGCCGTACGCTCACCCAGACCACCTCGGATAAGTTGAGCAAGCCACTTGCTCACCGAATCGGGCTGAATCGAGCTGAGCTTGAGCCACTGTAGCTCACTGCACATCCGCTCGATTCGCGACTTGATCTTCCGCAGATATTCCGGCGACCTGTTCGCTCGCTGAAGATCAGAGAGCCAATCCGCGATGTGTTGGCTGGCCTGTGACTGCAGGTGTTCGTGGGGAACATCGATAATCCCCGCACGCTCGCGCTCGACCTGGCGCTCAATTTCGGATGCTCGTTGCCGTGTGGCCTGCTTATCGACGAATCCAGCCACACGGTGGGGGCGGCCTTTGGCATCGACGTATTCGATTGTCCATCGCGAAGATTGCCCATACACGGGCTTGCCGTCGGCTCCAAGCACCGGCTCCCGTAGCGGAACAGTGATGAGCTCGCCCTTCCGTTTTCCCCTTGTGGCGACACGCTCCACCAGTTTGGGATTGCCATCAGGCCTTCTGACGGTTCTCATCTTCGGATACTTGGCCTTGAAGATTCGAGCCATGGTCACTTGCCCTTTCGTCTTACACGCCGCAGTTCAAGCATGAGCACGTCACACATCTTCTCCACCGTAGAGAGAGTGATGTCCCTTTCACCGGCCATAAACCGGTGAATGGTGCTGTAGGGGATTTCCGTGCGTTTCGCCAGTTCGTACCTGGTCATACCACTCTTCTGGAACGCGTCGCGTAGCTGGCACGCTAGGCGTTGGGGATGTTTGCGTGAATCCATAGTTTCCATGATATCGCTTATGACATATAATTCAATGGCTAATCCAAGGTTTCTTCGAGAGGGTCATCCTCTTCGAGGTGCTCTCCAGCTTCCTCAGGGTATGGTGAAGAATAAGCGCGCATCTGACCGTCACTACCGTCACTACCGTCAGCAGGAGGCTTCACGGCCTCAGAATCGCGTTTCTGGGGTGACGGTTCGGGTGTAGGAGCCGAATGGCCCAGGGCGTGATCGTCATTCCGGCCATCCTCGCCGGGCGGTTCACCCTCGTGATGCTCCGGAACATGTGACGACCGTGTATGTTGTGACGGTTGAATGCAGGGTGATTCTAGCTTCTTCAGATGGATCAGGCTTCCGCGGCTGCAGCGTCCCTTGAACGTGGCCTCCACTCCAACCCCTCGCAAGCTGGGGGCCACCCGCCGCAGGGCGCCGGAAAGAGCCCGAGGCGTCCGGCGCCAAGCCTCCGTTCGTGAGACTTGATCCGGACCTCGACCATTGAGGACTTCCAGAAGGTCCTTAACCGTTCCTGCCCAGTCCCCCCGCTCAACTATGAACTCGTGGATTGCCATGGCCACGGTGGACGCCTCCAGCGCAAGGGCATTGGCCTCGTCCAGATTCCCCGCGTACGCATCGAGGAATTCACCCGGCCGCAGCCCGAGAGCTTGCTCTCCTGCCGTGGCCCACCGAGCAAAGTCCGCCATCCGTGGCATGGTGGCCAGCTTTGTCGCTGGAAGATTGCGGAGAGCCTCAGCGACGGAATCCAGCAAGCATCCCAGCAACGCAGCTCGACCACCCTCGAATTTTTCCCAGAACGTCCGCTCATCCACGCGGGCTTCATCCGCGATCTGATCAAGGGTGATCGTGATCGTCCGGTTCAGCAGGTCCGGTCGAGTGGCCAGGTCCTCGATGCCATTGACAATGACCGGTCGGGTTGCCTCGAACAGGACCTCGTCTGCATCCGTGTAGAGCTCCCGCGTGGCGAAGCCACCGCCTGTGGCCAAGCGACACAGCGCATCTGACAGGGGCACAGGCAAGCCAGAGAGATTGTCGAACACGACGATCCGGGCGTTGACAGCCATAATCATGAGGTCGTGCTCGGTTCGCGGTTTTGACCGCAGGGGAATCGTGTTGGGATCGATGAGGGCTCGTAGAACGCGAGAGGCTGTGGACTTGCCGCTCCCCTGCAGACCGTGGAGCGCGAGCAGTGGATACGGTCCGTTTGGCTGAAACGTGCTCAGCAGCCACGCGAGGATCAGAGCCCGATCACGCCGGTTGGACACATTAACGAACTTAAACAGCGACTCGATTCGTCCGCCGCGCACAGGTTCCGGCAGAGGCAGCATGCCTCGCGGATGCCAGAAGCGAACCGGTGAGTCCTGGACCACCTCCCAACCATCTGGGCCAACTCTGATGACGCGCCTTTCCGGATCTGCCAAGTCAATATAGATGTGGCCACCGCATTCTGCGAGCCGAACGTGAATCGTACGTTCCGGGCCATCGAAGACAGCCTGGGCACTGATCAGACCCAAGGCATCCTGTGTTGCCTGCGAACAAGCCGCCTTGCCGTGTAGGCGGTAGTACGCGTTGGCGAGCCAGTGTCGGAAGCCCTTGGCTTTCACTTGGTAGGTCTCACGATGGTCGCCGACTGGTACCGTCGCCCAGGCATCGCCTTGTGGTGAATGGAACAGATCAGCGTCTCGTGCTATCTCGACCAGCTCTGTGGCCTGGCTCTTTATGCGCCTTCGCTCCTCGCCGGCCACCTGAACGTCCTTGCCTTGGTATTCCGGGTCGATCTTCTTGCGAACATCACGCCACGAGAAGCTGGCGCAGCTGTCGTGCTTGCAGACGAAGCCGATAATGCCGTCGGACCGGAGTACGATCGCGGTGTCTGTGCCTTGCCCGTGAGCGGGATCCATTGGACAGGAATCCAGGACAAGGATTGTGTTCCCCTCTGGCCCGCTCTTCACCCTCTTGACCTTGAGCCCACAAGATTCCAGATACGCTCGCAACACATCCGGCGATTTGCATATGTCGTCGGCGGATGATGATGGTGGTCGTTTTGTTGGACATCCCGGGTCCTGGGCCACTGTGGCCTGGTATCGTTCCAAGAAGGAGTCGATGAGCTCCATTCTAATCATCTGTGAAGTTCCTTCCCAGGATGCGAGCACGGCGGTGCAGCCGGCCTTGCTCCGGCACTTCGTCACCCTTGCGTGCGGTTGTTCCGTAGAGTTTCCAGATGCGAGCTGGGTTGAAGACCGTCCGGTCTACTTTCACCCATTCGTCAGAGAAAAGTGCTGAAGTGACTTCGAGAACGCGCTTGATTCCTCGCGTCACACGTTCTTCGCTTGGCATGTCGATCCTGAACAGCAGGTGATAGCCGTTGCCACTGAAGGCCCAGATGTCGGGCGGGTTGCCGAGTTGCTCCTCCAGCCACTCCGCGGTTCGCAGAGCCTTCTGCTTGGCAACCTCGAGTTCATCCGGCGAAGAGCTGATGCCGGCCGGCCGGACCGGATCGAAATCGAACGGAAGCCACAGACGCCGCACGATGTCTCTGTCGGCGGTGGTGGCCTTTGGATGCTCATCCAGACGGTTGTGCGCCCTAGCGAGAAGCTGGGGGTTAACACCGTTAAGCGTGACGTAGATGCCGGCTGCTCGACGTTCATCGAGCTGAGCCGCTGCCTGGGCGAGCTGATCGTGATCGCCGAACCAGCCCGCCACGGTATGCGGTCTTCCGTGACGAGACGGAACACCAAGCGCGCGGAGTTCAATCGTCTGGCTGGGGTAGGCCCGAAGGCGCTTAACCGAGTCCAGTATGTCCTGAAAGTGTCTCGTGCTCATATCGTCGCTCCTTCCATACGAGCCTCTAGCTTCATGATGCCGTGCCCAAAGCAGGCGGCGCGCAGCTCGTTCCCCTCCTTGAAAGCACGAGCCTCGGCTTTTCGGAGCAAGCTCAGGAAACGGTGATCAGAGCCTGCCTCCGCGGTGGGTGACACCGCTTGGGCTTTTGCTGGGGTTTGCTGAAAAGAGCCTTCTGTGATAGGATTTCTGTGACGAGTTTGTTTTTGGCCCGTGCCCGCCGTGGCTGCGGCGGCCGGGCCCTTTTTTTTACGTCTCATCGCTGGTCTCCTTTTATCTGGTCCCAGGTGGCACGATCCGGGGCTCCGGCCTCCAGCCACCTGCGAACTTCTTCAACCAAGTATCGAACTGATCTGCCGAAGCGTAGACCTTGCGGTCCAAGCTTCCCGCTTGCGTCCATGCGGCGCAGGTGCCGCAACGAAACATGCAGCATCTTGGCCACGGTGGCGGCATCAACGGCGAGCGGCACGCACTCTTCCAAGTCTTCGGACCTGTGTAGTTGCTCATGCATTGTTCGTGATATCCTTTCTGATTCGCTTCACCGACTTCAATTCCACCTTGAACTCCTCCCGCGTTGGAAATCCCAACTCAGCTCACAATTCCAGGCCCGAGATCCGCCACAGCTTCCGGCCTCCAAGTTCGTGGCTCCGCGGGCACTTGCCGACACAGTCATATGCCTGCCACGCTCGCAGGCTGAGATCAGGGAAGATTCCAGCGACGATTCGCTTGCTATCGGCGGCAAACGACTTGGCGGCTTGCACCGAACCGCCGGCTGGGGATGCAAAGGCTGGTTTCCTCATTGCGGGTCCCCTCCGATCTTGCTGGTGCGTGATTCGGGGTGTGCCCGACGTGGAAACCGGGGACCCTGTATTGCCTGCAACGCTGCGGCAATCTGTTCGATCTGGTCAGCACTGAAGGCTCGGATGATTCCAAGTCGGTCGGTGGGCTCGATGCCATGCTGCTGGATCGCGTATTCGATTTGGCGTTGCGTGAACCCCTTGAATCGCTCGTGTCTCGCCAGTTCGGTGATAGTCATCAGTCGGTTCGTCTCGTTCATGTCGTTGTCTCCACACCATCAATGGCCTTTTCCCAGTGGGAGAGCGTTTTTATCCTGTTTATATGCGCACAGAGAGCGCTCGTAACCTGTTGCAAGGCAAATGATTAACGGCGATTCCGAGTGTTCTTAGGCGTGGGGAACTTATAAACAGGGGTCTTCTGCAAGATCTGCGGCTAGGAATATCTGAAGCATGGCTTCCGTCGTCTTGACAGGAGGGCCCACTGGTGGAAACAGGTCCTCGGAGTGAGAGGTGGCGGCAAATTGCCGAAAACAGCAGACTCCGGTGCGAAATGCAGTCTTGGATACCGGACGAACTCGATCTCGCCCCACAGGTTTTGTTCAGGAGACATGAACGGCGGGCAAGGGTGGAGCCTAATCACCCTCGCCCATATTGCGTGCTACTTCGTTTGGAATGCTCTCCCTCTCTTCCTGTGTTGCCGGACGGTGTTCAGCCCCCAGCTGTTCGAATGCCCTGCTGGGAGGACGAACGCCGTCACCTTTCTTCAAGCGTTTTCGCCAGTCTTTCCAGGCCTCAGAGTTCCGCACAGTCGATGGCTCGTATCCCGTTTTCTCCGTCACCGCCATCGAGGTAATATTAAGGCCTATGTGTTTAAGTTCTTCGATCGCCTCTGCGATTCGGGTTTCTCTGATATCTGTCAGTTCTTTTTGCCTGTTCTGGGGAGCGCGAAACCTCGTGGCCTTCTTCCTTTTTCGAGAAGCCCCACTTGGCTGCCGCTCGGGCTCAGCCAGCACCCAGCATGGTACGCTACGTTCTACGTCTTCGACAACTCCTGGCTCACCTCCCTGGCAGGGCACGATATCAACGACAGGTAGCTCGACGGAGCGGATCAGCAATTCACGCTCCAGGTAGTACAGCGCTTCCCGAATCCCAACCGGGTCAGCCGCCGGTTCAATCGTCTGAACCACCTCCACCATTCGGTGCTTGCAGATACCTTGGGACGGAGTGTAGGGTGCTTCAATAAGTAACATTGTCCTGCAGAACGGGTCGAGTTCGCTGTCGGCTCGGATTCTGGACCCGGTATTACTCGCATCGAGCACGTGGAGAATGATCTCCTTGATCCCCTCGACGGTCGGACGGAAGTCCAAAACGCCGCGCTTCTTGAAATCGTCAAAGACAGCTTCCGCCTTCTTAATGGCGGCAGGAAGATCAGGCCATTCATGTTTCCACATGCCGTCCATCAAGTACTCGTCCAAGGAGGCAACCTTTGAATGCTTGTAGAGCGTTTCCCAAAGGAAGACAAAAAACTCGTAGTGCTCCCATCCTCCGGCTTCCTCGATGTCCTTCTGGAACTTCGCGCTCAAGTTCTTCACACCCTTAGCACTGCGAAGCCGAAATACAACTCCTCTTGTATTGCGTGTGATGTCATCCTCGGACAGTAGTGCCTCACGGGCTTGCTTCGGAATCTCCCTTTTGAGAAGGTCAACTGTGCCCCCAGATAGATCCCCCCATTTCTTTCCGAGCCGCCATCGATCTGGGCCATCCATCGGGTACTCCCTTAGTGCAACCACTGCTTTTTGGAGATTGTGAAGGGTATCCAAAACTGACTGTCGAACATCCTTAAGTCCGATTTTGCAACCCGGGCCCTTTGTGAGTGAGATTTCGTTGTGCTGGATCGTGTGATTGAGTGTGGAAGAGGTCACTATGCATCTCCGTTTTGACGCCGCCCGTGCTTCGGCGACTAAGCTTCGTTTCCGCCACTTGTCTTTGTCGCCTCTGTGCAGAAAGCAGACCCAAGAATCCACAGCGATGATCGTGACGTGAACCGTTCTGTGGATCAGCGTAGCATAAACCAGAATTGGACCGGTTTGCACAGGAAGTGCCAGGAAATGCCACGAAGTGGATGTGGGTTACGATCGTTGCGTCGTCGCTCAGGCTGGTCCCCCGTCGAGGCTCGGGCTTCGGCCGCACATTAGACGGTGTCGTTGTCCAAAAAGGTTCTGGCAAGGCGAAAGATCGCAGTTACAATCGGGGAATGGTAGCCAAACAACCGTCAACAAACGGTGGAAACGGTGCCCGGAACAACAAGGGCCAGTTTGCCAAGGGGAATCCCGGTGGCCCGGGCAATCCTCACGCGAAGCAGGTTGCCGAGCTCCGGTCACTCATTTTCGAAGCCATCACCGAAGAAGATCTGCGGGCCGTCGTAGCTGCCTTGGTCGAACGTGCCAAAGCCGGCGACGTGGTCGCAATCCGGGAGCTGCTCAACCGTCTCACCGGCAAACCAGCCACCGCCCCGGATCCGGAGAACCTCGAATTGGAGCAACGGCGCATCAAAGTTGCTGAGGATCGGGTCGAGCTGGAAGAAGAACGTCTGTGGGATAATATCTGAAACCCGCCCATTGAGATCACCTGCCGCCAATCCGGAATCAGCGTTCCACAGCGTCTGAGACCGAATCCCCGAGAGAGTTGGCCACGTCCACACGGCTGCCGTCCGGCGTCACGGCAACGCTGCGCAGGACATCGTCATAATTCCACCTCAGACTCCGCTGGCCATGGCTTTGGCCATTGCGAGGATCCCCGATTGCATGGCGGCGGGCAGGGACCGCTGATGTCGGACTTCCCACGTCCCCTGCTATCCCGCATAATGCTGCGATAAACGCCACCAAAGGAGCGGATGACGGTGGCAAAGCTGAGCGAGTACCTGACGCCCGCGGAAGCGGCCTGCGAGATGGCGACGGTGTGAATCGGGCGGCAACATGATTGAGGCACGCCCAAGCAAGGAAACACATGTTCGAGCAGACCTTCAAGAACATCGACGACGTCCTCTGGAAGGAGGCCGGGTGCACGACCGAACTCGACTACACCGAGCAGACCTCGTGGATGCTCTTCCTCAAGTACCTCGATGACCTGGAACAAGACCGAGCCATGCGCGCACAGCTCGCTGGCAAGCGCCGCACGTTCCTAATCGACAAGCCCCACCGCTGGTCGAGCTGGGCAGCCCCGAAGAACACCGCCGGCGAATTCGACCACGACAGAGCACTGACCGGCGATGACCTGATCGACTTCGTCAACGACGACCTCTTCCCATACCTCGAGGGCTTCAAAGAGCGCGCGAGCGGGCCGGACACCATCGAGTACAAGATCGGGGAGATCTTCGGCGAGATAAAGAGCAAGTTCCAAAGCGGCTACTCGCTACGCGACGCCCTCGAACTGATGGACGCACTTCGCTTCCGCTCGCAAAAGGAGAAGCACGAGCTTAGCCACCTTTACGAAGCCAAGATTCGCAACATGGGCAATGCCGGGCGCAACGGCGGCGAATACTACACGCCGCGACCACTCATCCGCGCGATGGTCGCGGTCACTGCGCCGAAGTTTGGCGAGACGATCTACGACGGCGCATGCGGGTCGGCCGGCTTCCTCTGCGAGTCGTACGACTACCTCCGCCGTGGAAAAAAGAAGATCACCACGAGCCAATTGAAAAAGCTCCAGACTCGCACCTTCTACGGCAAGGAGAAGAAGTCGCTGGCCTACATCATCGGGATCATGAACATGATCCTGCACGGCATCGAGGCTCCCAACATCGTCCACACGAACACGCTGTCCGAGAACCTCGCTGACATCCAGGAGAAAGACCGCTTCGACATCGTCCTCGCCAATCCGCCCTTTGGCGGCAAGGAACGTAAAGAGGTCCAACAGAACTTCCCCATCAAGACCGGTGAGACAGCCTTTCTCTTCCTTCAGCACTTCATCAAGCGTCTCAGAGCCGGCGGCCGGGGCGCGGTGGTCATCAAGAACACGTTCCTTTCCAACTCCGACAACGCTTCGAAGGCCCTGCGACAGGAGCTGCTCGAAAGCTGCAAACTCCATACGATCCTTGATTGTCCCGGTGGTACGTTCCTTGGGGCTGGCGTCAAGACGGTCGTGCTCTTCTTCGAGAAGGGCGCGCCGACGCGGAAGACCTGGTACTACCAACTGGACCCGGGCCGAAGCCTCGGCAAGACCAACCCGCTAAACGAAGACGACCTGGCTGAGTTCGTCAAGTTGCAGAAGGAGTTCGTCGACTCGGAGAAGTCGTGGACGGCTGCCATCGGCGACGTAAACGCCGAGACCTTCGACCTATCGGTCAAGAACCCAAACGCACCCGAGGAAGACCCGATCCGCTCGCCCGAAGAGATCCTCCACGAAATCGAAACCCTCGACAAAGAATCAGCCAAAGTCCTCGCTGGGATTCGGGGGATGCTGTGATGGAGACATGGCAGATCATTCCACTTGGCGAGCTCTGCCAGATTGAGCTTGGAGGCACACCGGCGCGGAAGAGCCCGAAGCTGTGGGACCCGGAAAAGAACACTGACAATGTCTGGCTGTCAATTGCCGATCTCCCCCAAACGCTCAACGCTCATGTCACCGACAGCAAGGAGTACATATCCGACGAAGCATCAAGAAAGGCCCGGCTTGTACGAACAGGCACGCTCTTGGTGAGTTTCAAGCTCACGCTGGGGCGCCTTGCCTATGCTGGCCGTGATCTCTACACTAACGAGGCCATTGCCGCGCTCATCATTCCGGATGAACGACTTCTCACGAAGACCTATCTATACTGGTACCTAACGTTCTTTGATTGGCAAAAAGCCGCCGAGGGTGACCATAAGATCAAAGGCAAGACACTAAACAAGGCTAAGCTCAAGGTGCTGCCGGTTCTCGTCCCCCCCCTCCGCGAGCAGGAGCGGATCGTGGCGATCCTCGACGAGGCGTTCGCGGCGATCGCGACGGCGACCGCCAACGCCGAGAAGAACCTCGCCAATGCGCGGGAGGTGTTTGAGAATTACCTCAAAGGGATAGACGGGGAAATGGTCCCGTTGGGCGACTTGGTGAACATCAGGACCGGCAAGCTGGATGCTAATGCGGCGGTCGAAGGCGGCGAGTATCCATTCTTCACTTGCGCTCGAGAGGTTTACGCGATCGACAATTATGCTTTTGATTGCGAAGCAATCCTGCTAGCGGGAAATAACGCCGTCGGCGATTTCAACGTCAAGCACTACCAAGGGAGGTTTAACGCCTACCAGCGAACTTATGTGATTACCGTAAACGAGAGGAATCGAGCGCTGTACCGGTTCCTCTACTTTCAAATGATGAAGAGCTTGAAGGAATTCAAATCGCAATCTGTTGGGGCAGGCACGAAGTTTCTGAAACTCGGAATGATAAAGGGAATGAGAATTGCGTTGCCAGCTCGCAAGGAGCAAGAGAAGATCGTCGCGAAGGTAGACTCCATCCTCGCAGAGACCGAACGCATTGAATCCATCAATCAGAAGAAGATCTCCGCGCACACGGAACTCAAGCAGTCCATCCTCCACAAGGCGTTCACGGGCGAGCTGACGGCTGATGCGAAGGCCATCGATCGCAAGCTCTCGGGGGTAGTGTGACATGACTGACCTGAACGCAACGAAGGCTAGGATCTTTCGCATCACCCATATCGACAACCTCGCGTGGCTACTCGACCATGGCCTGCACTGTCAGAACGGGGAAGAGAAGGACCCGGACTTCGTCGGTATCGGCACGCAGAACCTGATCGACAAGCGACAGCACCGCCCCGTGCCCATCGACCCAGGTGGAATCCTCGGCGACTACGTGCCCTTTTACTTCACGCCATATTCCATCATGATGCTCAATATCAAGACGGGCTACAATGGCGTCGTCAAGAGGCCGAACGGGGAGATCATCATCCTGGTCTCGTCGATTCACCGGTTGGTCGAGTTGGACGTACCCTTCGTGTTCACGACTGGTCACGCCTACCTGGCTGAAACCGAGTACTTCAACTCGATCGACGATCTGGAGCGGGTCGATTGGGCGCTACTCCAATCGCGCAATTTCAAGCGCGACCCTGATGATCCCGGCAAGCAGGCCCGATATCAGGCTGAGGCGCTGGTTCACCGCAAGATGCCTGTTGATGCTTTGTTGGGCATCGCCTGCTATAATGCCGAGGGTAAGAAGGTGGCCGAGGAGCAGGTCGGGCAGCGAGAGCTTGCCCTCAACGTCAAGGTGCTTCCGAACTGGTACTTCTGACATGATGAGGTTCACTCAAGGCAATTTGCTCGAAGCGGACGTTGATGCCGTTGTCAACACGGTGAATACCATGGGCGTGATGGGCAAGGGCATTGCGCTGATGTTCAAGGAACAATTCCCCGACAACTTTCGGGCCTACGCTGCCGCGTGCAAGCGAGGCGATGTTCAGGTTGGGAGCATGTTTGTTGCGGCTGCGGCTGAACTGCATGGGCCGCGCTGGATCATCAACTTCCCAACCAAGAAACACTGGCGCGGTCGCACGCAGCTGCCCTGGGTGGAAGAAGGCCTTGAGGCTCTGCGGGTTGTAATCCAAGAGAAGAGAATCCGCTCGATCGCCATCCCGCCGCTGGGCTGTGGTAACGGTGGACTGGAGTGGAGCACGGTTCGCCCCTTGATCGAGAGAGCCTTGGAAGGCTTGGACGAAGTCGATGTGATCGTGTACGAGCCAACATCGGCGTACCAGAATGTTGCCAAAAGGAAAGGCGTTGAGAAGCTGACCCCGGCGCGAGCGCTTATTGCGGAGATGGTGCGTTGCTACAGCGTGCTCGGCATCGAGTGCTCGATCCTCGAGATCCAGAAGCTCGCATGGTTCCTGGACCGTGTCATCCAGCGGAATCGCTTGGGCAATCCGCTTCGGTTGGAGTTCACAGCCGATCAGTACGGCCCTTACGCCCATCGGTTGACGCATCTCCTCGATGCGTTGGACGGCAGCTATCTGCATTGCGACAAGCGTTTGGCTGATGCGTCACCTTTCGACACGATCCGATTCGTCGAGACGAATCGGGATAAGCTGGCGGAGTATCTTGCGGGACCTGAGGGCGCGGCTTTCACGAAGACGCTGGAAGAGACTGATCGGTTGATCGACGGGTTCCAGTCTCCTCTTGGCATGGAAGTGTTGGCCACTGTGGATTGGCTGCTCTCACGCGAGGAAGCACAGCCCACCGTCGCGGGCATCCGTCAGACGCTGAATGATTGGGAGCGCGGAGAGCAAGCCGCCCAGAGGAAGCAAAAGTTGTTCAGCGACCGCTTGATCGAAGCAGCGATCACTCGTCTGCAGCCGGAAACGGAAGACGCATGAACGAGCCCGAGACCCAGGCCGAAGGATCGGTCAGCTCTGCTCCTTCTGACGCGTAAGTACTCTAGCGCAAGCCTCGGACTGCCGAATGAACGAAGCTGAGACCAGAGCCGAACTGATCGATCCTGCCCTCAAGGCGGCAGGGTGGGGCGTGGTCGAGGGTAGCCGCGTGCGGCGAGAGGTCATCACGCTGGGTAGGCTCCAGGGTGCGGGCACACGAGCGAAGCAGGACATCGCCGACTATGTGCTAGTCTACAGGAACCAGAAGCTGGCGGTGGTCGAAGCCAAGCGTGAGGGCTTGCCCGATACCGAAGGGCTTGGTCAGGCGAAGAAGTATGCCGAGAAGCTCCAGACCCGCTTCGCCTTCTCGACCAACGGCCACGGCATCTATCGCGTGGACATGCAGACCGGCGAAGAGGGGTACGTCGACTGCTACCCGACGCCGGACGAGATGTGGGAGGCTGCTTTCGGCGAGAACGAAGCCCAGGAGCTGAGCTGGAAGAAGCGGTTCTCTTCGGTTCCGTTCGAGGACAAGGGCGGTCAGTGGCAGCCCCGCTACTACCAGCACAACGCGATCACCAAGGCATTGGATACGCTTGCCAAAGGAACGGATCGAATCTTGCTCACCCTTGCGACGGGCACGGGTAAGACGGCGATCGCTTTCCAGGTCGCTTGGAAGCTCTTCCACAGCCGTTGGAACCTGACCGACTGGCGAGGCGGACTCGACGAGGGGCAAGAGCCGGGTCGGCGCCCCCGCATCCTGTTTCTGGCTGACCGTAACATCCTTGCCGACCAGGCGTACAACGCTTTCAGTGCGTTTCCCGAAGATGCCCTCGTCCGGATTGACCCAGGGATCATCCGTAAGAAAGGTCGCGTGCCCAAGAACGGGAGCGTCTTCTTCACGATCTTCCAGACCTTCATGACCGGGAGTGATGAAGACGGTAACCCCAAGCCGAGCTTCGGTGACTATCCGCCCGACTTCTTCGATTTCATCGTAATCGACGAGTGCCACCGTGGCGGCGCGAACGACGAGAGCAATTGGCGCGCCATCATGGAGTACTTCTCGCCCGCCGTGCAACTGGGCCTGACGGCCACTCCGAAGCGCACGAACAACGCCGACACCTACGCCTATTTCGGCGACCCGGTGTACGTGTACTCGCTCAGGGAAGGAATCAACGACGGCTATCTCACGCCGTTCAAGGTCAAGCAGATTGCCACCACGCTGGACGACTACATCTACACGCCGGACGACGACGTGGTCGAGGGCGAGATCGAAGAGGGCAAGCGATACACCGAAACCGACTTCAACAAGATCATCGAGATCAAGGCGCGGGAGAAGAAGCGCGTCGAGATCTTCATGCAGAACGTCGATCAGCGGCAGAAGACGCTGGTGTTCTGCGCGACGCAGGACCATGCTCTCGCGGTCCGCGATCTTATCAACCAGATCAACACGAGCGCCGACCCGAATTACTGCGTCCGCGTGACGGCGAACGATGGGGAGCTTGGCGAGCAGTTCCTGCGCGTCTTCCAGGATAACGAGAAGACGATCCCGACGATCCTGACGACCTCGCAGAAGCTTTCTACCGGCGTCGATGCGCGCAACGTGCGGAACATCGTGCTGATGCGGCCGATCAACTCGATGATTGAGTTCAAGCAGATCATTGGCCGCGGCACGCGGCTCTTCGACGGTAAGAACTATTTCACAATCTATGACTTCGTGGAGGCCTACAAGCACTTCAACGACCCAGAGTGGGACGGCGAACCGGAGGAGCCCGTACCGATAGAGCCTCGCCCGCCGAGTCCAGATGTCCCCCGGGAACCTCCCGAACCTCCTGGGCGGCGGAAGAGAATCAAGGTCAAGCTCGCCGACGGCAAGGAACGAACCATCCAACACATGATGGCCACGTCGTTCTGGAGCCCGGACGGCAAGCCGATGTCCGCGGCCCAGTTCATCGAGCGTTTCTTCGGGGATCTGCCGGAGTTCTTCAAGGATGAGGACGAGTTGCGAAAGCTCTGGAGTAGGCCCGACACGCGCCGGAAGCTGCTAGACGGCTTGACCGAGAGAGGCTACGGCGATGACCAGTTGGCCGAACTGAGACGGATGATCGATGCCGAGAAGAGCGATCTTTATGACGTACTCGCCTATATCGCGTTTGCCCGGTCGCCGCTCAGCCGCGAGGAGCGGGTAAACACGCACAAGAGCCTCATCTTCGCCCACTATGGCAACAGACAGCAAGAGTTCCTGGACTTCGTCCTTGATCACTACGTCAGGCAAGGTGTTGGAGAGCTCGACGAGCAAAAGCTGCCCAATCTGCTTGAACTGAAATACAGCGCTTTCGCCGACGCCGTCGCGGTGCTGGGGGATGTGGCCGAGATACGCAAGGCATTCATCGGTTTTCAAAAACACCTGTATGCGCAACATGCGGTGGCTTGACCGATGCGTGACCGCCGCGGTGTTTTGCGGGAAGCACTATCTGGCCAACATGAGGGTTTCTGCAGGTAGTCTCAGCGTTTCAGACCCGTTCCTCGCTCTATTCCAACCACATTGGTGCCGAATGGTATCAGAGTGCACGCAACAGCGCAAACGGCTTCGTCCCACTCACAACTTGCTCCAATTGCCCATCGGACCACAGACGTAAACGTCGAAAGAGCAAAGCACTACGGAGTCCCCAAGGCACACCGAAACCCAGTGCTGTACTCACAGCTGTCGGGCGATTCACCGGCGCGATTCACCGAACGAGAGTGGCTCGCGGTGCTGCCCCAGCGGCCGTTGCGCTTAGCACGGTACGTGCCCGACGCCGGCCCCTCCGGATTCGATGATGGGGAGCTGGAATAGTAGCTCTCCGAATACCAGTCGTTGCACCACTCGATGACGTTCCCGCTCATGTCATAGCAGCCGTAGTAGCTTTGGGCGTTTTGCGTTTGATAGCTCGTTTCCACGCCCGGCCAGTCGAAGTCCACTTTGTAGTGCAGCTCGCCGTTGTAGAAGCCAACCGGCGTGGTTTTTGGGCTTTCGGTTTCATACGGGTCGCCGCTGTTCTGGTAATTCGCCCGCTGGCCATCGAGACAGTCGTATCCGCAGCCGTCTGTGTGTTCACCGAAGCGGAAATGCCGCAGCTGTGTCGAATCCCAGCCAGCAGCCTTCTCCCACTCCGCTTCCGTCGGCAAACGGAAGCCCGCCAGGCCGAAGTTGCAGGTCCAGGTGGACAGATCGTAGCAGAGAGGTTCGCCCTCCATCGCGCTGCGCCAGTTGCAGTAAGCGACGGCGCCGTACCAGCTCACCTCCAGCATCGGGTGGTCTTCTTTGCCGGCCGTGACGGTGAACGCACTGCCATCCCAGTGGATGCGGCTGGAGTCATCCGCGCTGTAGGTCTCGCAATACGGGTAGCTTGTCCCGCTGTCGTGTTTGTAGACCACACCGTCTATCACCGTGATCAGCCCGCCTTGGTCCCAGGCCCAGTTCAGCGCGTTGGCGTACTGCTCGTTGGTCACCTCGTACCTGTCGATGTAGTAAACGCTGAGGTAGACCGGGTGCACAGGCCGCTCCCCCCAAGAACCCTCGCTCCACGGGTCGCCCATCTCGAACTCGCCCGCGGGGATGAGGACCATGCCAGAAGGAGGAAACGGCCCCGGCCCCGTGAACCCCTGCTGGAACATGGCGTGGTCGTTCAGATCAACATCGAGATCGTAGTCAAAGTCGCAGGCCTCGCAGCCTTCGGCATAAGGGCCACTCGCTGGACCAGTGATGCAGGAGAAGCAGCTTGAGAAGTCGTCAAGGTCAACGTCGACATCACAGTCGTGGTCCCCAATACCGAACTCGTAGGCCCCCATGTCCACCCGATCGCAGAACACTCGTGCGTGGCCATCCAAGTCGGCTTCACCTGGAGTTAAGATAATCTCGGGATCGCCAGCGTTGATGCAGGGAGACCCAACCTCTAAGCGTAGATCATCGTCTGCGGTGCCTGCGATGCCATCCTCGCCCACAGGATCAACAAAGAACGGATCGGCGTCGATGTTCCCCTCGCCTGGCCAGCCGCCCATGATGTCCGAATAGAGAGCGACCGGATCGGCAGAGGGCGCGTAAATCTCGTCGGGAGAGTTGCCCCAGACAATCGAAGATGAGATTGTCGGACCTGCCAACAGAGAAGCATAAAACGCCCCTCCAACAAGATCAGCCGAATTGGCTACGATAGTACAGTTGTCCACAATGATGTCGCTCCCGCCACCTGTGGCATAAGCTGCCCCGCCTGCTCCCATCGTCCAGTTTCCGAGAAACGCGGTGCTTGCTGCAACTCCATCTGAATTCAGCGAATAAATGCCCCCTCCTCCAAGGAGGAGTGCTGTGTTCTGAATGAACCGGCACCTCTCTACTCGCCAAGTAGCCCAATCGGAATATATGCCACCACCTGTCTCATCCGCCCAGTTACTGTCCAGGCTACAGTTGGTCAGGGTGACCGATGCGTTAGACGCGTTGTAGAGACAGCCTCCCCTAAGTGCCGCATTATCACGGAAGACCGTATCACTTACAGTGGAGTCTGTCCATATACTGCTGAATATTGCACCGCCTTCATCGGCGGTGTTACTCTGAAAGCTGCACGCCACGACTTCTACGTCGGGAGAGGAGATATACAATGCTCCTCCGTCTACGGCGACGTTGCTCACAAAATTACATGCCGTGATTGTGGTGTCGAAGGAGTAGATATACAATGCTCCTCCGCTTGCGGTGACGTTGTTCACGAAGTCACATGCCGTGATTGTGGCGTCACTGGAGGACGACAACAGTATGGCCCCTCCAGCCTCCCAAGCCTCGTTGTCGGTGAAAGTGCAGGACTCGACTGTGATGCTGGAATCAATCGCACTGATCGCTCCTCCTCCTCCCTCCACAGTCGCCAGATTGCCGCTAAAGAGAGTGTTCCGAACATTCAGAACTGCTCCACTGCGGCTGGAGATGCCACCGCCACGACCTGCGAGGTTTCTAACAAACTCACAGTTGACGATCGTTAGCGGTACTATGCTATGATTCAGAGCGCCAGACGGCTGGGCACCGTAAGCACCGGTAATGACCACACCGTCCAGCTCAATCGGTTCGGAGGTGGCCACAGCTTCTATGACGTAGCAGGTATTATCGTCGCAGTTCTCGAAACCTGGGCCATCGTCACCGTTGAGATCGCCACTGAGTATGGTCCTGTGGGTTTGCGGATCCCAATGGTTGGGTTGAGCGGCTCCCCGGCCTGCATAGCCGCCCCGCACAACGGTGCCGCCCACCAGATCGAAATGTGCGCCTGTATCTCCGGTTCCTTCCGGATGAGATGAGTCCCGGTCGGGTTGGTAGAGGCCCTCGGCGATATGGAGCGCATCTCCCGCCTCTGCAACAGCCAAAGCGTCCTGCAGAAACCGGAAAGCCGTGTCCCAACTTATCCCATCGCCACCTGGCGGAGCATCGTCGTCGATGTAGATGATCGTCCCGGCGATCACGGTGCCGGACATGGAGAAAAGACAGACGGCTGCCAACACGCATAGCCTCTTGGTAGGTTGCATCACAAGACTCCCTTGGCCCCACGAAGTGCAAAGACCCGACGAATTGAACACTCCGAGCACGCTGTCGCGATGTCGTTTGGTCTCATGCTACCAACAGAGAGACCGTCGATGCAAGATCCGGTGGGCTGATACCAGCCTTGCCCGTGAGAGCTTGCCCCCCGCCAACTTCAGCCGCACTGGACCCCGAGAAGACTCAGATGGATGAATGGGGACTGCTCCTGAAGCCACGAACGCCGTCATCCACCCAGACCGTCCTGCGTGAAGCCCCAGACGGCACATATGCCCGGATTGAATTGTTTGCCTTGAGGCACCTTCTGCTCGCAACAGCTCCGCGTCGAGCCCACCGAGAAGCCTCAGTGGCCTCGGACGAAGTTTTCACCAGAGACAAGGTTTATGCGGCATCGTGCTTGCCCCACGAGTTGTTATTCACGCTGCGAGGGGGGAGCTGTCCTCCCAAACTCAGAGTCTCGACCTGCTCCAGGATGCAGTCAATACATCGGTCAGAGGCCGACGCAGCCTCGCTTGCGCCGAAGACCGTGATCGTCCAGCCAAGCTTGCTGAGTTCCCCTCGCAGACGCCGGTCTCGTTGCCATCCCTTCCGGTTCAGATGCCAGCATGCTCCGTCCACGTAGAGGGCGTACTTGAGTTCCGGAACGGCGAAATCGGCCCGAGAGATCAGACTGCCGTCGGCTCTGCAGATTCGATGCTGTGGCACAACACGTCCCAAGCCGGGAGTCGCCCGGATTACCTCGCCGAGCACTGCCTCGGCCGGCGATTCGTACGGCCAGGCGTTGCGGTCAGAGTCGGCGTGATCGTCCAGCACCACGATCGTCTCACGCGCAGATCGATCGACGACTAGATCCCACAGTAGTGGGTTTGCTTCCCTTTTAGTGCGTGCCTTGTGCCAACGGCGGTTCGCCACAACGATGAGCTTGTCCCTGGCCCGTGAGATTGCCACGTCCACCAGCCGCAACCCGGTGTCACCCTGAAGCAGCCGGGTCAATCCGGATCTCGCTTCCGCTTCGACGACATCGAAGATCACGACATCTGCGGCGCTGCCCTGGAACTGATGAACCGTGCCGACCTGGATCTGTCGGTAGCGAGGGAAGATCCCTCGTTCCTCGCGAAGTAGCCCGGCAAGCCGCCTCACCTGTGCCCGGAACGGTGCTATGATAGCGACGGTAACATCGGGGTTGTCACCGACGATCGATGTGGCTAACTCGATGGACAGTTCAGCGGACGACTCATTGTACCAACTTCTCTTGTCGGGAAGACATGGTGCCGTGCCGAGATCGGACGTGTCGAGCAAAACCACGGGCTTTTGACGGCTCGGCTCAACCACAGTAGACCGCTCGTTCCGTTCAGCTTGCCGCCGACACCGAACTCCATCGTAGAGATGCGTAACCAGATCCCAGATTCGCGGCTTGCACCGCCGCTGCTCGGTGATCCTGATGAGCGCAGGGTGGTTTGTCCTGATTTGGCGTTCCTCGCCCTCGCCGGACGAGATACCGCTGGCCTCGAATACGTCGCGCCCCATCCACCTTAGCTCGGCGTCTTCGAGCTTGTGCTCGAACTCAACCACCGGGCCGAGTTGCCGCGGGTCACCAGCCAGGAGGAACATCTGTTCCGGTCGCGAGCCCAGATAATAGCACATTGCGGGCGGCACCATCGTGCATTCATCAACTGCCACCACGTCCCATCGCCCACGGACAAGTGGACTGTCGGGCATGTATGCCAGCGTGGTGGTTGTGGCAACCACCGTTGCATTCTCGGCATGCTCTTCCACCGCACTCCGCAGCGCGACCTGTGCCGCCAGAAGCTCCGCACGCAGCGTCGCGATCTCAGCCTCCGTTACACGCTTCTGTTCCGCGGTGGCGACTCGGCGGCTGCACACTCCAACACTCTTTGAAAGCTCTTCGGCCTCGGCGGGCCCCAGCAGCTCCGGCATCGCCAGAACACTCTCCTTGCAAGCGTAGCCGTACCGCAGGACCTTTCGCTTGTCGATCATCCCTCCCAGACCTTCGTTCCGCATCACCGCAGTCACTTCCTCCACGAGCACATCAACGGCGAGGTTCGAGGGCGCAAGCAGCAGGACACGCACATCGGGGTCCTCCCGTACACAGTGCGCCACGAACCGGGCGATCGCGAAGGTCTTGCCCGCTCCGGGAGGTCCCCAAAGAACTCTTGTCCACGGTCGGGGCAGTTCGACCAGTCGGGCGGCAGCTTCCACGGCATCGCGAGCGTCGATTGCCTGCCCGTGCCCTCGTCCGTGCGAAAACAGCGGCTTGACGCGTGCCGGGATACGCTGCCCTGTTTCGATCTGCTTGGCCAGTTCGTTAAGCATGAACCCGCGGTCCACCGCGAGAACACCAGGCAGGTCCTGTTCACAAACTTCGGTGCCGGAAGAGACGTAGACGCACACGGCGTCCGGGTCTTGTCCGACTACTCTGCCCGATGTCCACGCTCTGCCATCCTTCGGGCGATATTCGACCGGAGTGCCGTTGGCGACATGTCCGTCGTCCATCTTCACCTGGAACGCCTGCACCTTCTTGCTTCCGACCTCCGCGACCGGGATGACACCTTCCACGCTCAGACGAATGCGGGGCAGCTTGCTCGCATACCGGCGGATCGCTTCGGCGACGGCCTTCGGAGCGTTGGAGTCGCTAAGCGCCGGAGCCTCCAGCCCCGCGAAGTACTCCATCCCTTCCTCTGTCAGCTTGACGTGCACGTCCCGATGTCGAGCGAAGTAGGCGCCGTAATCCGGAAGGTCCGCGATCGCGGCGTACCGTGCGGCCTCTTCCTCAGTCCCAGAGAGCTCCTTGGACACTTTGCGCCACGACGGCCAGCGTGTGGGGTAACGCCGCTGCAAAGCGTAGATAACGCTGACCATCCGTTCAAAGTCATCGTGGATAGATTCCTGAGGGGTCATTATCCTGTTTTCCTTTTTTGCGCTGCACGTGAGGGCTTGGGAGTTTCGCGACTCAGTCCACGATGTTCAGAGCCCACCGGCATCCAGTTCTCGTGCGAGTGCAGTCGGTGCCGCGGTTCATCACGAAGGCCGATCGACAACAAGCCGCGATGTCGGTCCAGGTCGCCCCGCACGTCCAAGGCAGCACTGAATCGCACTTGTAACAAACGAATGCACCGGTTCTTGGTGCGGTACAAAGCGATCCGGGTCTCCGCATTGACACGTTTGGCCCAGAAGTTACACCAGACCGCGCGACGAAAAATCTCCTGCGGAGAGTGAAGCCACCGGGGGTCGAGGTAGTCCAGAACCATCATCACGCACCTCCTTCAAGTTGGCCGCTCGGTTAAGACGAGCTTCCGATTACTGAGTCCACATCAGCAAGAGCGGAGAAACCCGGCCAACCGAACGCAGAACTTCTTGGGAGGTGTTGAGGTGGTGGCGGTCACAAGGAGCCCCGGGGCCTTTGGGACAGACGTAAGGACCTGGTTTGTGGGGTGCTGCAGGTGTGGCGGCTGTTCCGACGCAGCGACCCGCCAACCGAAATGGCCAGTTCTGGAATCCGTCCTACTGGTCCGTTTGCGATGACGGATACCCTGTGAGGGGAGGCTGCGGACCTTGGTAATGGCTGAGCAAGACTTTTCGGCATCTCGCCAGATTCTCTTCATCACCGATCGTTTGGTAGAAATGGGCAAGTCTCAGCAAAGCCGCAATCGTAAGTTCGTGGCCAGGACCCAAGGCATCACGGAGTAGGGGGTAGTTGTCGACGAGGAGTGATTCGGCTTCCTCTGTGCGGTGCTGCCACAACAAGCAAATGCCGAGGGTACTCCTTCGGTCTGCCAGAAGCCAATGACTAGATGCTACCTTCTTCTCACAAAGCCGCAAACTTTCCCGAATGGCCTTCTCTGCTTCAACGAACTTCCCCTGGAGCATCAACACCTGCCCCAACGAGATCACGGCGGTCGACGTTTCACCGTGCTCATCGCCCAGCAATTCTCGACAGGTTCGCAAGGTATCCCGCAACAGATTCTCGGCTTCCGCAAGACGGTTCTGGTTTTGGTAAACGACTGCAAGAGTGTTGGCGACCCGCAAGGTATCGCTGTGGCTCTCTCCAAACTCACTGCGACAGCCTTTAAGACAGCGCGTGAGTAGACTCTCCGCCTCTTCCATCTTTCGAGCCGCCGATAACACCTCGCCAAGCAGGCTCATCGTTGCCAATGTTGTCTCATCGAAATCGCCATACAACTCACGCTTGCTCTTGTAGCAATCGACGAGAACCGACTCCGCTTCCAATCTCTGATTCGTATCGAAGAGCATACTCCCCAACGCATGTTGCGCCGATAGCGTCAGCATGTGCCCGCCACCGTATTCAGCACGGTATGCATGATGGCACTCGCGTAAGACGTGAACGGCTTCCTCATCCTCCCCGACGACATATTTCACTTGTGCCAGACGTATCCACGCTCCGAGAGTATTCGAATGCCCAGCGCCGAGCTCCTTCCGCCTCGCTCTCAGTATCTCCTCTGCAAGGATCTCGGCCTCGTCAAAGCGACCCTGGCTCAGCAAATCGTCGAGCAGTCCGTCTACGATAAGGGGTGTGAACGGATCGACGTTATCCGATAGACCGTCGGAGCCAAGTTGAGAGCTACGCATGATGTCTTTGGCTTCTTCGGCGTTGCCCTTCTTCCTGAGCAACAGGCCCAAGGTCGCCAAGCTCTCTATGGTGCTTCGGTGCCCCTCTCCCAGAATCCGACGACGCGCAGCGTAAGAAGCCCGCAACATTCGCTCGGCTTCGTCTAAGCGGCCTTGATTCAGATAGACCTTACCCAATCGGTACTTGAGATTGATGAGCTGAAGACTGTCGGAGGGGAGAACGCTCTCAGCCTCTTCGGTTGACTCCAATAACAAAGCCGCAAGATCGTCGTATCGTTCTTGCTCCTCCAGTAATCGACCCAGATTATCCAGAGACTGTATGAAATCTGGATGTCCCACGCCAAAGAGTTCCCGACGCGTATCGAGGCACTTGCGTAAGTGCTCTTCAGCCTCGGCATGTTGTCCCGCGTTTTGAAGGGCCAGCGCCAGGTTATTACGGATGCGGACAAGGCGATCATCCGGGTTATTCCAGATCGTCTCGGCAATGGAGAGGGCCTCTCTCAGGTTTCGTTCGGCTTCTTCATGGTTGCCCCCGGCGACGAAGATCATGGCCAAGCTGGCCTTCACTTTCACAAGGTGTTCAGGCGGCACGTCAGCTCCGCTCTGCCGCAGCGTTTCCTCAAGGACCCCTCTTGCTCGGTCCAGTTTGCCCTGTGCAAGCAAGACCTGGGCGTAAGAGGTTGAGTAGTCGATGAAGTCCGGGTGCTCCGCCTTTAGTACGCGCTGACTCGTTGCGAATGCTTCGTGGAGGATGATCTTGGCCTCATCGAAACGCTCTAGGCTTAGCATGGCGAGTCCGAGGTTGCACATCACGGCCAATGTGTCGGGATGGTCGGCACCAAGATCTCTGCGGCGAATGCTCAGCGATCTCTCGAAAAGCGATGAGGCCGTCGTGCTCTGCCCCAGATTCATGTAGGCAGCGCCAATCAGGTTCATAAGCTCGGCTTGTAGCTCAGGTCGTTCCGCCAATTCGCCGATTCGGTGCACGCCGACATCTAGGAGCTCACGCGCGGTGACGCTCAGCCCCCTATTCCGCTCCAGACTGGATACGAGAAACAGGTTCCCGTAGAACTGTGACACTTCTTCTGCGAGATCACGCTGGTTCCGTAACTGAGCTGACTGCAATGTGATGTAAACGCTGGATGCCATCACAACAACGAAGAGGAAGGTAAGGAATGTGCTCGCGGTCTTATGCCGAACAACCAGCTTTCGCAGCTGGTAGGCAGCACTCGCGGGGCGAGCCACGATGGGCTGACTAGTCAGATACCGATGGATGTCTTCCGACAGGATGTCGGCACTTTGGTATCGTCGCGCCGGCTCCTTCTGCAGGGCCTTCAGGGCTATCGTCTCCAGATCCCCGCGCAACGACCGGCGGATCGTGCTTGGTTTGCGGGGCTCTTCCTCACAGATAACCCGAACGGCCTCTAGCAGCGCGGCTCTGCTGAGATCGTACGGAAGTTGCCCCGTCATGAGTTCGTAGAAGATAACGCCGAGCGAATACACGTCGCTGCGGAGGTCGATCTCGGCGGGGTCACCTTGTGCCTGCTCCGGGCTCATGTACGGCAGCGTGCCCTGGATGCGGCCGATGTCCGTAGCCATGATCGTGACCTTCACATCAGTGTCGGTGATGCGAGCGAGGCCGAAATCGAGGATCTTGGGGTTGCCCTCAGAGTCAACCATGATATTCCCGGGTTTGAGGTCCCGGTGAATGACACCCCGCTGGTGAGCGTAGTTGATCGCGTCGCAGATCTTCCGGAACAGCGCCAGCCGGTCTTGGCGTCCCAGATCCGCGGCACATGCATACTCGTTGAGCGGAGTTCCCTGGACCAGTTCCATGGCGAAGTAGTGCCGGCCGTCCTCGGTGCGACCTGCTTCGTAGATGGCCGCGATGTGAGGGTGCTTCAGCCGGGCCAGCGCTTCCACTTCGCGCTGGAACATCCTGACCGTGTGGTCGTCGATGAAGTCATCGCCGCGGATGACTTTCAGGGCGATCGGACGATGAGGATTCTGCTGCTCCGCCTCGAACACCACCCCCATCCCACCACGGCCGATTTCGGACTTGATCTCAAAACCACCGACCCGAGTTCCCTCCGCGAGTGGGCGATGGCCGGTGGCGCCAGACTCCATCATAGGACCGAGGTGGTCTTGTAGCTTCTGCATATCCGCCCAGCGCGCCCGGATCTCGCCAGCGAGGTTGGGATGAGCATCGGCGACGGCGTCGATGTCTGGCGCCTTCCCCGCCAGCCTGTCGGCCACCGCATCGGCCAGGATCGAATCGATCGTTCGCTCCATGGCTGGGTCCATGGGTAAACTCCGGTACTACGACGTGCCTGTGCCCATCTGCTTGCCGAGCTGAACCAGGGCGCGAGCGACCAGCATGCGAACCGCGTCTGGGCTTCGCTTCATGGCCTCGCCAGCCTCCGCGTGCTTCATGCCCTCGTATCTGACCAGAAGCAGAGCTTCTTTCTGATCGTGGGCCAGCGTGTCGATCACTGCTTCCAGCCGCTCCAGGTCTTCCCTGCGGACCACACTCTGCGAGGGTGTGTCTGACGTTCCCAACTCTGCAATCGGCCCGAATACTGAACCGGTCGTAGGTCCGGCCGCTTGGAGCGAGTTCTCCCGTGCGGCATCACGACGCTTGGCTGAGAAGTAATCCGCCTGGTCCCGAATGCGGTTCTCGATGAGCTTGGATAGCCAGTGGAAAAAAGCCCCGTTGGAACTGAACTGCGCATCGTGGATATGCCGGAGGCTCGCCAGCATCGCATCCTGGAGGATGTCGCAAGACTCCAACTTGGAGCGCAGGTGCCGCCCAAGCCGCAGGCGCACCACTGCGAGAAGGCGGTCACCATAGCGAGCGTATAACTCGTTCAGGGCCTGTTCGTCGCCCGATTGGGCTGCAGTGAGGAGCTGGATCGTCTTCGCCAAATCGGGTTTTACTGTGCTGTCGTTCATCATGCATCGCCCCACCGAAGTAGCGTGCCGCGTGACGATCACGATCACTGCCTTGGGCGCATAGCGGTTTCCCTCGTGGGCCGAGAATAGACAATACCCAATATCAGCGCGATGTCCAAGGGCAGCGGATGAAGTGTTCGGTCGTCTGACGGGTGTTCCTCCGGAATATCCCGTACTCGCTGGCGGCAGATGATTACGATAACACCTACATGGCCGGAATGACTGTAGGCGAGATGGCTAGATGATAGTCCCCATTGGGAGACAAGCCCCAATCGTCACAGAACCAACTGGCGGACTGAGCCCATGAGGCGGTTTTTTCTCCCTCCCATGCACGTGATGATGGTCGTGACGGTTGAGTGAGGGATGTTCTCACCGCCACCCTCCGAATCCCCCGAAACCGACTTGGCCATCAAAGGAGGATGATCTCGCTCTGGACCCGTGAACCTCCGATTACTGGCGCTCCAGGGTGCGCACGCGACGTCGCAGGTCATCAAACTCCCTGCTGATGCCGCGAAGCTGCCTTCCATAATCCTCCACGTTTCTGAGCTTGTCGTTGCAGCGATCCAGCATATTCTCCAGGCGATCGAGTTTCCCATAGGGGCCACTAACTTCGCCGATGCCCGAATTGACGCGTTTCTCCAACGAGCTCAGCCTTCTGCCGAAGTCGCGCAGCTGATCGTTCTGTCGACTCACGTCGTGAGAGGGAGTCTTACTTGATCCTGAAGAGCTCGAATACTTGTTTTCCAATGTGCCGATACGCTTGCTCAGGCTTCGTAACCCATCGGAATCCGGCTGCATCCTGGCAGGGGGCTTCGCTAGTGCTTCGCTAAGCGTTTCAATCCTGCCCTCCAGTCGGTAGAGCCTGCGCGAAAGAGAAAGCAAGGTAGCCTGACCATCCGAGTCGAACTTCTTGGCATCTGCCTCGGAAGGGCTGCTGTGTCCACGTTGATTCGGTTCACATCCTGTGCCGACTAGGATGAGAATGATCGCGATAAACGTTCTCACGGTCTGTCCTCCGCGCTTGAATGGTCGCGATGGCCGGTCACGCTGGGGTGCAGGCTTCAGAGCTTCCTCGAAGAATCTCTGGGGCTTGTGGCCACTGCTCTGCGGCGAACCCTCAGACTCCGACTCGCTACACCGACGCCACTGGCTACCAATCTTACGGGCTAGGTTGTTCTGGCGCGGCTGACTCCAGTGATCCCTGAGGCACCTGTTCGATCGGTGGCGTGGATCGTGCTTCGTCGCTCACCTCGATCGTCTTGGGCGCCTTTGCATCCCATAGCCAGACTACGTTGTCCCTCCCTTTGTAGCCTCCTGACGCCGCCGCTAAGGTTTCGCCCTTTGGATCGAAGGAAAGACCCAGAATCGTTCCGACCGGACCGCGTAATGTGGCAACGAGCATTGCATTGTCCGTATCCCAGATCCTGATCGTGCGGTCTGCTGATCCGGTGGCGAGTCGTGGCTCGGTCGGATGGAAGGCCACCGAGTGCACTGCGTCGGTGTGGCCTGTCAATGGACGAGGCTCGCCGATCCTTGGCTTGCCGTCTTGCAATTGCACTTCCCATAAACAAACGGCCTTGTCTACGGAGACCGTGGCGAGCAACGAACACGTGCTGTTGATTGCTAGTGCCCTCGTTCCATCCTCCGGGCGCATGCCTTCTTGATCGAGCGGCAACGTTCGCGGCTCATCCACGTTGGAGAGCAGAATGGAGAAGTCCTCGCGAGCTTCATCGAGCGGGTCCCGGTTACCACTGGCGCTTACCAACCACCGGCCTTCGTTGTCTAGGAAAGCGAGACCGTTGACCGGACCTTTGTGAACGTGGAGTTCTCCCATCTTCGCGTCGAGGGACGACTGACTCACATCCCAGACATGCACAACGCCCTTTGAGTCGCCGACGGCGAGGCGCTGCCGGTTGTTGCTCAGAGTGGCACACAGGTATCCGTGATAGGACTCTGGAGAAGGGGGATGACTCCCGATTTCCTGCAGAACGCCGTGGGCCGTCAAGCCGTAGAGCAGAACCCTGCCGGGCGGCTTCCTGGCTCGGTTCCCTGTGACCACAGCCAGTAAGCACTTGTTATCCTGAATCCAGCAGACAGTATCCCGAACATACTCTAGCTTGTCTTCATGCAGGAATCTTTGCGTATCGGCGTCCCAAACACGTACAAAGCCATCTCCATCGCCCGAAATAATGAAACTACCATCCGGGCTGAAAGCTGTGCACATGACAGTTGTTCCATGTTCGGGCAGCTTAGTGACTTCCTCCCGTTCTGGGTCCCACAGCTTTAACTCTCCCTGTTTGTCCCCAGACAGAAGGCGACCGTTAGGGAGAATCGAGAGGCCCATAACCGTATGCCTGTGCCCACGAAGCTTGCGGAAAAGCTCGCCTGAAAAAGGCCGGCCGAAATCCGAGGTGCAATCTTCCGGAACCTGTTGCAGCTTCCACACACCTATGGTCCGATCGTGTGACCCAGAAAACAGCCGCTCGTTGGTAGAGCCGAATGCAACAGCTGTAACTCCTTCGTCATGTCCTTGGAGCACTTCGCGTGGCTCGCACCAGTCGAGAGCTTCTTCCGTCCTGGCTTGTTCCTCCTCTACGCGCTGGACGATCTGTCGAACATCCGAGACAAAAACTCGTCCATCTATTGAACCTGAGGCTATGAGATCACCTTCTGGGCCGAAGGCAATGGAGGACACGTGATCGGTATGTCCATGCAACACCGCCAGCTTGGTGATTCTGTCGTCCTTCGTAATCCTGCCGTCGGTGATATCGCGGAAGTCCCACAGGCACACGTTGTAGTCACATCCCCCAGCACCTGGCTTTACAGCGGACGCCAGGAAGTTTCCTTCGGGACTGAAGACAAGGATTCCAGGGTACTCGTCGTGTGCACGAACACAGGCCTCCGGTTCGGCCTGCTTCGGCCAAACCGACCGGTATTGTTCGCTGTTGTCCCAGTCCCAAACCCTGATGTCCCCAGTGGCTGATCCGCTCACCAGTATGTTCTCTCTGGGATGGAAGGCCAATCCTCCGTTGTCCCCGTTATCAACGCACCACTCGCCAATCAGCTGCTCCGATTCCACATCCCACACGCGAATGGCGCCGACGTTCTGCTTCACCTGCTCCCCCGTCTCCACCAAACCTAGCGTTGCCAGGAATCGACCATCGCCACTCCAGGCGACAATCTTGCCTGTTGTGTCTAGATCAATGTGTGCTTGTTCCTGTGACTCCACGTTGATGATTCCAACAGGTTCACGGTAGGAGGAGAAAGCCACTCGGGTACCGCCATGATCGACGGCGAAGTTCCTGACCAAGGCCGCCATCGGTGGAAGATCCTCTGCGCTCTGATCCAGCCGGCCGTGAAGATGCCGCCATTCCCACATGGGTAGATCCTGCTTCGCTATGCCCAGCAATTCCCGCGCGGTTGCCACATCGTCTCCCAGCAGGGCCACCGCCGCTCCTCGGGTGTTGGTGGTGTACCGCACAAGCTTGACTTCCTTCTCCTTCGACTCTAACTCGGCTTCCACATCCTTTCTCTTCTCGCTCTGGAGGAAGGCGTCCAACGCGAAATAGCTGATTAGCACCACCGCCACCACAAGGACAATGAGTACGGAAGCGATCGCTCCGGCTATGGCCTTGTGCCGTTTGGAGAACATCCGCAACTGGTAGACGGCGCTGGGACGCCGGGCAAGGATCGGCTCGCTGGCGATGCACCGGCGAAGATCTGCCGCGAGTTCATCCGCTGATGCGTACCGCCGGTCGCGGTCCTTCTCCAGCGCCTTGAGTACGATCGTCTCCACATCACCGCGAAGCTTCGGATTGATAGAGGAGAGCTTCCGAGGTTCCTCCTCCTTGACCATCCTGGCTGCCTGGTAGATCGTGCTGCCGGATGCGTCATACGGCAGCTCGCCGGTGAGCAACTCGTACAACACGATGCCTAGCGAGTAGACATCGCTTCGTGTGTCTAATTCCTGTGGGTCGGCGTCGCACTGCTCGGGGCTCATGTACTGCATCGTGCCAACGATCTGTCCGACGCGGGTGTGCTGGGTGGTCACCGAAAGATCGGAGTCGGTGGACCGGGCCACGCCGAAGTCTATGACTTTGGGCACACGGGACAAACCGACCAGGATGTTTGCCGGCTTGAGATCGCGATGGATGATCCCTCGCTGGTGTCCGTGGTGGATCGCGTCGCAGATCTTGGAGAACAGCAGAAGTCGCTCTCTGGTGCCGAGTCCCTGCTCCTCAGCGTATTCGGTGACAGTCTGAGCATCGGGGACGTACTCCATGGCGAAATACGGCACGGACCCGGAAGCCTCGCTGTGCATGCCGGCGTCGTAGACCTGGGCGACATTCTCGTGCCGCAAACGCCCGAGGATCTGCGATTCAAACTGAAACCGGCGTAACGCCGATCTTGAGGCGATGTTCCGCCTCATTACCTTGAGGGCCACGATGCGGCGTGGTTGTTCTTGCTGGGCCTCGTAGACCGTGCCCATGCCGCCCGAGGCGAGGACGCTCTTTATCGTGAAGCTGCCGATCTTCGTGCCGATGCGGGAGTTGGGATCGTCCGGCTCGACTGACGACTTGACACCCGAACCTGGCCTCAGTGGAGTCATAAACCCGTCAGAGGCTTGTCGATCGTGATCGAGCAGCGATTCGACCTCGCTGCGGAGCTCAGCATCATCACTGCATGCCTTGGCGAGAAAAGCAGCGTGCTTATCAGGCTCAAGCTCTACCACTTGCTCGAAGAGCTCCTGGACTTGTTGCCATTGAATGTCGGTCATTGACTATTCCGAGCGGCCTGCCATGGTCGTATCGCCTTTCGACAGCTCTCGATGTAGCCACGCCTTCGCGAGCCGCCATTGAAGGCTCACCTTTCTGGGCGAGACCTCCAGAGCCTCCGCTGCCTCATCGATGGTCATCCCCGCGAAGTACCGCAGTTGCACGATGTCAGCTTGGAGTTCGTTCTTCTCCTTGAGCCGCTCCAGGGCTTCGTCGATCGCAAGCACCTCGCTGGGGTTCTCGTCGAAGACCGCCTGATCCTCGAACAGCGGGGCGGCTGACCTGTTTCCGCCACGTTTGAGGCTCACTCTCTTACGTGCGTAATCTATGCGGATATGGCGCATACTTTTTGCAGCCGCCGCGAAGAAATGTCGGCGGTTCTCCCATTGTACATCGTCGCTGCCGAAAAGCCGCAGATAGGCTTCGTGGACCAGGGCAGTCGGCTGGAGCGTCCGCCCCGAAGCCTCCCTGCCCATCTCCCCCTGTGCGATAGCGTGAAGCTCGTTGTAGATCAGCAGCCAAAGCCGCTCATGGGCGTCGACATCGCCTTCTCCAACGGCATCGAGAAGCTGGGTGATTTGGCTTGCTTTGTCCGGAGGCACGTTGGTATCCCTTCAGGATTCGACTTACGCAGCTTGCATTCTACCGGATCGAGGTGTGCGAAGATACCACGAGAGAAAGTGCCGCTGTACGGCTCTGCGGTACGGCTTTGCTGCACGGTTAGGTGAGCGAAGCCTTTGTGATAGCCAGCGTCGCCGCGATCTCCCACCTGGAATGCCAGTTCGCCGGAGCCGCGCCACCTCGCCAATGCATGTGCTCATCCTCCACAAACCTGCCACGCTGCGGAGTAGCTTGAGATTTCTCTTGCGCACGTCAAGCCTGGATGGCGTATGTGCCAGCGGAAGTGAGTCCGACCCGTGGGTGTCAACAGGCCAAGATGCTGGAATGCGGCAGGCCAAAGCAGAGTTGGACAGACGAAGTTCCCGAAGTTCTACGATATTGAGGGTAGAGCCAAGGCGCTTACGCCAGTGCGTCACGACGAGGATGTGTTTCGGTTTCGCGCCCTTTTGTTTGTACTCGACAGACCGCTTTGACGTATGTGCTTAGGGTGCCGGTACGATCGATTCGTTCAGATCGGAGGTCCGTTGCTAGATCACGTGTCAGAATCAGCCAGACACGTGTCTATGCACACGTGATGCGAGAGTCGTGCTCCTAACAGGAGGTCCAGACGTGTTCAACTTCCAGACATCCAAGTGGTTCTGTGCAGCCTCGACGAGTGGCGAGTTGACCGACGGTCTCTCTGGCGGTTGGGGACGCTTACTGATAAGTCAAATCCTTGATGGAGGCCGAGTTGCGCGGAGCACTACGCAACGTCGATGGTTGCCCTGGGTTAGCGACCTGAGGCCGAGTCCATATGGTGGTCGCGACGGTGCAGCATGGCACTTCCGACAGGCACGGCGGTTTCCCGAGTGCCTCGGAGTTTTATTCCGCGGGTGTGTCAGAATCGGACCCTTGACCACTGCCGCTCGGCGGAGCTTCCACACGAGAGTTGCCGCTGCGTCCGGGCTCCCACGGTCCCATGTGCATGCACCCTGTCTGTGTCATTGACAACTGGAGGTGGCTACCGTGTTTAGCTCAACTCGATCTGTCTTGGTTCTCTCACTGGCCGTTCTTCTCCTCGGCCCAATCCCTGGCTGTCCGCCTACACCGCCGCCCGAGTGCGTCGCTGACGCCGATTGCAGAGACGGCGAGTTCTGCAACGGGCAGGAGACTTGCTCCGCGCACGGTGCGTGCGTGCCAGGAGAAACCCCCTGCGAAGCAGGTGAAGACTGCAATGAGAACGCCGATCGTTGCGAACGGCCCTGCGTCGCTGACGCCGATTGCACCGACGGTGATCCCTGCACGGACGACTACTGTGCGGATGGTATCTGTCAGCACGACGAAATCGAGGCATGTCGGCCGTTGCCACCATGCACGACCGATGCAGACTGCAACGATGGAACGTTCTGCAACGGGGCCGAAACTTGCGGTGCCGACGGCCGCTGCCAACCAGGAACTGATCCATGTCCGGGGCAGCTTTGCCGTGAGAGCGCCAGCACGTGCGTCGATTGTCTCGATGACGGGGATTGCGATGACGAGACGTTCTGCAACGGCGCCGAAACCTGCGATACTGACGGCCGGTGCCAACCGGCAACTGATCCATGTCCGGGGCAGCTCTGCCGTGAAAGCGACGATGCCTGCGTCGATTGTCTCGCCGACGGCGATTGCGACGACGGAACGTTCTGCAACGGTGGTGGGACATGCGGCGGTGACGGCACTTGCCAAGCTGGCAACCATCCCTGTGCGGCAAACCGGATATGCGTTGAAGCAATCGATCGCTGCGTCGACTGTCTCACCAACGCCGACTGCCCGGAAGGCCAGGTGTGCGAGGATAATGAGTGCGTTCTGGAGCCCCCCGAGCTATGCCTGACGGACACGGACTGCGACGACGGTGAGGTTTGCGAACAAGATTCCGGCGATTGCGTCCCAGCCCCAGAGGGCGGGACACGTGGGCTGCCAACCTGCTACGTCCCGGGGGAGTCCTTCACCGTGCGGATCGTCGTCAACCCGACGATTGAGACGCTCGTTGTCGGCCTCCAGGACTTCCCGCCGCCCGGTTGGATCGTGACGAACGTCAGCCACGACGGCGCATGGGACGCGACCAACGAAGCCGTCAAGTGGTTCTTCCTCGACAGTACAACGCGAACGTTGACCTATACCATTGCGGTGCCTGCCGATGCCACAGGCAACGCTTGTTTTGACGGTCAAGTGAACTCTGACGGCGGTTCGAATCAGGATACTGGCGGCCCTGCGTGCTTAGCGCCGTGCACAGGAGGCTGAACGGAGCCCCGTGAAACCTATCAAACGGATACGAGCAATGAGACAGAACTTCGCCCTTTCAATCGCCGCAGCCTGCCTGCTGACCGTTACTCCTGAGGTCCATGCGGGGGTTCTGAACGACTACAACCCCTGGAACGTTGACATCCCCGACGCGGGATCCCACGTGTGTAGCGACCTGAATCTATCCGGGGCGCCTGCCGATGCCATCATCACCAGCGTGACAGTCTACTATGAGATCCGCCATACTTACCCTGGCCAGCTGGACGTCTGGATCACGTTTTACGATGGTGGCTGGCGGGATTATCCCTTATACGACCAAGGTGATCTCGGTGGTGATGACGATATCGTGGAGACAAGGAGCGGGATTAATCACTGGGACGGGTTTTCTCCGAATCAGACCTGGTACCTGTGCGTGCGCGACAATGTGTCGGGACACATTGGGTATATCGACTTCTTCGAACTCTGGGTCACATACGAATCTAATGAATGTCCCGTGCAGCCGTACAACGAAGATCCGGACGATGGGGAGGACGACGTTTCGATAACGACCAACTTGGACTGGAGTTGCTCGGACCCGGATGGCGACACGCTTTACTACACGGTGTATTTTGAAAAGAACGACTCAACGCCCAACGACATCATTAAGGATGATGCGACCGGATCGTACGCCGACCCTGGCACGCTGGACTACGATTCCGACTACTACTGGCGGGTCAAGGCTGATGATCACAACGGATGCGTTACTTGGGGTCCTTCTTCGTCTGGTTCTTGGCATTTCCGCACTGAGCCCGCGCCGGTGATCGACGCCGCAGTCACCGTCTCATCTGTTACCCCCAACCCTGTAGTGCCCGGCAATACGATCACCATCAACTACACCGTGGACAATACGGGGAACGTGTCGCACAGCTTTGG
>Ga0180434_10000453_pt1 | contig 60250 bp, 50 predicted proteins | sample SS_ome_7_FD_132453 | JGI IMG/M metagenome (GOLD analysis project Ga0180434, IMG submission 132453) | Hypersaline lake sediment archaeal communities from the Salton Sea, California, USA - SS_1_D_2 metaG | ecosystem: Environmental > Aquatic > Non-marine Saline and Alkaline > Hypersaline >...
ACCGGCCAACAACTGATGGCGTCGGATCGGCGTGGCGATCAGACTTTCCAACGTGCCTTCCTCTTTTTCCCGCGCCAGTGACAGCGCGGCGGAAATCGTGGGCATAGATAGAGCGAGCGCCATCAGCGCCGGCAGAATGCTGTTGATTTCTTTCAGGTCAGGGTTATACATTGCCCGCATCCGCAACTCGAACCCCATTTTACCTAGCTGCTGTTCCAAAAGCTCTATCGAGTGGTTGGCAGAGAGTGATTTGGCGTTGCCCAAGATCTGAGCGGCGACGTTAGACTCGGCGCCGTCTACGATAATTTGCACGGAAGCTTCTTCTCCGCCGAGAATTGTCTCCCCAAACCCAGCCGGGATGATCATTGCACCATGCGCCTGACCCAATCTCACGCGCTCACGCGCCTCATCGGGGTTTTGATCCCAGTACCTGACATCGAAGAACGCATCGTTGAGGAAACCTTGCAGATAGGCTCGCGATTGAGAGCTGCGATCATTGTCAACCACGGCGACTGGTACGTGCTCGATGTCCACCGAAAGTGTGTAAGACATCAACACGATCAGCAGCACCGCTCCAACCGTGACGGTCGTCAGCAGCCAGGGGTCGCGGAACATGTGCCGGAATTCGTTGCGCGTCACCGCGATGAGCCTCGTCATGTCTCGCTCCTTTTGGATGGCCAGCGAAGGCTTTCGTCACCCCGAGGCCGAAAGGTCTCCAGCACCTCCATCCCCTGCAGCAGGTAGAGCAGGTACTCGTAGCGGCTGCCGGCCAGGTCCAGGTGATCGACGGTGCGGGTGATGGCGTGGATCAGCTTGTGCGTACGCTGGCTGGGCCAGTCGTCGGGCAGTAGCTCCGGCGGCAGGAAAGGGTCCTCGGTGAAAATCACGTCGAGAAGCTCGCTTTGCAGGTTCATCGCTTCGAAGAAGAGCGCTTCGGGATCTATTATCTCCATCTGCTCCGCTTGCTCCAGCGATGTCTGCAGCGCCTCGATGCGGTCGTTGATGTCGCGATAGCGACCGGCCAGGGCATCCAGGTCCCACACGCGGCGGACCAGGTCTTTGGCGCCTTCCACGCCGGGCACACGTATGCGCTGACATTCCAGCGAGGCTACCCAGCCGTTAAGACCTAGCTCCTCGACCAGGGCCATGACCTCATTCTCCTGATCGAAGGGCGAGATCCAAACGCTGGTAGAGAGCAGGCCAAAGCCCATCTCCTCCAACTCGCTGCGGAACCTATCGCGTTTGCCCCGCTCTCCCTCGGGGACGCTGAAGGTAACGGCCAGCCAATCACCAGCCCAGGTCAGTTCGCCCTCTAGGATCATGTGCCAGCGTTCGAGCTTGTTGGTGAACCGTTCGATCAACGCTTGGCCTTGAGGACCAACCTTGTAGTGCACATTGCCCCGGCCGCGTCCTCTCTTGGTCAACAACCCCGATTTCGCCATGCGGTTGGCCGCTGCCCGAACGGCGTCACTGGTAAGCCCGAACTTTTGGGCTACCTCCACCAGCTCGGCGCTGCCGATCTTGTCCCGCTGGGCGACGATACGCAGGATCAAGTTTTGTGTTTGGGCCATAATCTCTAGTCCTTTTCAGATAACTGTCACTAAGTTCAACGGTCGTTACCCCATACGACCGTTAAGATTATAGCCCAAATCTAGATCTTTGTCAAGGGTTTATTCTATTTTTAAGGTTCGTTGTCCAGGTCGTTCAAAGCCTTGCACGGTCTCGCTCGAACGTTTGAATCGGGGGCTTGCTCCAGATGGCGCCGTAGGGACATTGTTTTACACAGGCGGTGCACTGTTCGCAGGCCGCCTGATCCACCACGTCCGATCTCTGCTTGCCGTTGATCCTGTGAAGGGCATACACCCCCTTGGGACAGACCTCCACGCAGGTGCCGCAGCCTGTGTACTTTTCACCATCCACGTGGACGGTGAAGAAAGGCTCCATCACAAAGCCCATCGCGGCGAACAGTTTGAGGAATAGCTTCATATAGCTGGGATGCCGCGTGCCCCAATAGGTAATTGAGCTGGGTGCATACAGCGGGGTTTGACCCTCGAGATCGAAACCCATCACGATCGCCACAAGCAATGCCCCCGCGCTCCATCCGATCAGCTTGCCCGTGGGCCAGTCACCGATCAGCAGCCCATAGGCGGCCAACCCGGCCGCCGCCGCCAACCCCAGAAGGGAGATCTTGACCAAACTCACCGGTCCCGGCACGTAGCGCAGGATGGGATCGAACAGGATGTAGAGGGCCAGTGCAAAGCCCCAGATCAGGAGCAGCGCCCCTGGGATGGAGCCCGGCGAGAAGATCGCCAGGGCAATGGCCGCGATAACTGACATTGGAAAGGCCCACATCGCCGCCGTCTCCACCCGGTCACGAAGCGGGAAGCGAACCAGCGACATCTCCGGTGTCTTGCGGAAACCATTCTGCACGTAGTCCGGGATGTCGGCGGCGTGGGCCGGGCCGAACTTGCAGCGCCAGCCGGTCGCCTCCTCGACCCGCTGCAAATCCACCCCTGGCGCGCCGAGCTGCGGCAGAATCAGCGTCCGGTGGTTGACCCGCTCGGCGATGCCGCTGGTCTTGAGCACCGAGATCACCGAGTGGGCGTTAAATATCCCGCCGCCGGCCGCGCACCAGACGTTGATCCCCTTGCTCGGCGCCACGAGCAGATAGCAGTCCATTTCTTCCAGTACCTTCGACACCCGCCGCACCGTCAGCTCAAAGTTGCAGGTGACGAACACCGGCGCGTCGGGGCCGGGGTTTCCAAACATCCGCAGCCCGGTTTTCGTCGGAAACCCGAACAGGCGAAGGCAGGTCTCGACCACGGTTTTCAACAAGTTCAGCATGTCTCATCCCTCGCTTTGGCTACGATCGTTCGCAGCGTCCCCAATAGATATTTTTTCACCTCAATGACCTGGAATCCGGCCTCGGCGATTCGGCGCTCCAGTGCGGCTACCCGCCGGGTGGTATTCTGGGTCAGAACAAACGTCAGCGCCGAGAAGGGGAGGCGGAACAGCCAGGTCAGGATGCGCCCTCCCAATGAGTCGGGAAGTATCTCGTCGGCCACCATCAGCAGGCCGCCGGGCTTTAGGATGCGATGACAGTGGCGCAGCGTGTAGGCCGCCTCGTCGTCCGATAGCTCGCTGAACGTCAGGCTGCTGACGACGGCGTCGAAGGTCGCGTCGTCGAAAGCGGTGTCCAGCTCCACGGCCCCCATCTCCCGCAGGGTGACCGAGTCTTTGACCCCGGCCTGGCGCGTCTTCTGGATCGCGACGTCGAGCATGGGGGCGGAGATATCTATCCCTACAACCTGCGCCCCACATCGGGCGATGAGCACGGCGAGCGAGCCGGTCCCAAAACCGATGTCCAGCACGCGCCATCCAGGCTCGATGCGCTCGGCGATGTCTCGATGTGCCTTCGCCAGTCGCCCCAGGGTCAGGATGGCCATTCCCCGATCGTAGCGACCAGGGGCAGATTCCAGGACTTTCATGTAAACGTACGTCATCTCCCTCCCATCGTTTGAATCCACTTTTGCGCTTCCATCTCTAACGTAGTTGGAGTATAGTCGAACGTGTTCACCAACCACTGGTGATCTTGAGGAACCTGAGCGGCTACGTCTTGCGGAAAGTGGTTCATCAACATGACGCTCGCCAGCAGATGCCGCAGGTAAGGGTTGACAGGCCGCGTGACGATAGAAGCGATCCTCAAAGGGAGCAGGGGGATCTTATGGAACTTGATCTCCTTGCCGGTGGCGGCAGAGATTCTCCTGGCCGCCTCCGGGAACGAGATCGCCTCCGGCCCGGTCATGCGAATGCGCCTTCCTTGCAAGTCGTCCCGCAGAACCGTCTGCGCCGCGATCTCCCCCACATCCGCGGGAGAGACGGTGGGTAGCGCGGGCGGACCTCCTCCCGGTACTATCATAGTCTCCCCTCGAATCATGCGAAAGAAAATCTCCCTCGTAGGGGGCGCGCCCAGCACCGTCCAGTTAAAGCCCGATTGAGCGAGATGCGTTTCGACGACATGCTTGATCCTGGCGCTTACAAAGTCGATCTTTAGCTCTCTCAACCAGTCCTCTCGAATGTCGTAGACAGAGATATACACGACGCGAGAAACGCCAGCCTTTCGCGCTTCGTCCAGTGCCATGAGGACGGAATCTTGCTCGATCAGTTTCAGTTTTCGAATCAGTTTGGGGGTAAAAGCAGCCACGGCAATGGTCACAGCTTTGACTCCCTCCAACGCCTCCGTCACTGACTCTCTCGAAGTGATGTCCCCTTCCACGATCTCGGCCTCATCCCCCAGCACCTTGCGGGCGTTGGCGGCGTTTCGACTCAGGGCCCGGACGGACTGTCCTTTTGCAAGCAGGCTTTGGACAATGTGCCTGCCATAGTGACCTGTGCCTCCGAGAACCAGGATATTGTTTTCCATTGGGTCTCTACTCCAATCGCTTGCGAAAGCGGGTAGCGGCTAGCAACATAATGGCCACGCCAAAGATAATCAAGGCTATCACCTCCTGGAGCAATATCTGCAATCCCACTCCTTTCAAAATGATGCCCCGAATGATGACGAGCATGTAGCGCAGCGGCACCACGTAGGTGAGGACTTGCAGCCAGCCGGGCATTGCCTCGATGGGAAAGAAGAAGCCTCCCAGGAAAATGGACGGGTACATTGTGAGGAACGCGAGCAACATCGCCTCCTGCTGCGTGTTTGCCACGCTGGAGATAAAGATGCCGATCCCCAGCGACGAGAGCAGGAAGAGGGCCGATAATCCCAGCAACAATCCCAGGCTGCCCCTCACCGGCACGTCGAACCAATAGACGCCGATGGTCAACACCTCCAGCACGTTGAAGAAGGCGATGAACACGTAAGGGACGATCTTGGCCACGATCAACTCGAGCGGCTTGATGGGCGTCACGATCAGTTGCTCGATGGTGCCCTGCTCCCGCTCGCGCACGATGGACATTGCGGTAAAGAGCGAGGTCAAAAAGTAGAGGATCATCCCCATGATGCCGGGGATCATGAAATTCGCGCTCTTCATCTCCGGGTTGTACCAGACTCGCGGGCGTACCTGCACGCCGGGCATCTCGTCGAGATCGATGCCCCTGGCCTGTTCTATGATGCGGGACGAGTGAGCCTGCCCCACCGATTGGGAGGCGGCGAGAACGGTGCTAGCGACGCTGGGATCGGAACCGTCAATGACGAAAGCGATCTGCACTTGTCTCCCTCCATCCAGCTCTTCGCCGTACCCTTCGGGGATGATCAGGCCCGCTCGAACCTGGCCGCCATCCACCAATCGCTCCAACTGCTGTTCCGATTCGACGTGGCGGACGATGTCAAAGTAGCTGGAGGCGCGGTAGGCGTCGATCAGCTCTCGGCTGGCGCCCGACTTGTCGCCATCCAGAACAGCGGTGTTCAGGTGTTCGATATCGGTGGTGGCGGCGTATCCCATCAGCATCAATTGAATGATGGGCATGAGAAACATCACCGCCAGCGTGCGCGGGTCGCGGAGGATGTGCAGGAATTCCTTGCGGATGAGCGAGAGCGTGCGCGAGATACTCATGTCACCCTTCTCCCTTGGGGCTGAGGCCATCGAAGATGATGGTGGCCATCGTCTCCGGGATATCCTGCCATCCGGCCAGGACCACTTCGTCACCATAGATGCGCAGCAGGAGCAGCCCGATAAACGCGGCCTGCACGGCCCGCGCCGCCAGCGCCGCGTTCACGGGCCGGATGTGCCCCATCTCGATCCGCGCCTGCACGTATTGCTCGACCAGCGCTGTAACCCGTAACACAAACTGCTGGTAAAAGCGCTCGCGCAGGCTGTCATTGACGATCACCTCGGGCAGGAGGGCCTGAATTTTCTCCTGGACCTGATCGATGCGCCCCAGGCGATAGCGAAACATGGCGACGAAAAAGTCGCGGACGTCGCCATGCAGCGCCTCCATAAATTCCTCGGGCAATGTCTCCACTTCGGCCAGGCGGGCCATGATGCCGATCAGGAGATCTTCTTTGCTGTCAAAGTAGTTGTAGAGGGTGCCTTCCGACACATCGGCGGCCTCGGCGATCTCTTTGGTGGTCGTGCGATGAAAGCCCTTTTCGGCAAACACCGTGGCCGCGGCTTCGAGAATCTGGCCCTTGCGGGCGGCGGCGCGTCGCTCGCGGCGGGTGAGGCCTAGTCCCGTGGGGGCCTCCGCTCCTACGGGGGACTGCTGGTCGCTCATGATAGAATCTCCTTTCAAAGTGATTGCTCACTCATAAAGTGAGTACTCACTCATATTGTACTACAACAGGAGATTTGTGTCAAGAGCTGTATTCGATTTTTAAGGTTCAATTTGCATCTGGCTTGACCGCCGAGATAAAGACATCCTCCAGCGTCGGGGCGATCCATTCGATGGTGTTCACGTTAACTCCCTCGCTCGTCAGCAATGCCTCGATGGGTTGCCTGAACGCTTCGGCGTCGGGCACGACGGCGTGGATCTGCGCGCCGTAGAGGGCCACCTCGTCGAAAGGGAATTGCCCGCTTGCCTTGGCCGCCTGCAAGACGCGCATCGCGGCCTCGCTGTCCGCGCAGTCGATCTCCAGCACCTGGCCGCGCATCTCCACCTGCTTGAGCCGGGTGGGGGAATCGAGCGCCACCAACCGCCCCTGGCTGAGAAAGCCGACCCGCTGGCAAAGCTCGGCCTCGTCCATATAATGGGTGGTGACCATGACGGTCACGCCCTTCTTGGCCATTGCATAGATCAGTCCCCAGAACTCGCGCCGACTGATGGGGTCCACGCCGGCGGTAGGCTCGTCCAAAAAGACCACCTTGGGCCGGTGGACGATGGCGCACCCCAGGGCCAGCCGTTGCTTCCAGCCGCCGGAGAGATTGGCGGTGAGCGTGTCCTCGCGTCCCTCCAACCCGGCCATCTCCAGGATCTCGGCCTGGCGACGGCGCAGTTCGTCCCGCGCCAGCCCGTAGGCCAGCCCGTAGAAGCGGATGTTCTCGCGGGCGGTCAAGTCGTTGTAGAGCGTGAAGAGCTGCGACATGTAGCCGACCTGGGCCTGCATCGTTTTCGCCTCTTTGGTCGGGTCGTAGCCCAGCACGCGGGCGCTCCCCTCGGTGATCTTGAGCAGTCCCAGCAGCATGCGGATCGTCGTCGTCTTGCCCGCGCCGTTCGGCCCCAGCCAGCCATAGACCTCGCCCTGCTTTACGCGAAAGCTGACGTGATCCACGGCGGTAAAGTCACCGAAACGCTTGGTCAGGTCGTTGACCTCGATCGTGTATTCGTCCATCAGGCGCTCTGTCCGTTTCCCGACTGCTTGCGGATGAGCGAGATGAAGGCTTCCTCCATCCGCGGCTCGATCTCGCGCATTCCCTCGCAGGCGATCCCCTGGGCGGCCAGCGCGTCTCTGATCTCGCGTCGGCGTCTTGCCGGATCGTCCACAAAGACGTGGAGCATCGCGCCGTACGTTTGTACCTCCAGCACGCCTTCCATTTCCTCGACCGCCCGCCAGGCCGGCACGAAATCCGAGGGCGTGAATTCCAGCAAGCGGCCCGGCACCATCTTTTTGATCGTCTCCGGCGAGTCGTGGGCGACGAGCTTGCCCTGGTACATCAGTCCAACCCAGTTGCACCGCTCGGCCTCGTCCATATAGGGCGTGCAGAAGAAGATGGTCAGCCCTTTCTCTGCCCGCAGTTTGCCCAGCAGGTCCCAGAACTCGCGCCGACTGACCGGGTCGACGCCCAGCGTCGGCTCGTCCAACATTACCACCTGGGGTTCGTGAACCAGGCTGCACGCCAGGGCGAGTTTTTTCTTCATCCCCCCGGAGAGGCGACCTGCCAACCGGCCCGTGAAATCGGACAGTCCGGCGAACTCGATCAGCTCGGGGATGCGTCGGCGTTGCTCGGCACGGCCGACGCCCTGGACGTTGGCAAAGAAGCGCATGTTCTCCATCACCGTCAGGTCGGGGGGGAGGGCGAACTGTTGGGCGATGTAGCCCACGCGCTCGCGAATGTCGTAGGTGTCGTGCATCGAATCGTAGCCCAGGATGCTGCTTTCGCCGTCGGTGCGGCTGAGCAACCCCAGGATGACGCGCGTGATCGTCGTCTTGCCCGCGCCGTCCGGCCCGATGAGGCCGTAGGTCTCGCCCTGCCGCACTTGCAGACTCACGCCGTCCACCGCGGTCACTGTGCCGTTCCTGGTGCGAAAGTGCTTTACCACATCTTGAGTCGAGATAGCTATCGTATTATTCATCGGTTTAATCCAGTCGCTTTTTGAACGCCGTCGTTGCGAGCACCATCACCACCGCCCCATAGAGCACCAGGACGAGCACATCGTTCCACATGAAGGAAACCCCGACGCCCTTGGTGATGATCCCGCGCGCGATGCGGATAAAGTAGGTCGCGGGGATGAGATTGCCGACGGCCTGCACGACGGCCGGCATCGGCTCTCTGGGATAGATGAGGCCGGTCAGCAGCATGCACAGCATCATGAACAGCATCGTGATCTGTTGGGCCTGTCGCTGCGTTTTCGTCACGGTCGAGATCAGCAGCCCCAGTCCCAGCCCAGAGACGATGAACAGGAGGGAGAGCCAGGTGAACAGCCACGGGCTTCCCTTGAACGGCACGCCGAACCAAAAGATCCCAAACAAGATGATGATCAGCATATCCACGACGGTGAGCACGAGGTTGGGCGCCATCTTGCCGATCAAGAGTTCCAGCGGGCGGGCGGGCGTGATCAGGATTTGCTCGGCGACGCCCAGCTCGCGCTCGCGCACCACGGCCACGGCTGCCTGGCCGATGGTCATCACCTGCAACAGGATCGCCGCCAGCCCCGGCATGATAAAGATCATGTCGTCCTTATCCGGGTTGTAGAGGACGCGGGTCGAGGTGTAAATGGGAAGCGAACCGTCGCCGCCCAACGAACCCACGTCGATCCCCATCCGGGTCACTTTTTCGACCGTCAGCTCCATTCCTCGGGCCTGGGCGACCGCGCTCGCCGCGCTGTAGCCCGAACCGACGGTGGCCGAATCGGAGCCGTCGAGGATGACGAGCACCTGAGCTTCGCCGCGCTCGACCTGCGTGGCGAAATCGGGCGGGATCACGACGCCGGCGTTGACCCGTCCCTCGTCAATGGCGCGGATGACGTGGGCTTCGTCTGCCACGTACAGCTCCACGTCAAAGTATCCCGACGCGGTCAGTGCCTCGATAAAGGCCCGGCTCTGGGCGTCGTGGCTTTGGTCGGCGACGGCGGTGGGGATGTGATCGATGGTCAGAGAGACGGCGTAGGCAAAGAGAAACATCTCCAGGATGGGCAGGAGCAGCACCATCGCCAGCGTGCGCCAGTCCCGCAGGAGTTGGATGGTCTCTTTTTGAGTGATGGCGCCGATGCGGGCGCCGATGCGCTTGAGTTGCTTGAGCATGTGGTCAATCCAATCCTTGTTTGAACATGCGGGAGGCGACGGCCATCACCACGACGACGTAGATAGTGAGCGCCACGACCTGCTCCCACAGAAACTCGATGCCGATCCCCTTGGTGATGATGCCGCGCGAGATGGGGATAAAGTAGGTCAGCGGAAACAGATTCCCGACGAGGCGGAGGGCGGCAGGCATCGCGTTGCGGGGGAACATGAATCCTCCCAGCAACAAGCCCACCAACGCTATCGCCATGTTCAGTTGCTGGGCCTGTTGGTGGTTCTGGGAGACGGTCGAGATCAAGAGTCCCAATCCCAATCCAGAAAAGATGTACATAAAGGCCATCCAGAAAAAGAGCCAGAAATTACCCCGGAAAGGCACGCCGAACGCGAATACCCCCATCGCGAGGACCGTGAGCAGGTTGACGATGGCGATGACGATGTTGGGAACCACTTTGCCGATCATCAGCTCGATGGGCAGGATGGGCGTGACGAGAAGTTGCTCGATGGTGCCCACCTCGCGCTCGCGGACCACGGCGGCGGCCGTCAGCGCAATGGTCTGGGTTTGCAGGATCATCGCGCACATGCCGGGGATGATAAACCAGAGATCCGTCATGTTGGGGTTGTACAGGATGCGGACCAGGGCGTCGAGCGGCAGGAGATCCTGTTCTTTCGCCACCTGCCCGGAGCGTTCGAATCGCTCCAGCAGCACCTCCGTCGAGTGAACCTCGGCGATGGCGGTGGCGGCGTTGTAGGCCGACTGCGAGGTGAAGAGGTCCGACCCGTCCACCAGGAACAGGGCCTGGGCCTGGTTACGCTCTACGTCGGCGGCAAAGTCGGGCGGGATCACGACGCCCGCCTGGGCGCGCCCCTCGTCAATCGCCCGGACTACCTCGGCCTGGTCGGGAACGTAGGCGACGACGGCAAAGTAGCCGGAGGCTTCTAGCGCGCTCACGTAGGCCTGGCTGGCGGCGTCGCGGCTCTGATCGGCCACGATGGTCGGAATGTGGTCGACGCTCGTGTGGACCGCGTAGCCGAACAGGAGCAATTGTGTCACGGGCAGGCTGAGCATCATCAGCAGCGTGCTCCTGTCCCGGAGGGTCTGGATGAACTCTTTTTGTATCACGGCCCAGATGCGTTGGAGCATCAGCTTACCTCCCCGTCCAACCGAAGCCCGTAAAAGTACAGCCGCTTCAACTCATCCACCAGTTCCTCGTCGGAAGCGTCGGTCAGAAAGTCTTCAGGAGCCAGCGTCCGCAGGAGGGAGAGGATGATCAGGGAGCCGGCGATGGTCGGGATGACGATCTCGACCCGGCAGGGACGTGCTCTCCCTCGCTCGATCTGGAGCTCCAGGTAACGACCCGCGTTTTCAAAGAGGGGGATGACGATCTCGTCAAAGAACTGCTCCTGAAGATCCTTGTCCGTCCAGATTTCCGCGATCACGGCCTGGAGAAACGCCTTGTTCTGGCGAACAAAATGGAGCATGTTCTGCAAAACGGCGTCGATGTATGTTTCCGGGTCGATGCGCGCCATCTGAGCCTGTGTCTGCGCCCACGCTTCCCCGATGACGTGGTTCGCGATGCCCATCAAAAGCTGGTGCTTGTTTTTGAAGTAGAGGTAGATGGTACCTGGAGCGATCCCGGCGCGGTCGGCGATCTCTTTGATCGTGGCCCGCTGGTACCCTTTCTCGGCAAAGATGGCGGCGGCAGTCTCCAGAATGATGTTCCGACGTCGCTCGCGAAGCTCCTCTTGCCATGTCATGCATAGCCTCCCGTGATATGAACGATAATTCATTTTACTGAACGAGCGTTCATTATACTAGGATTGGACTGATTGTCAAGCCGACAACGGAGCGAGTATCCGCCGGTTGAGTAGACCTCCAGGTCGTATGTTTCGACAAGCTCAACACAAGTCGAAACCAAGGATGCGAGCGGCTCTACAGAAAAGATACGGATGTATTTCATTTCGGTTGGAGGTAGTCGCGGTTTCCATACCGCGCGCTATGGAAAGCGCGGCTACTCAACCCATCTGAAACATCCCAAGAGGTACAATGAATTGTTAATGTGCTGTCTACCATCTACCGCATACAGGCGATAAACACGTCCTCCAGAGAAGGCTCGATGATCGCCATCCGGCCCGGCTCGACGTCGGCCTGGCGCAACTCGGCGGCGATGGCTGCCTGATGTTGCTCCATCTGGGGAGCGACGACGTGTACCAGCGCGCCGTACATCGCCACTTCTTCGAGCGGCAGCCTGCCAGACTCGCGGGCGGCGCGCAAGACCTTGACTGCTTTGGCCGTTTCGGTGGGGGCGATTTCGAGCACCTGACCCCTCATCGTGTCCCGCTTGATCTCCTCCGGCGAGCCGTGGGCGATCAGCTTGCCCCGCTGGATGAAGGCCAGCCGGTGGCAGTGCTCGGCCTCGTCCATGTAGTGGGTGGTGACAAACACCGTGATCTCCTGGGCAACCAGCTTGTAGAGCAAGTCCCAGAAGGCGCGCCGAGAGACGGGGTCCACGCCCGCGGTCGGCTCATCGAGAAAGACCAACTCTGGCCGGTGGAGGATGGCGGCGCTGAGCGCCAATCGCTGGCGCCATCCCCCGGAGAGGTCCTTGGTGCGCGTGTGCCCGCGGCCTTCCAGCCCGGCCATCTGGAGCGCGTGCTGGATGCGTTCGCGCAGCAGGTTGTTGTTCAGCCCATACGCCTGACCGTAGAACCGAAGGTTTTGAAGCACCGTCAGATCGTTGTAGAGGCTGAAGCGCTGTGACATGTAGCCGACGCGAGGCCGGATCTGTTTGGCGCGTTCGGCCACCGGGACGCCCAAGACTTGGACCGACCCATCGGTGGGCCGCAGCAGACCGAGCATCATGCGGATTGTGGTGGTCTTGCCGGAGCCGTTGGGGCCGAGGAAGCCGAATATCTCCCCGCGCCGGACGGCGAAATCAATCCCGTCCACGGCGGTAAAGTCGCCGAAACGCTTGGTCAGGCCGCGGGCGATGATGGCATAATCGTTGCTTTCCATATTGTTTGCTCCTCAGTTCAGCGCCCGGCGCACGTAGCGCAGCGAGAACGTGCCGATCACCAGACCCAATATCGCCAGCGCCAAGACGTTGGGCCACAGCACCTCCAGGCCGACCCCTTTGAGCAAGACGCCTCGCAGGATGGTCAGCCAATGGTAGGCGGGGATCACGTTCGCCACCTGCTGCACAATCTGGGGCATCGATTCGACGGGAGCGGCGTACCCGGTGAACATAAAGTCCATCATGCCGACCATCATGACCACCAGGAATGCCTGGTGCTGGGTGCGCGACATGACCGAGATGACCATCCCTTTGCCCAACTCGACCAGCAGATACCCCAGAGCCAGGATGAGCAGCAGGGGCAGCGATCCCCGGACAGGGACCCCGAAGGCAACGTGCACCATGCTGAGCATGAGCACGAAATCGAAAAATCCCACCAGAATGACAGGAATCGACTTGCCGACGATGATCTCCATCGAGGAGAAAGGCATGACCAGCAGTTGTTCCAGCGTGCCCAGCTCGCGCTCTCGAGAAAAGGAGAGCGCGGCGAAGAGGAGCGTGGTGAACTCCAGCATCAAGCCGAGTTCGGCGGGGGTGGTGTAGAGCGCCTCGCTGAGCGCCTCGTTGAACCAGACCCGCAGGCTGGGGGCAAAGCCGGCAAAGTCATCCGGCTCCAGGCCCAGACGCTCCAGGATGACGCCTTCTCCCATATCGCTGGCGACCCCTTCGATGGCCCGTAGCGCGGCTGTCGCCGGGATGCTCTCGGCCCCGTTGAGCAGGATCGCCAGGGTGGGGCGCCCGATGGGTGAGGCCACCTCGTTATCGAAATCAGGTGGGATGATGACGGCTGCATTGATCTGGCCGCGTTCGAGGGCGTCCTGGATGGTCTCCATATCGGGGGCCAACGCTTTGAGCGCAAAAGTCCCCGTGTTTTCCAGGGCAGTGACTACCGTTCGGCTGGCGGCGCTTTGGTCTCGATCCAGCACCATGAGCGGCAGATTGGTGATCGGGCGGGAGGTCGCCCATCCGACGAGTAGCAGCTCGATCACGCCGCCGAACAGCATAAAGGCCGGCATCCACCAATCGTTGATGAGGTGGATGAACTCTTTGATGGAGAGCGACCAGATACGGCGGACACACGACGTCCATTTTAGCATGTTCTCACCCCAGTTTCTTTTTGAAAAAGAGCGCCCCCACCATCGTGAACGCGATCCCCAATCCCATCAACATCACGCTGTATGGCCAGAGCACGTCCAACCCTACGCCGGTGAGAAACAGGCCGCGGGTGATGATGGCGTAATGGGTTCCCGGCAGGCCCAGGGATTCCAACCGCATGATCTCGGGCATCGAAGCGATGGGGAAAAATATTCCAGTCAGGAAGAATCCGGGGAAAAAGATGACCAGGAAGGAGAGGGCCAGTGCAGCCGGCTGGGTGCGGATAAACACACCCAAGATCATCCCCATGCTGAGCAGCGCGAACAGGAAAACCGCAGAGAGCAAGAAAAACAATGGGAAACTGCCGTTAAAGGGAATGCGGAACGTGAGTCTGGCGACGGCCGGGATCACGATCACGTTGATCAGACCGACGATGACGTAGGGGATCATTTTCCCCAGCAGGAGCTCAGCGCGCCCCACAGGCGTGGCCATCACCTGCTCCAGCGTGCCGTGCTCGCGCTCGTGGGCCAGGGTCAGGGCGACGGACAGGGCCGGGAAACCGAGCACCATCGAGATCAGGCCCGGTATCAAGTCGACCCTGGGTTTCAGGCTGGGGTTGTACAGAGTGCGCACGCGCAGGTCAATCGGCTGTAGAGAATCCAGCGAGACGTCGAGCGTCTGGATGTAGCTGGCGAGCGCCTCGCTGAGAAACTCCTCAGCCCGTCCGCCGATGTGCTCCACGGCAAAGCCCCCGCTCTCTGGCTCTGTCCCGTCGATGACGATCTGCAAGGACATTCCGCGCAGAGCTACCAGGTCTTGCTCGAAGGTGGGGGCGATCACCAGGGCGGCTTTGATTTCGCCGCGCAGGAGCAGAGCTTCGACTTTCTCCAGCGTGTCTACCAGGGCGTACAGATCCAGATCCTTGCCCTCCGTGATCCGCTGGACAAAGGCGCGAGAGGTCGTGCTGCGGTCAAAGTCGAGTATGGCGATGGGCACGTGCTCAATGTCCACCGTCAACGCATAAGCCATCAGAAAGAGCATCGCGATAGGCGTCAGCAGGACAAGGATAAAGGTCGCCCGGTCGCGCATAATGTGGTGGATCTCTTTGCGGATGATCGCCCACAGATGACGTAGCGACATGTCACTCCTCCTCCATACGCTTGATCAGGGAGATGAAGGCTTCCTCCATCCGGGCCGTGGCGCGGCGCGCGCCTCGGTGGACGATGCTCTGTTTTTTCAGGGCGGCCTCGATCTCGGGCAGGCGCTTGTCCGCCGAATCGACGAACACGTGAAGCAGATCGCCGTAGGTTTGTACTTCGAGCACGCCGGGGAGCGTCTCGATCAGCGCGTGCGCTGTCTGCCAGTCATCGGGTTGCAGCTCGATCAAGTCCCCCTCGATCTGGGCGCGAATCTGCTGCGGCTCGGCACACACGACCATGCGCCCGGCGTACATCAGGCCTACCTTCGAGCAACGGTCGGCCTCGTCCATATAGGGCGTGCTGACCACGATCGTGGTTCCTCCCAGGTACAGCTCGGTCAGGATGTCCCAGAACTCTCGCCGGGAGACAGGGTCCACGCCGGTGGTGGGCTCGTCGAGCAGTAGAATCTCTGGCTCGTGGATCAGGGTGCAGGCAAGGGCCAGCTTCTTTTGCATCCCGCCGGAGAGGTGCGCCGCCCAGCGATCCTTGAACTCGGTCAGGTTGGCAAAAGTCAACAGGCGTTCGGTCCGTTCTCGCAATTCGGCCCTGGGTACGTCGTACAGATCGGAAAAGAAGGAGAGGTTCTCCACGACCGAGAGTTCGCCATAGAGGCTGAACTGTTGCGCCATGTAGCCGATCTTGGACTTGATCGCCTCGGCCTGTTGGGCCAGGTCGTAGCCGGCTACCGTTGCCGACCCTGACGTGATGTCCAATAGTCCGGCCAACAGGCGCAGGGTGGTCGTCTTGCCGGCTCCATCCGGGCCGACCAACCCAAAGAGTTCTCCCGGCTGGATGGCGAGATCCAGCGAGTCCACCGCCCGCGTTTTTTTGAAATCGCGCGTCAGTGCGTGAGTTGTGATGATGGGAGGAGTTTCTTCCATAGACCTCTGGATTATCTCCTCGCCCTACGAATGAGCCACAGCACGAACAACGCCCCCAGCGGAGGCTCGGTTGCCACGCCGATCCACTTCAGGGTATCGCTGAAACCCATCGCAGGGATCACGTACCAATCGAGCAGACCGATGACGACGGCGGAGACGATGGCGATCACATAGTCGCCAACCGCGCCAAGGGGTTTGTTCTCTTTCCAGATCAAGCTGGCTATTGCACCGACCAGCAATCCGACCAGGATCATTGCGGCGATTAGAATCACGATTTGCATTTCTGGCCTCCTATAGTTTGTTTGAAGTATCCCAGGCTTGAGCGACAGTAGGATTGCACTCGAAAAATGCCTGCCTCGTTGCGTCGTCCACCCGGTTGAGCGGGCAGGCAAAGTTGATGCATTGCGAGCAAAAAGACTTCAATAGGGTGAGGGCGGCTCCCGCTGTGGTCAGCACGTACATCGCCAGCAGGAACCACTGCGCTCCGATCAGCAGAAAGACGAGGGGGTAGATCAGAATGACGATGAATCCGCCGAAAAACCAGAACGTTTCAGCTCTTGACATTGGGCCAGGGCGGTATTTCCAGAGCTTGGGCGAGCCATAGTTAGCCCAGCACTTGAGGCTGCTCGTGCCCAGCTCGGCGTAATGTGGACAGTGCGAACACATGACGCGGATCTCCACGAAGCCAAAGTAGCCCAGGGCTGCGATAAGCCACGGCACGAGCCACCGCCAGTCCACGCGCACGATGCCTGCACCGGCCAACAGGGCCGGCGGCAGAGCGTTCAGCAGAAAGTGAGCCAGGTCTCTGGCGCGAAAGTGGCAGTGCAGCTTTTGGCTGACCTCACATCCCTCGCAGCTTGCGCTGGCGCAGGTAGCGAGGGGTTTGTTTGGATCTAGAAAGGCTGGCATGATGTCTTCTCCTCAATTCAGCGGCCAGGGTTCAGAGGGCAATGGGTGTTGTCGCAGGCAGGGCAGACGACGATCCGAATCTGTGTTACGGCGATGGCATTTAACACCCAAAAAGCGACGAACAGTCCCGTATATCGCCACAGCCAGCACTGGGGCAAACCTATTAACAACAACCCCGCCAGAATCAAAGCACCGATCTCGGTCGCCGTATAAGGCCCCGGCTGCCGATCAAAGGCCATTGCCGCCTTGCCGAGCAAGACGTGGGCACAGTGCTCTTTGCAGGGACACTTGGCGCAGTAAGCGTAGACGATGGTCAATAGTGAGACCGCGCAGAGCGCCAAGTAGACGACGCCCAACACCCACGATGCACGAAAGGTCGCGACAGCGGCGATGGCGATGGCGACTGCCACGAGCAAGATGCTGGTGATGCCGTGAAATCGTTTGGTCATTTTTCCACCTCCAATCCCGTCAACAATGTTTCGGCAAACACGGTGCTGGCTTGCTCCACGTCCAGGTCCGGCATAATCGCCAGGTAAGCTGCCAGGCCGTCGTAGGCCGCCAGGATCGCCCACACCAAAGGTTCTGCGTCTACCGGTTTCAACTCGCCCTTCTGGATCCCTTCCTCAATGATCCCAACGAGCAAGTCCTTGTATTGGGTGAGCATATTCACCCACAACTGAGCGGATTCCTCGCGACGCGGGCTCGACGCCCAGAACTCGAGGAACAGACTGAAATATCCCGCAAGCATCCTGCCCAGGTTGGCTGTCACCTGGGCGATGGCGCGCAACTGATCGGAAGTCGTCGCATGGCCTTCCAGGGCGGCAAAGGCCTCTTCGCCCACATTCATAAAAACTGACATGATGGTTGCTTCAAACAACTCTTCCTTGCTTTTGAAATACCAATAGAGGCTCCCTTTGCTCAGGCCGCTTTCGGCGACGATGTCGTCCATCGTGGTATTGTTGTAGCCCTTGCTGGTGAAGCACGTCAGCGCGGCCTCAATGATCTGAGCGCGGCGTTCGGCGGCTACATCAGGTTTTGGCGTCATCGTCTGTACTCCTGGCCTTTGTCTATCTTAATTGTAGACTGACTGGTCAGTCTACAATCATTATATCCGAGGAGGAGTGTTTTGTCAAGAAAATCAACAGACATCATTTGGCTTCTACACGCGCTGTGGTATAATCCTACCCGTGCTCTTGGCATTTACCATAATCGAATAATGAGGAGACAAACACGTGAAATTGCACGAGTACCAATCCAAGCGGCTCTTTGCCGAACATGGCGTGCCAATCCCGCCTGGAGACATTGCTGCCACATCCAAAAAAGCGCGCCGCATCGCCGAGGAATTGGGCGGGCCGGTTGTCGTCAAATCCCAGGTGCTCGTCGGAGGCCGGGGCAAAGCCGGCGGCATCCGGTTGGCCAAGACCCCTGACGAGGCCGAGGCGATAGCGGATGAAATTCTGGGATTGGAGATCAAGGGGCTGCCTGTGCGCAAAGTCCTGGTGGATAAGGCGGCCGACATCCGGCAGGAGATCTATCTGGGCATCGTTGTAGACCGTGCCGCGCGCCGGCCCGTGATGATGGCTTCCTCCGAAGGAGGCGTCGAGATCGAGGAGGTCGCCCGCGTGAACCCGGAGGCGATCAAAAAAGTCGCCATCAACCCCTTCCTGGGCTTGCGGGATTATCAGGCCCTGGCGCTATCCAAGGGCATTGGGCTGGCGAAAGAACACTATCGCGCCTTTGCCCGCATTGCTCATGGTCTGTACGAGGCTTTTGTGGCCTGCGATGCATCCCTGGCCGAGATCAACCCGCTGGTCGTCACCGGTGCGGGCAAACTGCTGGCGGTGGATGGCAAGATGGTGCTCGATGACAGTGCCTTCTTTCGCCAGACAGATCTGATGGACATGCGGGACGTGGACGAGGAAACGCCGTCTGAACAAGAGGCCCGCGAGGCCGATCTGAGCTACGTTCAACTTGACGGCGATATCGGTTGCATGGTCAACGGAGCGGGGCTGGCGATGGCGACGATGGACATCATCAAGCACTTCGGCGGCGCCCCGGCCAACTTTCTCGACATCGGCGGCGGGGCCAAAGCCGAGCAAGTGGCGACGGCGCTGCGCATCATTCTGGATGATCCAGGGATCAAGGCGGTGCTGTTCAACATCTTTGGCGGCATCACTCGCTGCGACGAGGTGGCGAATGGCATCCTTGCCGCGTTTGAGGAGGTCGAACCGACCGTCCCGTTGGTCGCTCGACTGGTGGGGACAAACGATGCAGAGGGACGCGCAATATTGGAAGCCTCTGACTTTCGACTGATCACGGCTGAGACGTTAGCCGACGCGGCGCAGAAGGCGGTTGCCGCTGCTAAAGGGCAATGAAATAACAGAGCTTATCGAAGGATAGAAAGACAACATGACAATTCTCGTTGACAAGAACACTCGATTGCTCGTGCAGGGTATCACCGGACGCGAGGGCGAATTTCACAGCCGTCGCATGCTTGCATATGGTACAAACATTGTGGCCGGCGTCACACCTGGCAAAGGGGGACAATCGGCTTGCGATGGCAAGGTACCCGTCTTTGATACCGCCGTCGAGGCGGTCGAGGCGACCAATCCCAACGTCTCGATCATCTATGTACCGGCCTACTTTACCCCCGACGCTGTCCTGGAGGCCGCCGACGCGGGCATCCCGCTGGTCGTCTGCATCACCGAGGGCATTCCCGTGTTGGACATGATCCGTGTCCGCGCCTATCTCGATCAGGTGGGTGTGCGGCTGGTCGGCCCCAATTGTCCTGGGTTGCTCTCTCCTGGCGAGACAAAGGTCGGCATCATGCCCGGCCACATCGCGACGCCCGGCCCCGTGGGCGTCATCTCTCGATCTGGCACACTGACGTATGAGGTGATCTATGCGCTCACCGCGCGAGGTATCGGCCAGAGCACCTGCGTCGGCATCGGCGGCGATCCCATCATCGGCACGACGTTCATGGACGCGCTGGAGATGTTTGAGAACGATCCCCAGACCGAGCAAGTGGTGCTCATCGGAGAGATTGGCGGCACCGACGAAGAGAGGGCCGCGCAGTTCATTGCCGAACGGATGACCAAACCGGTCGTCGCCTTCATCGCGGGGCGGACCGCGCCTCCGGGCAAGCGTATGGGGCACGCCGGGGCCATTATCCAGGGCGGCACGGGAACTGCTGCGGAGAAAATCGCCGCATTTGAAAAAGTCGGGGTGCCGGTGGCCGAATACCCGGAGCAGATACCTGACCTTGTGGCGCAGAATTAGCCGATCAGCCACCGAGCATAGCTATCAACTGACGGTTGTTGGCTACATATTGCTTGCCCTCGCTCTGGCTCTCTTTGCGGCTACCCCGTTCCTCACCCGGCCAGGACTCCCGCACCAGACGGACGCCGAGCTCCACGTCTACCGCGCCGCCGAACTGGGGCACGCGCTGCGGGCGGCGTCCCGTGGAGGCCACCGCCACTACGGGATGGGCGCTTTCTACCCGCGCTGGGCTCCCGATCTCTACTACGGCTACGGCTATCCCATTTTTAACTACTACGCTCCCCTGACCTATTACCTAGCCAACCTGTTCGATCTGCCGCCGGGTGTGGACATCGTAGGTGGGACGAAGGCGGTGTTTGTCCTGGGTTTCGTCGTCGCCTCGCTGGGAGCCTTTCTGCTGGGACGCGAGTTTTTCGGCCCTGCGGCGGGGATTCTGGCCGCTGCCTCCTTCACGTTTGCGCCCTACGTTCTATTCATCGATCCGCACGCTCGCGGCGATCTGGCCGAATTTTTCGCCGTCTGTTTGCTCCCACTGACTTTTTACACCTTCCACCGACTGATGAGTGGGGTAGGGGGGAGGGGGACGCTGATGGGAAGCGTGCTGACGCTGGCGGCGCTCGTGTTCAGCCACAACTTGCTTGGCCTCGTCGCGTCCATCGGCTTGTTGTTGCCTTATTGGATGGGAAAAGCTGTGTTCGGTGCAGAACGCAATCGGGTGGGGCGATGTCCCGTAGAGGCCACTGTCACTGCGGGGTGGGGGGCGCTGACATTTGCTCTGGCGGCGGCAGTGATTGCCTTTTTCTGGCTTCCAGCGCTATTGGAGCGCGGCGCGATCAAACTAGAAGTTATTGGCCCCGGCCACTTTGATTTTCCGGAGCATTTTTTATCCCTGGGCGAGTTGTTGGCCCCCTCGCGCCTCTTTGATCTGGGCGCGGCGGCCCCTCGCTATCGGCACAACCTGGGCCTGGCTCAATGGCTGTTCGCGATCCCGGCATTGGGCGCGCTTCTCCGCTCCAAGACGCCCCATCGTCGGGCGCTGCTTTACTTTGTGCTGACCGGGTTGGGATTGATCTTTTTGATGCTGCCCGCTTCCACCCTGATCTGGGAATGTATCCCCGGAATGCCTTACCTTCAATTCCCCTGGCGGCTGTTGGGACCGGCTAACCTGATGCTGGCCGTGTGCGCGGCGAGCGGCGCGGCGTTGTTGCCCGATGGACGGTGGCGCAATCCCACGCTGGCCGCAGCGTTCGCTGTGATCTTGCTGCTGGCGCTGCCGATGCTCTACCCGCCGACGTGGTCGCCAGATTTCGGCCCCACCGCGCCCAAGGATATTATCGAGTGGGAGATGCAGAGCCAGGCGGTCGGCACCACCTCGACGGGAGACTTTCTCCCGACGGAGGCGGCGCTGGTGCACATGGTCCCTATGCCGTCGTTGATCGAGTCCTACTCAAAGCCTGGCCCGGTGGACAAAGTCAATCGCGCCGTTCTTCCCGATGGCGCCAGCGTAGAGATCGTCGAGCACGGGCCGCTCCACGATCGCTTTGCTATCTCCACGCCCCGGGAGTTTGTGCTACGCCTGTACACGTTCTATTTCCCAGGCTGGCGTGCCTACGTGGACGGCGAGGAGGTCGAGATCGAGGTTGCAGGCCCCGAAGGATTTATCACGTTGTGGGTGCCTCAAGGTGAACACGACGTGTTGGTCCGCTTCGAGGATACACCGCCGCGGACAGCCGGATGGATCATTTCAGTGGTTGGTCTGGCGATGTTGATCGTCGCGCTGGTACTGGTGCGTCCCCGTCGTGCCCGCGATCCACAATCCAAAATCCATTGCCCAAAATCTGTCATCTGGCTGGGGGGAACGTTGGCGCTGCTCGTGATGTTCAAGAGCTTTGTAGCGGACCCTCGAGATAACTGGCTGCGTTACACCTCGCCGCCAGGAGAGGCCTGGGCGGCGCAACACGAGCAGCGGGGCAACTTTGGCGGGCAGATCGAGCTTCTGGGCTACGATTTACCTCAGCGGCGCGTCCGTCCGGGCGAGACGTTCCCGGTCGTGCTCTACTGGCACGCGTTGACTCCACCGGAGAAGAACTACCAGTCGTTCGTCCATCTGGCAAAGCCGCTGGATGTTCTGTGGGGCCAGGACGATCATCTCAATCCCGGCGGATTGCCGACAAGGCGCTGGCCGCTCGACAAGTACGTGTGGGATGAGTACGAGATCCGCGTGCTCCCCGAGACACCGCCGGGAGAATATGTGGTCAACGTGGGCCTCTATCGGAGGCGGGACAGTTCCCGCCTCCCGCGGTACGACGAGCGCGGACAGATCGTTGGGGATAGCCTGGAGCTTGGCTTGATCGAGGTGGAACCCTCGCGTTAACTCCAGGTATCGGGATGGTTAGCCATCCGGTAGAACTGTTGAGAACTATTCCGAGTGCTGGTCAAGAGTGCGCGCCATAATGTCCTGCCGTTCAGAAAAGTCGGCCTGGCGCTTTTTCTCAGAGCGCGATTTCGATTCTTGTTCTTGGTCCGCCGCGTAAGCGCGCTGTAGCGCAAGCTCCATCGAAGTCTGGGGGACTTCGTCCTCAGAAAACTCTTCTATCTCCGGTTCCTCTTCGACCTCGGCCTCGAGTCCCATCATCGTCAGGTCAATGCGTCGCTTCCGCCGATCTACTTTGAGAATGCGCACGTCAACTTCCTCGCCCATACTCACCATCTCAGATGGGTGCCCGACGTAGCCTGAGGACATCTCGCGGACGTGCAACAGGCCCGGACGCTCGGCGCCAATGTCGATGAAGGCGCCATAGGATTCGATGCGCGTCACGACGCCGGTGCATGTCTGCCCTTCTGTCATCTCATTCCAGGTCACATCGGGTGGCTCGACCATAGTCAGACTGATGCGCTTTTGATTCGGATGCACTTTGGCGACCCAGACGGTCACCTTGTCGCCCGTTTTGATCACGTCGGTCACGCGCTTGATGTTGTCGTTGGGAGACAGTTGCGAGATGTGAAGCAGTCCGTCGTACTCCAGGCCGATGTCTATCACCGCGCCGTGTAGTCGCGTCTCTTTGACCGTCCCCTCTAAACGGGTTTTGGGTTCGAGGTCCGCGATGGGAATTGGTTGATTCGTGGGTGTGGCTTCTGTCACGTGTATGTTTCCTCCTTCTGAATTAACATCGGGTATTATACCTTGAGGCGTCAAAGTGTCAAGCTGTCTATTCATCGAGCGTCCCCGATCAATCGTTGCGAGCGTGGTCTTCTATGGTATAATCGCTTGCTGTGCATAGGCGGCGATTTTGGATCGGTGTTTTAATCAGCTTGATCTGCCTGGCCTTGGCCCTTGCTGGTGTCGAGTGGGGTCAGGCAGGCGCGGCGCTCCGTCAGGCTGATTGGCGTTATTTGTTCCCGGCCGGCGGAGCGTTCCTGGCTTATCTCGTGGCGCGCGCGATCCGCTGGCGTATCTTGCTGGGATCGAAGGTGAGCCTGGCCGATGCTTTTGCCGTGGTCAACGTTGGCTATCTGGTCAGCAACGTATTCCCCTTCCGTCTCGGAGATCCGGCGCGAGCAATGGTGATCGGGCTGAAGCACAAGATCAAGACCAGCGCGGCCCTTTCCACAGTCGTCGTCGAGCGCGTGCTGGATATGCTGACCGTCGTTCTGTTGTTGGCGGCGACGCTCCCTTTTGTCGCTGCTAGCGGATGGATACGACAAACCGGTATACTCGCCGGGGTCGTGGCGCTGGTGGCGCTGATGGTGTTAGCAGCACTCGCACAGCGACCGGATTGGGGACGGCGAGCGTGGCAATGGAGCCTGGCACGGATACCACTACTGCGCGTCGATCAGGTCCGCTGGGAAGGACCGCTGGAAGGTCTGCTGGAGGGATTGGCAGCGCTGCGCTCGGCCCGAGACGTGGTTGGCCTGGCAGCGTGGTCGGTGGTGGCCTGGATGTTTGCCATCGGCTACAGTTTTGCCATGCTGCGAGCTTTTCTCGACCAGTCATCATTGGCGGCGGCGAGTTTTCTCACCTGCGCCACGGGGTTGGGAATGGCGCTCCCCTCGTCGCCTGGGGCGGTGGGGGTCTACCACTCCGTCGCCCGGTATGCGTTGCAATTGCCCTTCGGCGTGCCGGAGGAGACGGCGGTCGTGGCTGCTTTTGCTTTGCACACGTTCCAATACGTCGTCGTCTGTCTGCTGGGGTTGATCGGTTTGCTGCAACAGAATCTCTCGCTCGGTCAACTGCGGTCCAGTGTTGCAACAATAACTCATCTGGAAGAGTGAGTGTGATTCAATGAAGATTCTTTCGATTCTCACCTATTATTACCCTCACTGGACGGGCCTGACCGCCTACGCCCAACGGCTGGCCGAGGGGCTGGTCGAACGAGGGCATCAGGTGACGGTGCTCACCTCGCGCCACGAGCCGACGTTGAGCCGCGAAGAGGTGCATCGTGGAGTGCGCATTATTCGGCTGCCCAAATTGATGCAGATCAGCCGGGGTACGCTCTCTCCCTCATTTCCGATCGTAGCCTATCGCTTGATGCGCGCCCACGACGTGGTCCAGATCCACACGCCTCTGATGGAGTCCTGGCTGGTGACATTGCTCGCCTTGCTGGCCGGTCGCAAAGTCCTCTTTACCCACCACGGCGATCTGGTGATGCCAGCAGGGTTTCTCAATCGCATCATCGAGTGGACGGTGACGTGGATGATGATCCAGGCGGAAAAGATGTCGGCGCGGATCTCGATTCACAGCGAGGACTATGCCCGCAACTCCAGCTTCCTCCGTCCATTCCTGCACAAGATGGCCTACATCTACCCGCCCATCGTCATCCCTGAGCCGGAGCCAGACGCGGTCGCGGCCTGGCGCGACGAACTCGGTCTGAGTGACGCTCCCTTGATCGGTTTCGCCGGTCGCTTCGTCGAGGAGAAAGGATTCGACTATTTGTTCCGGGCGGTTCCCCACGTGCTCAATGTCTGTCCTGACGCCCGGTTCGTCTACGCTGGGGATTTTCCAGTTTACGAGGATTTTTATGGACGGTGTGCCGGGCTTCTCAAGGGCTACGCTGACCGCGTGATCTTTCTGGGCCTGATTCTCGATCGGCAGAAAATGGCGGACTTTTACCGTATGTGTGACGTATTTGTGCTCCCTAGCCGCAGCGATTGTTTCCCCAGCACGCAGATCGAGGCCATGTTCTGTGGCACGCCGGTCGTGTGCACCGATATTCCCGGCGCACGGGAAGCGGTAAAGGTTTCAGGAGCGGGCTTGATCGTGCCAGCCCGCGACGAAAAGGCGCTGGCCGAGGGAATCCTCCGCGTGCTGAACGACAGTACTTCCTATCGCAAGACGCGGGCGCAGGTCGCTGATGTGTTCAATTTACAGCGGACGTTGGATCAGTACGAGGCACTCCTGGCAGAACTGACAAGCTCATGATCGACGACGAGCAGCTATCCCGACTGGTGGCCAACGAGGCGGATATGACCTACAAGCGTCGGGTCAAGCTCTTCCTGCGCTGGCTGGACCCCACGCCTCAGGAGTGGGTGCTCGACGGAGGGTGTGGCCGGGGGTTCATACTGAATTATCTGCGGGCGGTGAGCGATTGCGTATTGGTCGGCGTGGAGCTGGAATATCGGCATCTCCGCGTTGCTCGCGAGCACCTAGCCGATCGTGCCATCCATTTGCTCAATGGCGATCTCTACCATCCGCCTTTTGCCGATAACGCATTCGACAAGGCGATTCTGGCTGAGGTCTTGGAGCATCTGCCGGATGACCGGGCGGGACTGGCAGAGGTTGTGCGGGTCATTCGACCCGGGGGACGGATCGCCATCAGCGTCCCCAATGCCAATTATCCCTTCTGGTGGGATCCGATCAACAAAACGTTGGAGATGCTGCTGAACACACACGTTGCCCGGGGGCCGTTGGCGGGCATCTGGGCCGACCACGTTCGATTGTATACGCTCGATGACTTGTTGGCATTGGTCGAAGGGGAGGGGCTTCACGTCGAGGAGACGAAGCGATTAGTTCACTACTGCTTTCCTTTCAGCCACAACCTGGTATATGGTCTGGGAAAATCGCTGCTGGAGGCGGGATGGCTGTCGGAGCGAATGGAGCAGGCAGTTTCGCGCTATCACTTGAATGGACGGGCCGGAGGCCGATTCAACCCGATGAACGTGGGACTGTGTTTGCTCAACTGGGTGGATCGTTTAAATGATCGCCTCGCAGAGCGTGAAAAATCAAAGCGTGAGCTATCGGCGATGAACTTGTGTCTAAAAGTTCGCGTCCCACACTGAGAGGATGTAGATGACCCGGCGAACCATCCTATTGGCGCTCACGACTGTGGCCCTGGCCCTGGCCGGGCTGGGGCACTATTACCTGCTTTACCGGCCCATCTATGTCTGGGACGCCGTCCTATTTTACGCTGTCGCGGTGTTGCTGCTCGCGTGGGCCTGGCAGCGTGCAGGCCCAGTACCTGAGCGCAGTCGAGCGTTGGTCCGTTCTGCATTACGAATGCTGGGCGCGGCGCTGCGCCACTCTTTCCTGCAAAGGGTCGGTCGACCCCTGCTCGCGACGTTGATCGGGTTGAATGGCCTGGCTCTGTTGATCGCCTTGTTGACACCTCCGCCGCTGGGATTCCTGATCGCATTGCCGCTGTGGGCGGGGGGGACGGCGGTCTTGGTTAGACTCATCCTCGTTGGGGCAAAGCCCTGGCCACGTTTGAAAATACCAACGGTTCGACCTGGGTACGTCATCCCCCTCGCCATCGGCGGATGGTTGTTGTTGGCGACCGGCTTGTCGATACTGGGCCTGGAAGAGTTGCCCGGCCTGCTAAAGGCGCTGGATGGCTGGCTGCAACCTCGGCTGGCGAACCTGCACGTGGACGTGCCCATTCCGACGGGAGTCTGGTTCTCTGGACTGCTGGTGGCGCTGATCGGGATGGTTCTCATTGGCTGGACTCGGGCCGGAGCAATCGAGCTGCCCGGTCTTCCTTCCTTTACGGTCTCCCCACCGACTGCGGTGGGCGCACGTCTTTCGCGCCCCTGGCTTGTGCTGGCGCTCGTCGGCGGCGCGAGCTGGTTGAGCGTGGTGCGCGCTTCGGCGCTGAGTTCCACCAGCCCCTCAGTCATCCCGCTGTGGCTGGCGGCGATGGCTTTGTTGGCGATCTGGTGGTGGCGCGTGGATCGCGAGCACGGACGTTCCGTCCGCGGCATCTCTCATCTCCCTCGCCGTGTAGATCGCCGCATCTGGCGGCGCCCCGTAGGGGCCACCGCCACTATGGGGCTAGTGCTGCTGGCGCTGGCGATCGCGTTCGGCGTGACGCTCTACCGCCTGGACGACGTGCCCAACAGCTTCTGGGGCGACGAGGGGGCATTCTGGTGGTGGGCGCGCGATCTGGCGAACGGCTTGCAGATCAACCCCTTCGATCTGGGCGTATATCACGCCTTCCCCGTCACGGTCTCGATCTACCAGGGCTTCTGGTTGAGATTGTTCGGGCACACGCTATGGAGCTGGCGTTTGGGGTCGGTGGTTGCCGGCGTGCTCACCCTCGTACCGCTGTTCTTCCTGACGCGAAAGCTCCTGGGGGAGCGCGTGGCCTGGTCAGCGACGGCGCTGATGATCAGCCTGCCCTTTTTCCTGGCGTACGCGCGCATCGGCTTTCACTGCATTCAACCGCTTTTTCCGATCACGTTGGGGCTGTGGCTGCTCGTCGAGTCGGTGCAGAAACAGAGCCGTCTGTTTGCCTACATGGCCGGGGCGGCCTGCGGGATGGCGTCTCTCACCTACTCGTCCGGGCACGTGGGTCTGATCCTGGCGCTGTTTCTCCTGTTGTATCTGTTCGTCACTCGAAAATCGTCGCGCCGCTTGGTGTTGAATTTGTCTCTCGTTCTGGTGATCGGCTGGCTCCTGGCAGCCGGCCCGTTTGTGCTTGGCGGTATGCTGGGCGGCAAACAACTGGGCTGGAAAGCGGCGGAGAGCTTTTTCGGGAACGCCTTTTATGGGGAATCGATATTTTCCCTCGGTGAGATCACGCGCCTGTATCCGCTGCGGGAGGCGGGCCGGGAAGAGATTTTCTTCGAGCCGAGACTGTACACGCTCCTGGTCGAGCGTGGGGTACTGCGCACAACGTTATCCATAATAACAGACGGTGTGACCAGAGAGCATTACGTCGTGGGGCCGCTGGCAGGGCCGGGCGTGATCTTTTTCCTCGCCGGGCTGGCCTGGATGCTTAGTCTGATCCGAAAGTGGCGTGCTATGTTGTGGATCGCGTGGACGGTGTTGGGCGCTCTTCTGTTGAGCGGACTCAACTCGTTTCCGCCGCGCACGGCGCACCTGGCGGTGATCATCCCCGCGATCTCTGTGCTGGCAGCGGTGGGGATCTGGTTGCTGAGTGGCCTGCTGCGACGTATCGTACCTTCCCGATGGGCCGGTTGGGCGGGTGTGGCGATAACCGTGGTGTTGGCCATATCCGGCCTGCAAGCTTATTTTGTAGAGATGCCACAGCAATACCGGCCCAATCTGGACAACGTGATATTCTGGAGGGCGCGGGAATTGGGAGAGGGGGCCGACATAATCGTCGTGCTGGATGAATCGCACAAACCCGGGTACAGGACGTGGGGACTCGACGACTTTGATCTGGGGTTCGACCTGGACGTGGAGTACCACATGCTACAAACCACCGAGGCTGAATCCGCCGACTTTTGTGCTCTGTGTGATGACGTTTGCCGCGTCTTTTTCCTGCCGCAGAATGCTGGCGTCGTGTTGCCGCGACTGCGCGCGCAATTAGGCACGGGCACGGTACAGGCGCACATTGACTCGGCCAAACAGGTGATTGGACTGGAATTCACTCCCTGAGTCGTTTGGAGACTCACAGATGGATGCAAAGCAAAAGAACGAGAGATGGAAGGCGTCAGTCTCCTTGGGCGTGCTCATTGTCATTCTGCTGGGGGGAGGTTATTTGCGCTTCACGAATCTGAACTGGGATGAAGGAGAATGGATTCATCCCGACGAGGCGCACATGCAGCAGACCCTCGCGGCTATCAAAACGCCGGACAGCTTTTCGCTCTACTTTGACACGCACAATTCGCCGCTCAACGTGCGCAACAACGGCAAAACGTACAGTTACGGCACACTGCCGCTCTTTCTCACCCGCGGGACAGCCGAGTGGGTGAACCAGGCCTGCGACGACCCGCCCGACCGGCCAAGCCGGGCTGTGGCGTCGCTGCTGATCGGGTTCAAGATCGCCCGGTGCAGTCCGGGTACGTTCACCAGTATCTACAGCGCGCTGATCGGTCGAGCTTTCTCGGCGCTGGCCGATCTGGGAACCCTGTGCCTGGTCTATTTGATCGGCCGCCGTCTGTACGACCGGGCCACGGGACTGCTGGCCGCCGGACTGTGGGCGTTGACGGTGCTCTCGATCCAGCAGGCTCACTTTTTCACCGTAGACAGTATGATGTGCTTCTTCACCACGCTGGTCGCCTACTTTTCGGCGCGGGCCAGCCAATCGGAAAGCGGTGTCCTGAGCGCGAACCGAGGTTCGTCGTCGAAGGGCTGGCTCGATTTTGGATTGGCGGGGCTGGCGACCGGCCTGGCTGCAGCCTGCAAGATCAACGCAGCCCTGGCCGTTCTCCTCGTCGTGCTGGCCGCTGCATCCCGAATTCTCTCTTCCGATCACGCCTCACGCCTCACGCATCACGCATTATGCTCCCTGTTCCTCCGCCTCTGCCTGGTCGGCCTGCTTTCCCTGATCGCTTTCCGCATCGCCCAGCCGTATGCGTTTGAGGGACCGGGCTTTTTCGGGGTGCAGCTCAGTCCCGGGTGGCTCGATCGGCTGTACCAGATTCGCGTCGTGCAGAGCGGAGTCCTGGACATGCCATCGGGCCGGCAGTGGGCGCGTCGAGCGCCGATTCTATTTTCCTGGGGCAACATGGTGATCTGGGGGATGGGGCTTCCGCTGGGCCTGTCTGCCTGGATCGGCTGGGCGGTGGCAGGCATCGAGTTGTTTCGCGGGCGGTTCGCTCATCTCGTCCTGTGGGGTTGGGCCACGCTCATGTTTCTCTACATGTCCTGCCGCTGGGTCAAGTCCGTGCGCTATATCCTGTTTCTGTACCCGATGTTTGTTCTGCTGGCTGCCTACTGGCTCGTCCGACTTTGCCGCGCATCCTCTCGCTGGCGGCGTCGTGCAGGATTTGTCATCACTGCTCTGGTCGTGGCCGGGACGCTTTTCTGGGCTGGCGCGTTCTTTTCCATCTACCTCCGTTCTCACACTCGCCTGGTTGCCTCTCGCTGGATTTATGCTACCATTCCTACAGGCTCGACGCTCGGCCAGGAACACTGGGACTGGTCGCCGCCGTTAAAGATGGACGGGTACGACCCCGGCAAGATGTACAACGAGCTTGAGATGCGGCTCTATGACGAGGACACACCGAGTAAACGGATGCAACTATACGATTGGCTAGATCAGGTAGAGTACATCATCATCGGCAGCAACCGGCTCTATGCCTCGATCCCGCGCCTGCCGACCCGCCATCCCCTGATGACCGAATATTACCGGGCGCTCTTTGCCGGGGAACTGGGCTTTGATCTGGCCGCCGATTTCACTTCGTTTCCGGCATTGGGACCTTTCCAGTTTCCTGACCAGGAGATTCCCTTCCCGTTGATGGAGGCGGAGTACGCCTATCGGCAAGCTGCGCCGATCGAGGTTCATCTCCCGCCGGCCGAGGAGCCTTTCAGCGTCTATGATCATCCGCGCGTGCTCATCTTTCGCAAGACGGAGGACTATTCTCTTCGGCGCGTAGTCGAGATATTGGGCAAGATCGACGTGGAGCACGCCCAGCACGGACTCAGAGCGATCGACGTTTCCTTTACCCTCAATCTCCTGGAGATCGGAGCGATACTGGTTGGCGTGCTGGCATGTTTTGGATTATGCGCGCATGTGTGGAGGCGGCCATGAATCGGCCAGAACAAACCCTTTCCTCTTCAAGACGTTTCGAGAGCGCCTTCGGACGCTTCGCGGCCGCACTCTTGCTGATTCTATTGGCTGTGGCGTTTGGCTTCCGCACCGTCGGCGGGTTGGATTGGGATAAAGGCACTCACTTGCACCCCGACGAGCGGTTTTTGACCATGGTCGCCAGCGCGGTGAGATCGCCCGATAGCCTGGCCCTCTACCTGGACACCGCCAATTCGCCGCTCAATCCGTACAATCAAGGGTACAACGACTTTTTCTACGGTACGCTGCCTCTCTTCACGGTGCGCTACATGGCCGAGTGGGCCGATGCACTCTGCGTCTCGGATGAGGACTCGTCGCCGCTGACCCAGGGAGCCGCGCGCCTTCTCCTGGCAACCGAGGAAGGATGTAATCCAGACACGTTTACCTCCTACGACAACGTGCACTTGATGGGCCGGTTGCTCTCGGCGCTGGCCGACGTGGGGGCTCTGTTCTTCCTATTCCTGATCGGGCGACGGCTCTACGGCACGACCGTGGGGCTGCTGGCCGTCCTACTGGGGACGTTCGCCGTGTTTCCCATCCAGCATTCCCATTTCTTTGCCGTGGATAATCTGGCCCATTTCTTTGTCGTCGTCACGCTCTATTTCTCCGTGCGCGCCGCTCAAGAGGGTAGAGTGGGCGACTTTGCGTTTGCTGGGATGGCGAGCGGGTTTTCGATGGCCTGCAAGATCAGCGTCTGGCCGACCGTGCTCGTCGTGGGATTGGCTGGATTGTACCGACTGCTCCCGGATCTGAAAGACAGGGGGCGACGGCTAGAAGGATTGTTCTTTCGCCTGTGCCTCGCCGCCCTCGCCGCATTCCTGGCTTTTCGCATGACCCAGCCCTATGCTTTCCAGGGTCCGGGGTTTTTCGGCCTGCTCCCAAACGAGCAGTGGGTCGAGGATATGGGAGACATCCGCGCTTTGACGAACGAGGGAGAGGGGGACATTCCCTACGCTCGCCAGTGGACCAATCGCACCCCTGTTGTCTTCTCGTGGGTCAACATGGTCGTGTGGGGATTGGGGATTCCCCTGGGAGTGGCAAGCTGGGCCGGATGGGCGTTGGCGGGCGTGGAACTCTTTCGCGGCGGTCGCAAGCGCCATCTCATCCCCTGGGCCTGGGGGACGGGTTTCTTTCTCTATCAGTCCACTCTATGGTTCAAGACGATGCGCTACGTGCTGCCAACCTACTATGTCCTCGTCCTGTTCGGCGCTTATGGGCTGTGGCAACTGACCCGGTGGGCAGCGCAACGAAAGTGGCTGCGGCAATTGGCTTTCCTGACCCTCACGCTCGTCTGCGTGGGCACGTTTCTCTGGGCAGTGGCCTTTGCCCGTATCTACACCCGGCCCATCACGCGCATCGCCGCCTCTTACTGGATCAACGAGCACATCCCTTCCGGCGCGCCCATCACCTACGAGCATTGGGACGACGCGATGCCGCTGCGTATTCCCAACAGCAAGACGTACCGCCAGATAGAGATGCAGCTCTACAACGAGGACACGCCGGAGAAGCGATTTATGCTTTTCTCCTGGCTGGAGGCGGCGGATTACGTCATCATCAGCAGTAACCGGCTTTACGCCTCCATTCCGCGCCTCGCCGCTCGCTATCCGCTGACCGTCGAGTATTACCGGGCGCTCTTTGCGGGAGAATTGGGCTTTGAGCTGGCGGCTGACTTTGCCTCCTATCCGGGGTTGGGGTCGCTCCAATTTCCCGATCAGGAAAACCCCTTCCTGCTGATGGAAGCGGACTATGAGTACTATCCAAGCGTGCCGATCGAGATCCACCTCCCGCCGGCCGAGGAGGCTTTCAGTGTCTACGACCATCCCCGCGTGCTCATCTTTCGCAAGACCAACGCCTATTCTCCCCAGCTCGTGGAGGAGGCGCTCGGCCAGGTTGATGTAGAACGGGCGCTGCGCGGGCTGCGGCCCGTCGACGCCACGAACGCTCCCAATCTCCTGAAACTCGATTCTCAGATCTGGGAGGAGCAGCAGGCAGGCGGCACCTGGTCGGAGATGTTCAACCGCGACGGCCTCCTCAACCGCTACCCGGCGCTGGCGGCGGTCGCCTGGTGGGTCGTCGTGACCCTGCTGGGTTGGCTGGTGTTCCCGCTGTTCTTCGTCGCGCTCCCGCGCCTGCGCGATCGGGGCTATGGGCTGGCGAGGGTGGGGGGGCTGCTCCTCGTCGCCTATCTCACCTGGCTGATGGCCAGCCTGCACGCGCTGCCGAACACGCGCGTGACGATCGTGCGGATGGTGTTGCTCCTGGCATTAGTCGGCGGTGGAGTGGGGTGGTCGCGGTGGGGCGACCTGCGCCGCTTCTGGCGCCGGCGACGGCGGCTCATCCTGACGACTGAGGTGCTCTTCGCGCTGCTGTACGTGGCCTGGATCGGTGTGCGGCTATTGCATCCCGACCTGTGGCACACGTACAAGGGCGGCGAAAAGCCGATGGACCTGGCCTACCTCAACGCGGTGATGAAGTCGACCTGGTTCCCGCCCTACAACCCCTGGCTCTCCGGCAACACCATCAACTATTACTACTTTGGCTTTGTCATCGTCGGCACGCTGATCAAGCTGGTCGGCACACTGCCCGAGATCGCTTACAATCTGGCGGTGCCGCTGCTGTTTGCGCTGACCGGCGTGGGCGCTTTTTCCGTCGCCTACAATCTCTTTGGCGGGCACAGGCGCGGCGCGCTGCTGGCAGGAGTGGTCGCGCTTGTCTTTACCGTTGTCCTCGGCAACCTGGGCGTGGTGCACCTGATCCGCTCGTCCCTCATCGATCTGGGTCGACCTCTCTTCCCCAGCACGATCCCCGGCTTTCCCGAGACCGTCGCCATGTTCCGCGGACTGTGGGAGGTGATCGTCCACGGTGCCAGGTTATCCATACGCCCCGATGCCTGGTACTGGCACCCGACCCGCATCATTCCCCAGGAGGCGGGCAATCCCATCGCCGAGTTCCCGGCTTTCACCTTCCTCTACGCCGATCTGCACGCCCACATGATCGCCTTCCCGCTGACGCTCCTGACACTGGCCCTGATCGTCTACTGGGTGCGCGACCCGCGCCCTCGCTGGCTCAGCCTGCTCCTGGGCGGCCTCGTCATCGGCGCGATCCGCCCCACCAACCTGGGGGATTACCCCACCTACCTGGCGTTGGGCGTGTTCGGCCTGATCCTGGGCGCGTGGCAGAGAGAAAACGATCTCGACGCTCAAATCTCCACGCTCAAATCCCTGCTCTGGCGTGCAGCTGCGCTCGTCGGCCTGGCCAATCTGTTCTACCTGCCCTATATCCAGAATTATGCTGAGGGATATGGCGCGGTCGAGCTGTGGAAGGGCTTGCACACGCCGGTGAACATCTATCTCTGGATCCACGGGATCATGCTATTCCCTCTGGCGACCCGCCTGTTCATCGAGGTTCGCAGAACCTTACAAACACGCAATCCGCAGTACGCCGCTCAGTATCGTGCCCTGCTCGCCGGTTTGCTCATCGCCTCGCTCGCCGTCGGCGTGTTCCTGATCTCCCTGGGGTGCGAGGTGGCATTGGTGGCGATGCCGATGGGGTGTTTTTCCGCGTACCTGGTCCTGCTGCCAGAGACGCCGAACAGCCGCCGGTTGTTGTGGTTCATGGTGGGCACGGCGATGGCGCTAAGCCTCGTCGTCGAGGTCATCGCGGTCAAGGGGGACATTGGCCGTATGAACAGCGTCTTCAAGTTCTACCTCCAGGTCTGGATCCTGCTCGCCGTTGCCGGCGCGATTAGTCTGGTCTGGGTCTATGAGCGCGCGCGGCGCTGGCAGCCTGCGGGGCGCAAGCTCTGGTGGGGCGTGATGGCGGCGCTCATCTTTGGCGGCGCGCTCTTTCTCCCCTATGGCATCCGCGCCCGCGCCATTGACCGCATGTCGCAGCAGACAGGGCTGACGCTGGACGGGATGGAGTTTATGAAATACGGCGTCATACGGGATGGCGATCCTGTGCGCGGCGAGCGCGAGATCCGGCTGAGCGGCGATTACGCGGCGATCCGCTGGATGCAGGACAATATCGAGGGGTCGCCGGTGATTATGGAGGGCCTGGGCCACCGGGAGTATCTGTGGGCCAACCGCGTCTCCATCTACACCGGCCTGCCGGCGGTGGTGGGATGGCGCTGGCATCAGGTGCAGCAGCGCATCATGCTCCCCGCCCATACGGTCGAGTGGCGGCGCAGCGACGTGAACCAATGCTACAACATCCCCGGATTGGAACAATCCGCCATCTCTTATGCGCAAGAGATTCTGGATCGCTACGACGTGCGCTACATTTACGTGGGTGAGTACGAGCGAGCCTACTACGATCCGGTGGGCCTGGCAAAGTTCGACCAGATGGCTGCCCAGGGATTGCTGCGGGTGGTGTACGATGCGCAAGGGGTCAGGATTTACGAGGTAGTCGAGTAGGTGCAACGCACTTTCCAAGTGCGTTGCACCTGAAAAAGGAGGTAGCGATGAAGCAGTGGTGGTGGCGTATCGCATTGGCCGTCATCGGCCTGGTGTTGATCTCGTGTTCGCTCTTCCTGGTGATCTATTCTCGCCTGGAAGTGCGGCGCGAGGTGGAGCAAGAGACCGTACCCATCGAGGCTCCATTCGTCGAGCCAACGCCCGAGTCCCGATGGCTGAATCTGGGGGTGATGTGACATGGGCCAGCATACCCTGTATCCAGTTCTGGCTTTCACGATGTTGGTGCTGATCTCGTTGTGCTGCTATGGCTCCCAAATGGCCGAGCCGGTCGAGACGCCGGCCGAGGAGCCCGCCGAAGAACCCGAGGCTACCGAACCTCTTCCCACAGCGGAATTGGAGGAGACACCCACACCCGCACCCGGTCCCACACCGCCCCCAGAGCCGGAGGTCGAGGAGCGCATCGCCGAGACAGAGTGGCCCGCCTCGATGCGCGTGGGCGACAGCGACGTGATTCGCTTCTCGCTCATCCCGGCGCCCGACGGCGGCTACGTCGCCACACCCGAGATCGAGGGCCACGAGGTGGAGCCGACGCCGCTCCCGCTGACCGTGGTCCGCCCCGGCTACACGGGCTATGCCATCGCCTCGTTGAGCGCGGCCGGCCTGGAGGAGGAATCCGCCAGCCCCGATGAGCAGCTCCTCACTCCTGGTCAGCCCAACGTCTGGCGCTGGACGGTCTCGCCCGACGAGGCCGGCGACTACCGCGTCGTGGTCAATCTGACGCTGCGCTGGGAGCCGAACGCGGGGACCGACCTGCCGGGGCCGTTCGAGGAAGCAGTCTGGAGCCGCATCATGACCATCGAGGCGCGCGCCACGCTGGGGCTTTCGGGCTTGCAGATCGACTGGGTGGGACTGGGCGGTTCCGTGCTGGGGACCATCGCCGGGTTACCTTTCACCAAGAAGGTGTTGGATTCGCTGCGAGGGCGATTCAGGCAATGGCGGAGGAAGAGCGGCGACGTGAGAGGATAGACAATCCCCTCTCCCCAAAGGGGGGAGGGGGGGGGAATGATCTCACAAATTTTCCCCTTGCCGTGTATAATAGAGTAGACCGATGACCGACACAGAGACCATCGCGCGCGCCATAGACGGGGACGAGACGGCCCAGCGGACGCTCTACGAGACGCATCAGGCAGCTACGTTTCGCCTGGCCTACTTGCTCCTTCAAAACACCTGCGACGCCGAGGAGGTGGTGCAGGATGCTTTCGTCTATGCCTTTCGCAACCTGCATCGCTACGACGCTGCGCGAGGGTCGTTTTATGTTTGGTTACGGGTGATACTGGTGAGCCGTTGCCGCAACAAACGTCGCCGCCGGATTCTGCCTTCCATTTCACTGGATGTGCTCGAGGCAACCGGTCAGACTCCAGCCGATCCCAAACCGGCCAGCGACCCGGTGAATGTGTTGGAGCGGTTAGGTGTTCGCCGGGTCGTGTGGGAGGCGTTGCAACAGATCAGCCCTGGCGCACGAGACGCGCTGATCCTGCGCTACTATGAGGGATTGCCTTATGCCGAGATCGCGGACATCCTGGGCTGCTCGAGCGACGCGGCCCGCTCGCGGGTGGTCCACGGCAAGGCTCAGTTGCGGCGCTTGCTCACCGCGCCGGATGGGGAACCGATTCACGAGAGGGGTATTGTGCGCCCGGTGGAAGTGAGGTAAAAGATGCGCGAGAGACATCCACGAGAAATTGAACTGGCCCGGTTGGGCGACAGGGGAGACGGAGAGGCGGCCGGCACAGAGGCGAATTGTTCCAATCCGATGGCGGAGCACCTGCGCTGGTGCGCTCGCTGTCGCAGCGTCGTCGCCGATTACGACTGGTTGCAGGAAGAACTTGCGGCCACGCTGGCAGCGGCGGCCGAGATACCTGCGCCGCGCCCGCAATGGTGGGCTGTCCGGGAGCGGGTGTTTGCCGGTCGGCGGCGGCAGACCGCGGGATGGCGAATCTCGGCCCTTTCCGGCGTTGTGTTGGCCATCTGCATGACGTTTTCGGCGTTTCCCATTCAAAGCGCGACTGTCGCGGCGCTGACGTCATCCCCTGAGCCGATGGTCGCCCCCGCGCCGATCACAGCTAACGTAACCCTGGTGGCGACGCCCACTCCCACTACAGAGATGCCGCCTCCATCAACGCCGGCCTTTATATTGCCTCCCACACCGCCGCAATCTGAAACTGAGGGGATTTGACCATGATAAATTCAGTCATCCCAAATGACCGCTCAGCCGGCCGGCGGATCTTGACCGTCGAGATGGCTTTGTGGATCCTCATCGCCGTCGTCGCGCTGGCGCTTCGCTTGTCGCATCTGGATGCCGCCCCGCTGAACCCTGTCGAGGCCCGCGAGGCCACGCTCGCCTGGCGCGCCGCGACCGGGCAGGGTATGCCGGAGGGAACAAACTACAGTCCGCTGCTTCTCGCGATGAACACGCTGCTCTTCACTCTCTGCGGAACCAGCGACGTGCTGGCTCGATTCTGGCCCGCGCTCTTTGGCGTTCTGCTGGTGGTCACGCCGCTTTTGCTCCGCTCTCGCGTCGGTCGCCTGGGCGCGCTGGCCTCTGGTCTCTACCTGGCGATCTCTCCGACGGCCCTCGTCGCTTCCCGTCAAGTAGATGGCGCGACGGTAGCCGCCGCAGGCGGAATGCTTCTTTCGGGCGGTTTGGTCCGCTTTTTTGATACTGACGACGCGGGGCAGGACAATGGCCCGCGCCTCTGGCTCACGCTTTCCGTCGCGGGACTGGCGCTGGCCGTGACGAGCAGCCCGATAGCTTATGGATTCTTGCTGACCTTGGGCCTGGCCTGCCTGATCCTCGCCTGGACTTGGTCCGACAGACAGCACATTTTTCGCCTCATGCCTCACGCCTCGCGCCTCACACTGCCATTCGTCCTCGCCATCCTGGCGCTCTCGACCGGGTTCGGCTGGAACCTGGCCGGCATTGGGGCCACGGGGGATTTGTTTGCCTCCTGGCTCGCTCGCTTTGGCCTGACGTCGAATCCCACCGCGTCTTCTCTTACTCTCGTGGTCATCTATGAGCCGCTGGCCTTGCTCCTGGGGCTTGGCGGATTGATCTGGGCCGTCCGGCGCGGCTATCGTTTCGGGTTGCTGATGGGGCTGTGGGCGGGGCTGGGCTTTTTTCTACTGGCGCTGATGCCGGGTCGAGCGCCGTTGGATGTGCTGTGGGTGATTTTGCCGCTGGCGGTGCTGACTGGCGTCGCGGCGAAAGCGCTTTTGCAGAATCTGGGAAAATTGGGCAGCGTCCCGTTGGAGCCGCTGCCACTACGGGGAGGCTGGCTCAATGAGGGGGCGTATGCTCTCGTGGTGCTGCTTTTGTGGGCGCACTTTTACCTGATGCTCGCGCGCTATGCGGCTTTTGGCGCTCCCGCAGACATGGCGCTGGCGCTGCTTTCGCTGCTCCTGCAGGTCTTGTTGGGGACGAGCTTTGCCCTGGCGATCGATATCGGCGCCGCCTGGCAAGGAGCCGCCGCGGGCACGTGTGTCGCGCTCCTGGCGGTCACGCTTTCGACAGGGTGGGGGGCTGCTCACGTGCGCCCGTCCGACCCGCGCGAGCTTTTGACGCGCCAGCCCACGGCCATTGGCGTGCGCGATCTGGTGCAGACGTTGCGCGATCGCTCGTGGCGCGAGACGGGAATACCAACGACATTGCCGTTCACGTTCGAGTCGGCTCCAGACTCGACCCTGGCCTGGTATTTGCGCGATTTCAGCGCAGCGCGTCGGGTCGAAAATCTAGGTGGACTCGTAGGGGAGAGTGCGTCCGTGTTGGTGGCCTCGGGGCGCGAACTGGCGCTGCCAGATGCCGAGTACGTAGGACAAGATTTCCCCTTGCGTCACAGTGGAAACCAACACGAAATCCGCTGCACGTGGGAATGGCCGCCGCGCTGCAACGCGGTCATCGACTGGTTGCTTTTCCGGGATACCCCCTCGCCGCCTCCGGTCGAAGAGTGGGTCACGCTCTGGCTGCACCATCCCGCTGCTTTGACAGGCTCATTGGACGACTGACGACTGTATGGAGGAATCATGGAACAATCATTCTTGGATAGACCGTTGGGCAACCTCGTCAAGTGGAACTGGGAAAAAACGCTGTATCTCGTCCTGATCATCCTGGCCCTCGCCACGCGGGTGTGGGACCTGGGCGACCGGGTGCAGAGCCACGACGAGAGCATCCACACCAAGTACTCGTGGAATCTATACGCGGGTCACGGGTTCCAGCACAACCCATTGATGCACGGGCCTTTCCTCTTTGAGGCTACAGCAGTTTCTTATTTTCTGTTCGGGGACAATGACTTGACCGCTCGGTTGCCCGTCGTATTGATGGGCGTCGCACTGGTGGCCTTTCCCTATCTGCTGCGTCATTGGTTGGGCCGGGCGGGTGCGCTCGTCGCTTCGTTCTTCTTGCTTATCTCGCCCTCCATCGCCTACTATTCACGTTACATCCGCCATGATATTCCGATCATTCTCTGGTCTCTCATTGTCATCCTCGCCATATTGTCCTACTTGCGCGATGGCCGCAAGCGCTGGCTCTATCTGATGGCGGCCGGCATCTCGCTCATGTTCGCCACCAAAGAGGTCGCTTTCATTTACAATGCCATCTTTGGCTTCTTCCTCGTCGGTCTGTTCGCGATCCAGGCGCTGGGCCGTCCCTGGCAAAACGAGGATTTGAAATCTACGTTCATGTTCTTGCTGGCAGTTGTGGCGGTTGGCTTGCTCGTGTTGGGGCTTGGTATAGGATTCGCGCGCCCGGTAGAGGAGGGGGCGCCGTCACCACCACCGCCTTTGTGGGCCATCATCGGGGGGGTTCTGGCGTCGTTGGCGCTGCTTGCAGCGATCCTCGTTCTACTCTTTGGCGTGTGGCGCGACCTGCGCGATTATCGCGAGTTTGACCTCATCGTTGTTCTGGGCACACTTTGTCTCCCATTCCTCTCACCCGTCTTGATTAGCCTCGCGGGCCTGGATCCCATTGATTACAATGCACCGACGATCTATTATTCGGGCGCTATCACCGGTATAGTATTTTTGATCTCGGTGGGAATTGGCCTAGTCTGGAACTGGCGCGAGTGGAGCATCGCAGCCGCTGTCCATTATGCCATCTTTGTTATCCTATTCACCACCATCTTTACCAACGGGACCGGCATCGCCAGCGGGCTGGTCGGCTCACTGGGCTACTGGCTGGCTCAGCAGGGAGTCGAGCGAGGCAGCCAGCCGTGGTACTATTATGGGATTATGGTGCCTATATATGAATACTTGCCGTTGCTGCTGACTCTCATCGCTCCCATCTACCTGGCTGTCCGTTCCAAGATGGATAATTCGCGCTTTGTTCCCTTTGTGCTCTGGTGGATTGGGGCATCCTGGCTTGGCTACTCCTACGCAGGCGAAAAGATGCCCTGGCTCACCGTCCACCTGGCCGTACCGATGATTTTGCTCTCCGGCTGGCTCGTGGGAAGGTGGATCGAGCAAGTGGACTGGAAACGAGTGTTCCAGCGCCGAGCCTGGCTGCCGGCGCTCGTCGCGCTTCCGTTCACGATGGCCTTGGGGATGCTCATCAATGCGATTGCCACTGGTCCCTTCCAGGGGTACGACCTGGCGCAGTTGAACACCACCGGGCGGCTCCTGAGTGGGTTGATCGGCGTGTTTGTCTTTGGCGTGGGGTTGGTCTACTTGCTGCGCCGCAGCGATTGGCATCTGGTCGCGTGCGTTTTGTTGCTCCTCTTGCTGCTCGTGCCGATATTCCTCACCATGCGCACCGCCTGGCGTTTTTGCTACGTCAACTACGATTACCCCACCGAGTTTCTGGTCTATGCTCACTCTGGCCCGGCGGTCGGGGAGACGATGCGCGAGATCGAGGAAATTTCGCGCCGCACAGTCAACGCTCCGCATCTCATCGAGGTCGCCTACGGCGCGGATGGCTCCACGTTGTTCTACTGGCAACTGCGCGACTATCCCAACGCCGTCCACTATGGCGCGACACCCTCGCGGGAGCAGATGGATGCGCCCATCGTCATCGCCGGGCGGGATGAGTGGGACGACGTGGCCCCCTACATGGGCGACGATTACCTTGTCAACACCTACACGTTCCTCTGGTGGCCGATTGAGGATTACAAAAACCTGACCTGGGAGCGAATCGCCAACGCCATCACCGATCCCCAGATGCGCGCTGCGCTGTGGGACATCTGGTACGATCGCGATTACCGTCGCTACGGCGAACTGACGGGCAAGAAGTACACCCTCGACGACTGGCCGCTGCGCAGCGACTATCGCCTCTATATCCGCCGTGACGTGGCGGCACAGATGTGGAACCTGAGCACGACCGGTCCGGTGGAGATCGGCCAGACCGATCCCTACGCCGAAGGCTGGCGAGACTTGGCGGCGCGACAAGTGTTTGGCAGCCAGGGCGCGGCCCCCGGACAATTCCAAGGCCCACGAGGGATCCAGGTCGGTCCCGATGGCTACGTCTACGTGGCCGACGCGGGCAACCATCGTATTCAGAAATTCACCGCCGACGGCGAGTTCGTCGCCGCATGGGGCCAGCAGTCTATGGTTGACACGGAGACAGGAACCGTCCGTGGTTTCAACGAACCCTGGGATGTCGCCGTCGCTCCCGATGGATCCATCTACGTAGCGGATACGTGGAATCATCGCATCCAAAAGCTGAGTGCCGGCGGCGAGTTGGTTACCGCCTGGGGGTTGTTCGGCGAGTACACTCTCAGGGACGCAATAGGGCAGGGGGCCTTCTACGGCCCTCGCAGCGTTGCCATTCACCCTGACGACGGGCGGGTCTATGTGACGGACACGGGCAACAAGCGCATACAGGTTTTCGAGCCGGACGGTCAATTCGCCTTCCAATGGGGTGGGGGAGGGGTTTTGGACGGTTATCTGGATGAGCCGGTGGGCATCGCCATCGGCTCCGAGGGAACGGTCTACGTCGCAGATACGTGGAATCAGCGCGTGCAGGTCTTTGATCGCGGCGGTGCTTTCCTGCGGCAGTGGCCGATCTCCAGTTGGGAGACCGGAAGCCCCGAGGAGAAGCCTTACCTGGACGTAGATTCTCAGGGGCGCGTTTACGTCACAGATCCGAGCAATTACCGGGTATTGGTGTTCGATAATTATGGCAACTATTTGCTTTCCTTTGGTCAATATGGTCTTGATGAGCGCTCCTTTGCGTTCCCACTGGGGATCGCTGTGGCGAACGAAACCGATGATTCAATCTATGTGACCGACGCGCACGGTGGTCGAGTGCTCGTTTTTGCTCCGCTTGACTTGTGAGGAGTTGTCGGGTACACTCTAGTGTATGACAATCAGTGAAGCGATAGAACAATACCTGGATTTCATCAAGGCCTCGCGCTCGTTGGCGACGGCGCGCACGTATGCCACCGGATTGCGTCATCTCTGCAACTATCTGGCCGAGCAATCCCTCCCACCAGAGAAGGCGGGCGTGGATGTGCTGACCCCTGCTGTTATCACAGGATTTGTGACCTGGTTGTACGACTATTTGTTGGAGACAGTGGCCGGCAGCGACGAGCGGCGCATCTCCGAATCGACCAAGGCGACTTATTTTGCCGCCGTTTCTGGTTTCATCGACTACCTGGTAGTAGAGACAGAGCAGTTGAGGTTGGATGGTCACGTCTACGACGCTCTTCGCCGGACCCTGTCGAGGGCAAGCCGACGGAAACAGCGGGACGAGCTGCCCCCCGACAAATTGCCCAGCGAGGATATCGTCGAGGCGCTGCTGGCCGAGGCCCGCCGCCCGCTCGATCTGCCCGAAGATATGCCGGAGGGGACAAGGCGTCGGAAGCAACTGATTCGGTTGCGTGGCATTGCCATCATCGAGGTGCTGCTCAGCTCGGGAATGAGAGTGGGAGAATTGGTTCGGTTGGAGCGGGGACACTTGTTGTACGATGTGCGTGGGGCCAGCGTCAAGTACGGCAAGGGAAAGAAGGATCGCGAGGTGTTGTTCTCGGACCGCGCCTGGATGGCGCTCCGGGCGTATCTGGAGGCGCGGCAGGATGGAACGCAGGGACGGCCGCTATCGAGCCTGCCTGTATTTTCACGCCACGACCGGAGGGCTGGTGGAGAGGTGCTGCCACTATCGACGCGCAGCGTGCAGAATGCCTTTATGGCTCTGGCTGAGCGCGCCGAAATCCTGGAGCGGTTCCACCTGACGCCGCACACGTTGCGCCATTTTTTCGCCACCGAGTTCCTCAGTCGCACCGGCAACCTGGCGCTGACACAGTACGCTTTGGGTCACTCCTCGCCAGCCACGACCCGTATTTATGCCCAGACGAAGCGAGAGGACTATCGTCGGGCGCATGGGAAGGTGTTTAGATCGAATAAGGGTAAAAGAATTCACCAGTAGTTGAGTAGTCGTTCTCGGAAAAATCAAAAGCTTCGGTGGGGCGATTGAGAAACTCAATGAGGCCGTTGGACAAAAATCGCTGGAGAATCAGATGGCCTCAAGAACGATGCTGGAGGAATTTGCTTTTTAGGTTATTATTTATTACTTCATATAATCATACTTATGCGAAGTAAGAAAAGAAAAATCTTTTTTCTCCCCCCTACCCCGCCTTGCTCGTGTCCTGCTTTGTGTTAGAATACCCCTCACGGGAAAGTCACTATGTCGAGATCTCAACGTCTAAAAAAATATAGCTCAACACGACATACCTCTTTGTTGTGGATTGGCAGTTTGCTGGTCATCGTTTGCCTGTGCCTCTCATACACGGCTGGGTTTGGCATCTATCGACTGTGGGATGAACTTGAACAAACTCGTCACCCAAAGCCACTGGGAGTGTTCTGGGAGGCCTGGGAACGGATAGAGAATTACTTTTACGGAGAGCTTCCCTCGCCTCGTGAACGCACCTACGGAGCCATTCATGAGACCCTGGCGCAGCTCAACGATCCTTACACCATCTTTGTGGAGCCCCAACCTCGCGAATTGGAGCGCGATCATATGCGTGGCTCCTATGGGGGAATTGGCGTGGCGTTGCAATGTGACACTGAGGGAAAGATCGTTCTTTCTCCTTATCCCGACTCCCCTGCTGAACGCGCTGGTATTCGTGATGGAGATATCCTATTGGCGATAGATGGTAATGCGGTTTCCAGCGAGCTGTCTTTGGATGACCTTCGGTCTCAGCTTCGCGACGAGATTGGAGCAGTTGTGACATTAACCCTTTCTCGCCCCCCTACCCCACCCTTTGACATCGTCATCACTCGGGATGAAATTCAAGTGGCGTCTGTTACATGGCGCATCCTTGAACAAGCGTCTGACATTGGATACATCCATATTGAGAGTTTTACAGAGAGGACCAGCAACGAGATTCTCCTCTCCCTGCAAGAACTGCAACAAGCAAAGATCAGCGGCTTGATTCTTGATCTGAGGGGTAATTCTGGTGGATTGATCGATTCGGCAATCGCCATTGCCAGCCAATTTCTTGACGATGGCGATGTTCTGTATCACCAGATGAGCCGAGAACAAGAACGCACCTCCAGGGTACAACGTGATGGCGTCGCTATCGATATTCCCCTGGCAGTGCTGGTCAATGGCGAAACTGCGAGCGCAGCCGAGATCGTGGCCGGCGCATTGCAGGACCACGGACGTGCCACTTTGATTGGCGAACCTACCTTTGGCAAAGGATCGATGCAACTGGTCTACGATCTATCAGATGGGTCGTCTCTACATGTCACCTCGGCAATTTGGTTAACCCCTGGCCGACATCAGATCCAGGGAAAGGGTCTGACGCCTGACATATACATTTCACGCGGCGAAGACGATGCTGATTCTGGAGACAAACAATTGGATCGCGCCGTGAATTATCTACAATCTCGGCGAGAATGATAATGGAAATGGAGTTTAATTGATATGGACAGTACTTTGCGCAATGTGATCAAATTCGTGCTCGTTGGTATGGTCGTACTGACGCTCTCGGCAGCTACGTTTATCGCTGGCTTTGGTTCAGCTTGTCTACTGACCAGGCGTGGTGCATTACCAGCATGGTTAGTGACTATCCCTCGCGGAGGTGATGACCAAGAGGAAACGTCACCGGCAGCCACTTTGCCACCAGATGCAGAGGCTGAAGGTGGGGCTGTCCCCACTCCCCGGCCTGTGATACCAATCCCTGCCCCTGCAAACGAGGAAGAGGAAACATTTCAACTTTTTTGGGAAGTGTGGGGTTTAGTACAAAATCATTACTATGGTGAATTGCCGGATATGCAGGAGACTACCTACGCTGCTATCCGGGGAATGTTGAACACACTGGACGATGATTACACTGCTTTCATCGAGCCGGGCGTCGCCGCTATCCTAGCGGAGGACGCCACCGGTGAGTTTGAGGGCATTGGCGCCTTTGTGGATATGAGCGAAGATGGCAAAGTCGAGATCGTGCGGACGTTTGAGGACGGGCCGGCCGAGCAGGCAGGGGTCCTGGCTGGCGACCTGATTCTGGAAGTGGATGGAGTCTCTGTCGTCGGCACTACGCTCTATGAGGCCATTGGTCTGATCCGTGGCCCGGCTGGCAGCGAGGTTACGCTGCTCATTGAGCGTGCCGGAGAGGATGAACCGATCGAGATCACTGTTACCCGTGCCCGTCTCGATATTCCCTTCATCACGGTGGAAATGCGTGATGATGACATCGGTTACATCAGACTGCAAGAGTTCAATGCTACGACCAGCGAGCGCATGGAAGACGGCCTGGAAGAGCTTTTAGCCCAGGAGCCACGGGGCATTGTGTTCGATCTGCGCCAAAATCCCGGCGGGTGGTTAGATCAGTCCATTAAAGTCGCGGATCTCTTCCTCGACGAGGGGCTGATCGCCATTGAACGTTTTAGCGATGGCGAGAAACGAGAATTCGAAGGTCGTTCGGGAGACCTGGGAGAGGAGATCCCAATGGTCGTGTTGGTGGATAGGAACAGCGCCAGCGCTTCAGAGATCGTGGCCGGTGCGTTGCAGGATCGGGGACGAGCGATATTGATCGGAGAACCTACCTTCGGTAAAGGGGCCGTTCAGCGTCTTTTCGAGTTGAGTGATGGCTCCGAGTTGCGCGTCACCACTGCTCTGTGGTTCACACCCAACGGTCAAGTCATTCGCGATCGTGGGCTTATTCCCGACATCGAGGTCCCCTGGCCCGAGGAGTTGGAAGCAGATGAGGATCCTCAACTGGAGCGAGCGGTTGAGTATCTCCTTGAGGGTGAATGATGTCGAACATCAAAGTTGTAGCCACCAATCGCAAGGCCTCCCACGACTATCACCTCGAAGATCGCTACGAGGCCGGGCTGGTCTTGAAAGGAACAGAGATCAAATCCATCCGCGCCGGTCGCGTCAGCCTGCGCGATGGATATGTACAACCTCGGGACGGGGAATTGTGGCTGCTCAATGTGCACATCGCGCCTTATGAACCGGCAGGGAGGCACTATGGACACGAGCCGCGCCGTATGCGCAAACTGCTATTGCATCGCTACGAGATCGACCGCATCATCGCTGGCGTCGAGAGACGCGGATATACGATCATACCTCTGCGGATGTTTCTGGAGCGCGGCCTGGCCAAAGTCGAGATCGCGCTGGCGCGCGGAAAGCGCAAGTATGATAAACGAGAGGCCATCGCCAAGCGAGACTCTCAGCGAGATCTCGAGCGCGCGATGAAAAAGCAGTATCGAGAGTGAATCGCGAGGTTGACAAGTAACGCAGGGTGAGTATAATACTGCCAAGCCCCGGTGGCGGAATAGGCATACGCAGCAGGTTGAGGGCCTGTGCCCGCGAGGGCGTGGAGGTTCGACTCCTCTCCGGGGCATAAAAGAGCAGAGAACGTAAGCCCTACCATTATCCAGGTAGGGCTTTTCGTTCAAGTGCTATCCTTTTACCTGGGCAACAGAGACTCAATCACTGCCGCCTTTGGGATGACCAACGGGTATAATGTACAGCGGCTCTTCCTGTGCTGGCAAAGCGAGTATCTGCTTGACCGCAGCGTCTTCGAACGCGCCCACCGAGACACCTCCCAATCCCAATGCGACGGCTTGCAGAAGCAGGTTTTCGGCCGCGTGGCCGGTGTCCATCGGCACATAGCGCAGCTCGCCCCGTTCGCCATATTGTCCTGTAGTACGCTCGGAGATAGCGCTGATGATGAACACGCACGGAGCCTCGGCGATAAATTTCTGACGCCAGGCGGCGTCTACCAGATCGTCTCGCACGTCCTGTTCCAGATGACGCGCCAGATAGTGCCCCTGAGGATGATAACGCCAGACGCCGTCGGGGCGGCAGACGTAGAGAAACAGGGGATGGCGTCCTCCGGCCGAGGGGGACGCACGTTGAGACTCCTTGCTGCCGGTAATGCCCTGCGCTGCCCACGACAATTGTCCGATTTCCTCCGTCGTCAGGGCTTCGGGGGTGTAGCGCCGCACAGAGCGACGCTGAGCGATGGCGGTTTCCAGCGACATTGTCCCGCTGGTGCTGGGTTGAGGCAATGTGATAGGTGATTCTGTCATAACTTGACCTCCAATTCCAGTGTATTATCGTGATTTTATTGTACTACAATTCGGAAGAATTGGGTACTCTCCCCAAGATGTCTTTATCCGGTCGACTTTTCCCCGCCCCACCCCAATCCAATACGACCTCGCTCAGGTTCTACCTTCAAAATTTTGATATCGATCACGTCTCCCACACTCAACTGTGTGCCCCGGGGTATCTGGCTGCGATGGAGCAACCCATCGTGCTTGACCCCCACGTCCACGAACGCGCCGAAATCCACCACGTTTCGCACAGTGCCTTTCATTTGCAGACCGGAGTACAGATCGTCCATCGTCAGCACATCGCTGCGCAGGATCGGTGCGGGCAAACCCTCACGCGGGTCGCGGCCAGGGCGGATCAATTGCTCAAGGATATCGGTCAGGGTAGGAACGCCCGTGCTCAGTTCGGCGGCCAGTGAGCTTAACATCTGTTTTTCTTGCAAGACAGCCAGGTCATCTTCTCGCTCAGCGGGAGGGATCTGGGCCGTCAGACCAGCAAGGTCCAGCACTGCCTCAGCGATGACGTAACTTTCCGGGTGAATGGCGCTGCTGTCCAGAGGATTGTCGCTGCTGTGAACGCGCAGAAATCCCGCGGCCTGCTCGAAGGTCTTTGGCCCGAGGCCGTGTACCTCCTTGATCTCTGCGCGGTTTCGGAAGGGACCGTTTTCGTCGCGATGGGCCACGATGCGCTTCGCCAGCTTGGGGCCGATGCCGGCAACGTGCGTCAAGAGCGCGGGGGAAGCGGTGTTCACATCCACGCCCACGCTGTTCACCACGCTCTCCACCACGCCATCCAACGCCTCGGTCATTTGGGTCTGGTTGACGTCGTGCTGGTAAAGGCCGACGCCGATGGAGCGCGGATCGATCTTGACCAGTTCGGCCAGTGGATCCTGCACGCGCCGGGCGATGGAGACCGCCCCTCTCAGGCTGACGTCCAGATCGGGCAACTCGGCGCGAGCCAACTCGCTGGCGCTGTACACGCTCGCCCCGGCTTCGCTGACGATGAGATAGCGCACTTCTTCGAGATCGCGGATCAACTCGGCGGCAAGTTGCTCGGTCTCGCGCGAGGCTGTGCCGTTGCCGATGGCGATCAGGGTGACCCCGTGCCGGGCGACGAGCGTTTTGAGGTTTTTCAGAGTGGCTTCCCATTGTTTCTGCGGCTCGTGCGGGTAGATCGTGGCCGTGTCCAGCACTTTGCCGGCGGGGTCCACAACCGCGACCTTGCAGCCGGTGCGATAGCCGGGGTCGATCCCCATTACCGTGTGCCCGGTCAACGGCGGCTGGTTGAGGAGCGCGCGCAGGTTATCGGCAAAGACGGCGATCGCGTGAGCCTCGGCCTGCTCGGTGAGGGTGCGGCGTACATCACGCTCGATGGCCGGGAGCAAGAGCCTCTGCGCGCCGTCGTCCGCGGCCCAGGTGAGTTGATCGGCCAGAGGCGAGTTATAGTCAGGCTGAAAGGTCGAATGGATGGCCGTCAGCCAATCGCGCTCTAGAATGTCGAGCCGCACTCGCAACACCTCCTCGGTCTCGCCACGGTTGAGCGCCAGGGTCTGGTGGGGACGCAGCCGGTCGACGCGGCAGCCAAAGTCGTAATAGATCTGATACGTGTCACGGGGATCCTCGGCATCTTCTCTTCTCTCGGAGCGCAGCACGCCCCGCTGGAGCGCCTTCTCGTGGGTGATCCGCCGGACTTTGGGGTGCTCGCTGATGGTCTCGGCCACGATGTCGCGCGCGCCTGCCAGGGCGTCTTCCACGTTTGAGACCTCGTCTGTGAGGAAAGGAGCGACGATTTCGTCGAGGGATTGAGAGGTGCGTTCCTGCTGTAGGATCAGGTCGGCGAGTCCTTGCAGTCCTTTTTCGCGGGCAACGCTCGCGCGAGTGCGGCGCTTGGGCTTGTACGGCAGATAGAGATCCTCCAGCTCGGCGCGCGTTTCGGCAGCGAGCAATTGTTCGCGCAGTTCAGGGGTCAGTTTTCCCTGTGACTCGATGGAGGCCAGGATAGTCTGACGGCGATCTTCCAGCGCCCGCAGTTTGGAAAGCAACCCGCTCAATTGGCGCAGTTGATCTTCGTCCAATCCGCCTGTCTGCTCCTTGCGGTAGCGGGCGATGAAGGGCAGCGTGTTGCCCTCGTCGAACAGTTCAATGGCGGCCGCGACCTGGGCAACGTGCAGGTTCAGTTGGGCAGCGATCTGTTGGGCATAGTTCATAGGTGTCTCTTTACAGTGCGTCGCCCAACAATATTCCCACGAACCCTAAAATCAGACCGATGTGTAGAAAGAGATGCGTGTGGGCCAGCCAGCCGACGATGGGCCAGGCGGGCAACAGTTGAAGCAGAAAGTTGATCACGACTAAGCCAACGGCGATGACGATAGGAAGCCCGGGCATTCGGGCCACAAAGTCCCCTGTACGCTTTAGCAGTTCGCTGCCCATATCTCCTCCCGATGAGTTGTCAATGGTTTTCCTCTAATTCGTAAAAGTGCCCCGTTAACTCGTGCGGCACACGGCCCACGATGTGCGTCCCTTTCTCGGTGTGCTCTTCCCGCTCAATTAATCCCCGCTGATGGAACAAGCTCACCAGTTCTCCCATCTCGTAGGGGATGAGGACATCGAGCCGGATCATCTGCGCCTCCAGTATGCTCTCGATGTGAGTCAGCAGTCTTCCCAAGCCCTCGCCAGCAAGCGCCGAGATGGCAAGCGTGTTGGGAAATTCATCCAAAGCAGAAGGGATGGAATCGGGCGTAGGTAGAAGATCGATCTTGTTCAATACATTGATGATGGGCTTTTCGACAGCACCGATCTCTTCCAGTGTCTCGTGCACGGCTTTGGCCTGGCGCATTACCTGTGGGTGAGTGACGTCCATCACGTGCACCAACAGATCGGCCTCGGTCACCTCTTCCAGCGTGGCGCGGAAGGCGGCTACGAGTTGTGTGGGGAGTTTTTGAATAAAGCCGACGGTGTCGGTGAAAAGAGCGAGCGTACCGCTGGGAAGCTCGACGCGGCGCGTGGTCGGGTCTAGCGTGGCGAACAACTGATCGGCCACGAGCACATCCGCCCCAGAAAGCGCGTTGAGCAGCGTGGATTTTCCGGCGTTGGTGTACCCGACAAGAGAGACGGTGGGTATACCCGTCTTGCGCCTTCGCATGCGATACCGCTTCCGATGAGCGCGCACTTCTTCCAACTCACGCTTGAGATGAGCGATGCGCCTTCCGATCGCGCGCCGGTCGGTTTCTAACTGTGTCTCGCCAGGGCCGCGCACTCCGACGCTTCCCCTCGCACCGCCGGCCCGCCCACCCGCCTGCCGCGCCAGGTGGGTCCAGGCCCGTGTGAGGCGGGGCAAGCGATATTCGTACTGTGCCAGTTCAACTTGTAGCGCGCCCTCGCTGGTGCGGGCATGTTGGGCAAAGATGTCGAGGATCAGGGCTGTGCGGTCGAGAATGATTCTCTGATCGCCTTTCTCATCCAGCGCTTTTTCCAACTCGCGCTGATGGCGGGGCGATAATTCATCGTCAAAAAGGATGACATTGGCGTCGGTATCCATCGCCATCTCGGCTACTTCTCTGACTTTGCCCGGGCCGATAAAAGTAGCCGGATGGGGTCGTTCGAGTCGCTGCACCAATTGTCCTACGACTACCATGCCGGCCGTGCTGGCCAATCGGGCTAGCTCGGGTAAAGATTCCTCGGCTGGCCAATGTCCGTCGAATGAGGTAGCTGCCGGCCCCTTGGGTTCAACTCCCACCAGGAAAGCGCGGTTTGTTCCAGTCCGTTGGCCTTCTAGCTGATTTTTCGATTCCTGTGCTTGTGCGATTGCTCACCTCCTGAAGGCGCTCCTGCCAATAATTATACGATATTTACTTGCTCTTCACAAGAGATAGCTCAGGGATAGTACGGTGTCTCCCAACGATCGAGTTGGTCAGCGGTGGCGTTTTCTAGCCTCCACCCGGCGTCTGTATGCACCACTGTCCACTGGATGTCCCACAACGTGGCGACGACGCGACTGTCTACATTGTCGTAGGCACGCATTTGAGCCACAACGGTGGCGGTATTCCCACTGCGATTAATTTCGTGCACCACGCCGACTTCTGCCGCGACGGTGGTGACGAAACCAGACATCCATCCCTCAGATGGTTGAGCTGCTTGTGCGTTGGGACTGAGCAAGCCATAGGCCCCAGGCAGGTCATGGTCGTTGATCGCCAGGTAGAAGGAGATGACTGCGTGCTCTGGCGTGTCGGTGTAATAGACATGGGGACGGTCGAGGTAGAACCAGGTGTACCGTTCCCATGTCCAGCCATAGTTGGCCCCGTCCCAAGTGTGGACAGCCTCCCACTTCAGGTTGTTTCCGGCCTCATAGCCGACAGCGATCTCGTCAGCCAAGTCACCGTCGGTGTTCTCCAATCGGATCCCAGCTTCTCCTTCAAAGGAGGCCATCAGCACGTAGGTTGCGCCATCCCAGATAAAGATGTGAAGCAAGTCGATGCTGGCCTCGGCATGGCCCCAGATGAGGATCTCGACCTGGCCATCGGCATTGATGTCACGCACCTCTAACTCACAGGTAGGGTATTCACCCAGGCCGTGTTTTTCCTTCCTCAGTGGTCGTAGATCGTACCAGGACTCATTGTCGAGGATAAAGGCTTCCAGGCGGTTCGGTTCGCCAGGTCGAAAGTGCAGACCCACCCACTCTGCATCTCCGTTTCCGTCTGTGTCTTCCCAGCGCAGGCACAGCGGCTCTATATTCGCCTCCGCCAGCTGCGCTCGCACCTTGGTTACTCCAGTGCTGACGGTAGTCGGATCGAGGGTTGGAAAGAGAGTCGGCGTTGCGGTAGCGGTCGGTGTTGGTGTAGACGTAGCGGTGGATGCAGGCATCAGTGTGACCGTGGAAGTAGGCAAAGGAGTAGGTAGATGCGTGGGGATAGGTGTAGGCGTGGGACGACAAGAGACCAGAAGCAAAATGCAGATGCAGAGTAGTGCGAGAGTTAATCGGCATCTGGTTGCTCGTGTATCGTTCGCTTTTGTCACTTTATCTTACCTTTTTCTGTGGTGAAGAAAGCGAGTATCGCCAAGGCAATCACCTTTCGCATAACCTTTGACTCTTTTTTGAAAACTCTCCGCACTCTTTTGTCTGCGCCATATTGACTACGCGAATCTTACTTCAGGAGAGCGGGAAAACAGTGAGATGTTTTTCTTGTTCTCTCAACGCCCGCGCCGCATAGGTTCGGTATCGGCTTCTCTTATCACGCACTGGCGGCTCCAGTGGCGGCAACAACCCAAAATTAGCTTTCATTGGCTGAAACCTATCCACCTCGGCATAACTCACATAATGACACAATGCCCCCAACATCGTCTTGCGCGGCAGCACCAATAGCTCTTGTTCCATCAAAGTACGGGCTGCATTAACTCCTGCTACCCAACCACTTCCAACGCTACCAACATACCCCTCTACACCAGTGATTTGCCCGGCCCAAAAAAGACCCTGTCGATCACGAGAAGCCATCGTCGGCTCCAACAAGAGCGGCGCGTTAATAAATGTGTTGCGATGCATTTGCCCATAACGCACAAACTCGGCCCGTTCAAGTCCAGGGATCAGACGGAATACTCGCTCCTGTTCACTGTAGCGCAGGTTCGTCTGGAAACCAACCAGGTTGTAAAGCGTTCCGGCTAGATTGTCCCGACGCAATTGTACTGCTGCATAGGGCCGTTTCCCGGTACGTGGATCGGTCAATCCGACCGGGCGGAGCGGCCCGAAAGCCAAAGTGTCGTGTCCTCGGGCAGCCATCACTTCAACCGGCAAGCAGCCCTCAAAAAAGCGAGCGCCTTCTCGCTCAAAATCACGCAGCGGAATGCGTTCCGCCGTCACCAACGCTGCAACGAAACAGTCATACTCCTCCGCCGTCATCGGGCAATTGATATAGTCAGCATTGCCTCGTCCGTAACGGGACGCCCGAAACGCAACCGACTCATCAATCGAATCAGCCGCCACAATAGGCGCCAGGGCATCGTAAAAGTAAAGATACTCCTGACCTATCAAAGCCTGAATAGCCTCGGCAAATGCATTCGAAGTGAGGGGGCCAGTGGCAATCACCGCAATCTCCTCAGGTATTTTCGTGACTTCCTCGCGCACCACGCGAATGCGCGGATGCGCTTCAATTCGACGGGTGACCTCGGCGGCGAACATTTCGCGGTCCACAGCCAATGCCCCCCCAGACGGTACCCACGTCGCGTCAGCGCAACTCAAAACCAAAGAGCCTAAATTTCGCAGTTCGGCCTTCAAGAGCCCTGCTGCCCGGTCGGGAAGATCAGAACCTAAACTGTTGGAACAGACCAATTCGGCCAAGCGACCACTAACGTGAGCTGGCGTCATCTTGCACGGGCGCATCTCGTACAAAGACACCTGTACGCCTCGCTCCGCAGCCTGCCAGGCCGCTTCGCTCCCAGCCAATCCTCCACCAACCACTGTGAGAATGTCAGGCAATTGAACCCCCATCGCGTCGTTGCTTCTCCGGTTATTCTACCACAGAAGCAACGATTGTCACACTTGACGAAGAACCCATCTGCTGGTAGTATGGAGGCACCGACTAGATAATCGACCTCCATCCCCTGCTTAGTCTGTTGGATACACTGTGAGCACGAGTATGACGATGGCTGAAAAGATCCTGATAATAGATGACGATGAGAAACTGCTAAAGATAGTAACCTTGAGGTTAGAATCAAAAGGATATGCTGTCTTCACAGCGAAGAACGGGGAGGAAGGAGAATCGCTCTTTCACCAGGTCGCTCCCGATCTAGTAATCCTGGATGTTATGATGCCCGGCTTGAAAGGATGGGAGCTCTGTCAACGTCTGCGCCAGGTCTCTTCCGTCCCCATCATTTTCTTGACTGCCCTGAGTGAGACCGATCATCTGGTTCGTGGACTCGAGACAGGAGCGGATGATTACGTGGCAAAACCAGTCAGACCGGTCGAACTAGAAGCTCGGGTCACCGCTCTGCTGCGCCGAGTTCGTATGTCCCACGAACCGCCAAAGGTGCTGCGCTTTGAAAATGACGACTTGATCATCAACTGCACCGAGCAAAAAGCCTTTGTCCAGGGCCAGGAAGTATCTCTAAGTCCCACCGAGTACAATCTACTTTTATTCATGGCTGAGCGCGCTGGACGTATCCTCTCCACCGAATTGATCTTTGACGCTGTCTGGGGGATACGGTCCGAAACACAGATTGAGAGCGTCAAGTGGCACATCTGGCGCTTACGGCAAAAAGTAGAGACTGACCCCAAAAACCCTCGCTTTATTCTCACTGAACGCGGTAAAGGCTATCGCTTTTCTCCCCACTAACCCTGTTCCAATCCAAACCCAATTCAAACCTTCCTATGCTATAATAGGATTAAAAGACCCCCATCTAATGGGTGCGGTACAGGCAAAATAACAGGAACATACCGCAGGGAGGTGACACATTCACGATAATCTCCGTCAAGATTCTCAAGCTCACTATCGCTAAAGTATACCTGTATCCGCTACATCGACCAACACACTGACGCTACACTGGCCAATACATCGACACTCAGAATCACCTGTATCCGCTACATCAACCCAATAGAAGCTCATCATCGCAAAGGTTACCGGGCCTGAAAAAAAACAGGCCCGGTAGCCTTTTACTAAACTCTCTGCACGGTTCCAAACCCAATTCAAACCTTTGTATGCTACAATAAAATTGAGTCTACAACAACCGAAATATCCGCAGTCATAACAACGCAGCTCAATGGTTGGCTAGACTAATGCTGGCGTGGCCGTGATAGAAACAATGACACGTACAACACTGACATCCATCACAGCCACAACGCAGAGACTACAACGACAACATCGATGTTCACGGTCACGCCAGCACTGATTCCACTTAATCCCCTCACATCTCGCGATCGAGAAGCCTCTGTGCCAATTCCTGAAGCACGTCAACTGACGACTTTTGCAAATTGACCTGTTCTAGTACAGCTATAGCCTGGCTATGATGCTCAAACACTAATTGTTCGACGTATTCACGACTGTTCGCTTGCTGCAACAAGTGCGTTGCACGGTCGACGTCAGTTTTGGAGAGCATCTCCTGAGCCAACAAGGCACGCAATTCTTCGCTTTGCTCCAGGCCATAAAGAATAGGCAGTGTCTTTTTACGCCGGATAATGTCAGCGCCGACAGGCTTGCCCGTGACCGCTGGATCGCCCCAGATACCCAGGATATCGTCGCGCATCTGGAAAGCCAACCCCAAGTGGCGACCAAACGAACGCAGATGCTCGCGACAAGGAGCCGAGACAGCAGCGACGAGTGCGCCCATCTCACACGTGCAGGCTACCAACGCAGCGGTTTTCCCCTCGATCATCGTTAGATAGTCGGCGACCGAAATATCATCACAGTGCTCGAAACCAATGTCGAGATATTGACCGCCGGTGAGAGCCACACAGGTCTGGTTGAATAGACGATGAGCAACCACGACACTTTCGGCAGGCACCCCTCGTTCAGAGAGCCGCAGCAAGGCGAGTTGAGCCAGCGCAAACATCGTATCCCCTACATTGATCGCCTGCGCCTCCCCCCATAACGACCAAACCGTAGGACGGCCACGCCGGACCTCATCTCGATCCTCAATGTCATCGTGAATAAGTGAAAAGTTGTGCAACAACTCGATAGCAGCGGCAGCAGGGAGCGCTTGCTCCCAGTCGCCGCCGCAGGCCTCGCACGTCAGCAGACAGAGCACGGGTCGCACGCGCTTGCCGGTTTGCGCCTGGCAGGGTTTGAATGTGGCGTCGGCCCAACCCAGATGATAATGCAGCATACCATACAGTTCAGCCTGGCACGGATCGGTTCCCTGAACAACGGTACGCATTTCCGCTTCGAGGGATGGCAAATAGCGAACAAAATAGTTTTCAAGTTCACACATTCCGGTTAACCTCCGTCTCATACAGAGAGGTATTCTGGAGAGCCCGAATGTCGGCTGCGCCAGCGGCGAACATGGCAACGCGCAATTGAGTGATGAGAATCGCGAGCAGCTCGGCCACGGCGGCAGTGGATTCGTTAGCCGCGCGAAGGAAAGGACCGGCGCTGCCACACGCAGCCGCGCCCAACGCGATAGCTTTGGCCACCTGAATGCCATCGCGAATGCCTCCACTGGCCAGGATGGGCAAACCATCCGCGCCTCGACAGGCCATCAGCAGACTCTCGGTGGTCGAGATACCCCAATCGGAAAAGAGCGCGGCTACCTGCCGTTCACGCTCGCCCCTGGCGCGATGCATCTCCACCTGGCTCCACGAACTGCCACCGGCCCCGGCGACGTCGATGGCAGCGACACCGGCCCCCGCCAGTTGGCGCGCCACCGGTTCCGAAATCCCCCACCCCACCTCCTTGGCGATCACCGGCACCTCCAAGGCCTGACAAATCGTCTCGATCTTGGGTAACAACCCGGCAAAGTGAGCATTCCCTTCCGGCTGAAGCGCCTCTTGCAGCGGATTGAGATGCAGAATGAGCGCGTCAGCTTCAATCATCTCCACGGCGCGGCGGCACTCGTCGAGACCGTAGCCATAGTTCAGTTGTATCGCACCCAGATTGGCCATCAAAAAGATGTCAGGGGCGACGTGGCGCACCCGATAGGTATCCGCCAAAGCAGGCTCTTCGATAGCGGCCCGTTGGGAACCCACGCCCATTCCTACTCCAGCACTCTGAGCCGCCTCTGCCAGCCGCTCGTTGATCACGCTTGCTTCAGGCGTGCCGCCGGTCATCGAAGAGATGATAAACGGCGCCTCCAAGCGCTTGCTCAAAAACCTTGTAGAAGTATCTACGTTCTCAAGGTTAAACGCCGGCAGCGCGCAATGGACAAATCGATAACGCTCAAAGCCGGCCGAGAGATGTTTGAAAGCCACGTCCTCTTGCAGATTGATACGGATGTGATCGGATTTGCGTCGTTGATGCATGCTTCCTCCGTAACCTATGATAGCCTTTCGTGTTATTTATGACAGGTTGTATGATACCTATACTTGAGCCAGTTGTCAAACCAAGAGTTCACAACTTGTCTCCGTTTGACAAAACTCCCATAAAGGGTAGAATTTGCTCCAAGCACAAACTTTAGAACTATATTAAGGAGGTAAGGTTGATGTCCAAAGAAACGTTTGAAAAAGTCAAAGATATCATCGTTGATTTGTTAGGAGTAGATCCAGAAAAGGTCACCCTCGACGCAGGCTTTCGCGAGGATCTGGAAGCAGACTCGCTCGATCTCGTTGAATTAATTATGGAATTCGAGGACGTATTCGGAGGAACGATCTCCGATGAGGATGCGCAACAGATCAAGACGGTTGGTCAGGCGGTGGATTACCTCGAAGCGCACATGTCGGAAGAGTAGCCGAGTCTGGGCTGATACCAAAGCATAGGGCCGCCGAAAATCTATAGGCGGCCTTTTGCTTTGTGGCAACCTATGCTATACTCTAGCCATTACCTTTATTTCAGGGAGGAAAAGAATATGGAGTGTGACATCAACGAGAATCGAGCCAAATGCACCTGCACCTACGAGCCTTGCTCGCGCAAGGGCAAATGCTGTGAATGTATCCGCTACCACTGGCGAATGGGGGAACTGCCCGGCTGTCTCTTCCCACCTCAGGCGGAGCGCACGTATGACCGCTCCATCGCCCATTTCGTTCGTATCCACAGCCAAAAGTAGAGACATTTCCCACTTTGATCCCCAAAAGGAAGGGGGAAGATGCAAGCCTGGCGGGTCTGGGCATGTACGGCTGCAATTGTCATACCGCTGGCGGCAGTCCACATCCTGACCGCATCGCCGCCAACAGCACACGCTGAAATTCCACCCACGCCTCTTTCCCTGCCCCCGCACCTGGGTTATGGCGCTAACGTGCGTCAGGAATATATCATCGACTCGCTATTTGCACCGCTGGGTTTCGAGTGGATCAAATTGTGGGAAGAGTACGAGGATGAACCGCCCGCAACAAGATTACCGTATCAGGTTTTGTTCACCATCAAGTGCAATGGGATGCCCACAGATCTCGACACCTGGGGCGACCACGTTACAGCGATCGCCCAAGCGGGCCTGGGGCGCGTCGAGGCCTACGAGATCGGCAACGAGCCTAACCTGGATCGTTTCTGGGACAACGCCCCACCCGACCCCGCCCAGTACGTGCAGGCACTTCAGATAGCCTACGAACGCATCAAGGTGGTAGACCCAGCCGCTATCGTCGTCAGCGGGGGATTGGCTCCGACAGGCCGCATCGAGGGCGATTGCAACGGCTGGAACGGCAACAATTGCGGCGCGATGGACGAGCGCGAGTACGCCACCCAGATGCTCCTTCTGGGTGCGGGCGACTATTTCGACGCCTTTGGGTATCATCCTTACGGTTTTGCTTATCCCCCAGAAACCGACCCCCTCACGGTTTCCAACGGCTTTGCGTTTCGCGGTGCCGAGGTGATGCACGATCTGTTAGAACAACACGGCCTGGGGCACAAGCCCCTGTGGGCCACCGAGTTCAACTGGCTGCGCGATGATTACGACAGCGTTCCCTCCCATTGTCGCGAGAGGTATGAGGCAGATTTTGGTTGGATGAAGGTGAGTGAGATAGAGCAAGCCAACTACATCACAAGGGCCTTCCAGTACGCCGACGAGCATTGGCCCTGGATGGGCGCGATGTTTGTCTGGAATCTGGACTGGCACGACTACCACACATGGGATTGTGAAGCGGCCCGCTACTTTTCCCTGCGCCAACATAACGGCTCCCACGAAGGTCTCCCGTCGCTGGCCTACGACGCGATGGCGACGATGGAGCGGCGGCCCGGACACTTTGGCCCCAAGCTGAAGGTCGAGCCAGCCTCCCTCACCTTCCTGACCACTGTGGGCAAACGCGCCATCTTTACAAGCACTCTCCATCCACAGAACGTCGGCTACCGCGTGCTAGCCTGGACGGCGACAGTCGCGACAGGGATGCCGATGACCCCCACCCTGGCGATCACCACCGGGATCCAGGGAGAACCATTGACGCTCACGGTGAACAGCACAGGCTACCCGACAGGAACCTTCACAGGCATCATCACGGTGACAGCGCCCACGACGGACGTGATGAACGCTCCACAGACAGTTCCAATTACGCTGACTGTCGCGCCGCCTCCCCCAGAACTAACCATCGTCCCCCCCACCCTAACCTTTCTGGCCGATGTGGACGAGCCAAACATTTTCACAAACGTGGTGATACCTACAAACATCGGGCACGGGGTGTTGACCTGGACGGCGACGGCCGCGACAGGGATGCAAGTGACCCCCACCCTGGCGATCACCACCGGCTTGCAAGGGGAACCGCTGACAGTTATCGTGGACAGCACAGGGTACACCACCGGGACCTTCACGGGCGCCATCACGGTGACGGCCACGACGACGGATGTCCTGGGCACGCCACAAATCGCGCCGGTGACGCTCCTCGTCGCGCCGGAGGTGTACCGCATATACCTGCCTATCACATCGCGTCC
>Ga0180434_10000454_pt1 | contig 60071 bp, 63 predicted proteins | sample SS_ome_7_FD_132453 | JGI IMG/M metagenome (GOLD analysis project Ga0180434, IMG submission 132453) | Hypersaline lake sediment archaeal communities from the Salton Sea, California, USA - SS_1_D_2 metaG | ecosystem: Environmental > Aquatic > Non-marine Saline and Alkaline > Hypersaline >...
ATCACTTTGCTATTACTTTCTATGTTTTTCCTAATCCTTTTCATAGACTCGATTTTGCATTTACGCCCGATTATAACACCTGGATCTACAACTACATGATTATTAATTGTGCAGTCTTCACCAATAAGTGAGCCTAAATTTTTGACTTTTTTGAATTCTCCCTCCATTTCTATCGTCTTTTCACCGGAAGTGCTTGAAAAATTATGACCCAAAATGCTGCCACGAGCAACAATTGAGTTTGTAATAAATGAGCTTGAGCCGATATGTGTATCATTCATTATGACACTGTTTTGAATTTGGGCGGCAGGGTGGATAAAAGAGTTATCACCAATACTTGTCGAAGGGAAAATACAGACGTTAGGTCCTATCTCACATCCCTCACCGATAATAACGGGTCCTACTATGTATGATCCTGAATAAATTTTTGTGTCTTTACCAATTGATACACTGCCGTTTATTGTCACATTTTTTTCAATGGTTCCACCAGTTGATGCTTTTATATTTTGCAACATTGTTTCATTTACTTGTATAAGATCCCAGGGGTATACTATATCCATCCATGAACTAGCGATATTTGTACTAAAAATCATACCTTCTTTGAGCAGTGATTGTACAACTGATGATAAATCATGTATTCCTTGTTTTGATAGTGCTTCTATTTTTTTGAATACATTCTTTGGGAATTTGTATATCCCTGTTGATATAAATTTTCCAATTTCTTCTTTAGGTTTTTCAACAAGTTCTTTTAAGTTTTGTTTTTCCAAAAATATTACGCCGTATTTTGATGGATGGGAATGTTCTTTTATGAGAATTGAATATTCTGATTTATCTTGTGTCAGTTTTTGTATGCTTTTGTTATCTATTATGTTGTCTCCTGCTAAAACAATAAATGATCCTTTTATCTTGTCTTTTGCTTGTAAAAGCGCATGAGCTGTTCCTAGTTGTTTATCTTGAGTGACATATGTAATTTTAATCCCTTTGTAGTCCTTAAGATAATCCATTATCACTTCTTTTTTATATCCCACTACTAAAACAACTTCTGCAACACCTGTGTTTTTTAATGCATCTAAGACGTGTTCTAAGAGCGGTTTATTTGCAATCGGAAGCATTACTTTTGGCATGGTTTCTGTAAAGGGTCTTAGTCTTTTTCCTTCCCCTGCAGCAAGAATGATTGCTTTCATGAAAATCTCCTTTTAGGTGTAAGCTTGGTTCACCTATTTTACATTTTCTTACAAGAAAAATGCGTGAAAAGGCTAGCGAGCACAATGTTCAATTGACAAAAAGGATGGAATGGCGGCATTTTTCAGCAAGTTTTTTCTTCAGTTTTTTGACGGGGAGACCCAGAGTTCCTTTTTTCTTTTGTTGTCTCCCAATAATGATGAGTTTTGCCTCGAGGGCATCTGCTGCATCCATCATTTCCTTTTCTAAGCCACCAGTTACAAGTTTTACGTCAATTCCCTGCTTTTCCATTTCTTCAACAAATAACACTCCTTTCGCGCGGAGCTCTTGCGCAGACTTTTTTGCTGATCGTCCAAAGGCCGTATCAACTTCAACCGCATCTTTAGTATCCACCACATATAACAGTTGTAATTTCCAACCGAATGCTTTAGCTAGTGCAAGACTTACTTCAGGGACCTTTTGATTAGGAGCAAGGTTTGAGCAGACGGCAAGAATGGCATCATTGCCTTGCACGTTTGAAACTGCCCACAGGGGAATGTCAACGGGCAACTCATCCATCAGCCGATAGTTCAACACACAAGCTTTTTCAAACCCCATCAAAAGTAAATCGTATGGCTTGCTAGTAATTTCTTGATTGATAACAGTACTAAACTCTCCCTGCGCTATTTTTTCCTCAAAGGGCGTGTTTGTCTTTTTAAAAAAGCGACGTGCTTCCTGAAAAATAATGGAATCTGCAGTACGTTTATACGTTTCTATCGTGCCTTCTTTTGTTGTATTGCGATCATAACATGTTCTAAAGGCATCTGAACGTTTATCTGCCTGCTGAAGAGTCTTTTCTTCAATGATATAGAGTAGCGTAACGATACTTCCAAATTTTTGAGCGAGAAACGCTACTCGTTCTAAGACATCTGCCCGATAAAATTCAGAAGAAATCGGAAGAAGAATCTGCTTAAACATGGTGCCTGCCTCCTTTAAAAAACAAGTTCTTTTTCATAATCCTAACACCCCCATCCAGTAAAATACAGCAACAAGAAAAATAACAATGATACATAAGACGTTGGCAACACTTCCAGCTTTGAATAGGTCATTCGTTGAAAAGTAACCTGAAGAATACGTAATGGCATTTCCTGGCGTCGCAATCACCAGCATAAAGGCAAGCCCCCCACAAAGTGCAATAGTCATGGATGCCAAAAGCGGGCTGATGCCTTCAATATTACCTGCTATAGCAATACCTATTGGTAACAAAATTGCGACGGCACCAATATTTGACATCACATTGGTAAGAAGGACGGCAAAAACAATCATAATGAGAAGAACGAGATACACATTATCCCCTACAGCAGTGAAAAGCAAATGAGCGATCCATGCACCTGCCTGCGTTTCTTGCACCCCAATTCCTAGTGTTATCGCACCGCCATACAGTAAAATAATGCCCCACGGCACTCGTTGCTCAACATCCTTCCAGCTAATGGCTCCTGTTAAAAATAACAATACCGCTGAAAGAATAGCAACAGCAGCGAGCCCAAAATATTGATGGGATGAAAAAAGAATCCATAGTACAACAGTAAGAGCCAAGATTCCCAATACTGCTTTTTCCTTTCCGCTTATGCTTCCTGTGAGTGTTACTTGTTTGTTGATTTCTTTTTTTGCTTCGGTAACATCGGTAATCTCAAGAGGAAAAACAAGTTGTAAAATAAGCCACACAAGAGGAAGAGAGAGAAACACAACAGGCATGGAATAGCTCATCCACTCAAAAAAGGTGATATTTACCGCAGGTGTAAGATCTGATAGTACACCAATAGTAAGAGGATTTCGTGCACCGCCGATAAGTGTTCCTAGGCTTCCGATGGAGCATCCATAGGCAACACAGAGCATACTTACTTTTCCAAAGTTACTCTGTTTAGGAATAAGTTTCATAGCGACTAAAATCGATACGACGATGGGTAGAAACAGTGCTGCTACCCCATGTTCCGGCATAATAAACGAAAGACACGCACAAGAAACCATGATACCAAAGGTAAAAACTCGAGGATTATGTTCAAAGAAACTAAGGAATTTTAAGGCAATTCTTCTATGTAATCCGTGCTTTTCAATAGCAGCAGCAAGCATGAATGCACCAATGAGAAAAAAAACTGCTTTGTTGCCAAATGAAGAGAATACTTCCTCGGCAGTCATTGCCCCCAATATCGGTTGTAATACCATAATGAGAAGCCCTGACACGGCAAGCGGTATAGGTTCAGTTATCCAAAGAACCGCAGCCATCACCAAAATACCTATCATGACCTGGCCTTCGTGAGTCAAGCCGCTCGGAGTTGGCAAGAAAAAAAAGGTGAATACAACCACAAATGACAGTGCAATAAAGAAGACATCTCGCTTTGAGAACATTGGTTGTTGCGGTTCCTTTTCCTTCTTCTCTTCTACCATGCTATCGCATAATGCAACGTATTGTGCTTCTAGCTTTTTTTAATATCTCTCCGTTGTCGGTATAAAGCACCATCAACGACCTGCATCATGGCATTTGCATTTGATGCAGGCATATCAAGAAAGGCGGCAATCCGTTGTATGTGCTTTTTTGGTTGAGAAACAATCTCATTATATGTAACGTATAAGACGCGCATGTCTTTTCGCTTATTGATAGTATCTTTGATGTGCATGTTCAGCTTCAGAAAGCTTGTTTTTGTCTCTTGCCGATGTTCATCTGGTTTTCCCATCATGCGTTCCATAGAATCAAGTATTTCCTCGATATGTCGTTCAGAGTAAATGATGGCGTACTTTCCTTGCGGAAGGAATTGCAGGCCGTAGGCTGTTATTTTAATGAACTTGCCCGCATACACCGATAAAGGAAAGGTTCCCTCCTGAAGTCTATTGATAATTTTTCCACCTTCAAGTTCAAAATACCCTTTAGGATTGTGTGCATCTGACGGTCGTGAACGATCGAACCCGATAGGTACTCCTCCTGCCTGAAGCATCTGCATCAACAGAGAAGTTCCTGAGCGTTCAATTCCCGAGACAATATAATTCACATCTCTCTTCAGTACCATACGAGCCACGCTACAAGGTTATATATCCCAATCCTTCCAATGTTTTCAGTACTTTATCAACGCTTTCTTCTACCGACTCTTTGTCTGTTTCTAACATCAATTCTGGATGATCGGGCTCTTCATACGGATCCTGCACGCCGGTAAAATGTTCTATTTTTCCAGCAAGTGCTTTTTTGTACATACCTTTTACATCGCGCTTCATACACACATCGACTGGGCATCTCACGTAGATTTCGACAAACGATCCGATTTCTTTTCGTGATTGTTCTCTTCGTTTTTTATAAGGAGAAACAAAGGTTGCGAGTACGATAATATCGTTTCTGGTCAGCAATTTTGCAACAAAGGTTACCCGCTTGAGATTTTCTTCACGGTCTTTTTTTGAAAAACCAAGATCACTGGTCAAATCCTTGCGAACGATATCGCCATCAAGATGCTCGACAACATAACCTTTCTGTTTCAAGTGGTAAGCAACTTTTCTTGCAATGGTTGTTTTTCCGCAACAGGGAAGGCCAGTAAACCACACGGCAAATCCTTTTTGTTTTCTCATGACATTCCTCACACCGAGAGAAATTTGATGATTTCATCGACAAACAAATCAGTTTGGTTCTTAGGAACAATAGCACCCAATACCTCTTTTTTACCCCCGCATTTTAGTCCGAGTGATTTTCCTTGCATAATCATAGGTTCTAAGTTTTTATTGCTTCTGACGTAGACTTGATCCTTATCAGAAAAAAATCCCGTGTTGACTACTACTGTATTTTTGCCACTGCTCCAGGAAACATTTCTGGTGATGGTAGAGATAATATTATATGGTGTATGTATTTTTTTCAGAATGATATCTCCGATCATTTGATCTGGCAGGCGCAGTTGCTGCTCCATTTCTTCATTCAATGTTTCATACTGTTTATTCCATTCTTTGTTGTGTAAGATAGCGTCACCAGTGCCGTGCTCAAGAAGAAAACGAGGGGCATGTTCTACTGCTTGTTTATCTCCCACTTTATAATTTGAATCAAGAAGATGAACCATTTTATGCAATTCATCAAACGTCAGGTTATGGTCGCGACAGAAGTCATTAATATGGTGATGGAAAAAAGGATTGTGCTTGATATTTTGTTCGTGATCACCAATGATTCCTAAGATAGCAAACAAATTGATATCGTTGCCAAGAAAGGTGTTAATAATCCATGATGCAGAAGGATAGTTGTTGGGATCCTCCCCCTTAATCACGGGATTGTGATGAAAAACAGTGGATATTTCTTCACCCAGATGGTGATCAAAAATGAATACTTTTGCGTGTTCTGCAAGTGTTACAATGTTGTCTTTGGGTAAGTTCATATCAGCAATAATGACAAAATCATAGGTTACATACGCTTGTAATTCCTCTGTAGTGAGATAATAGTTTCCTAGAAGGGGTGTTTTGTTATCAAGAGATTTGTTTGAAAAGTGTGATAACAGTAACCGTGCAGAACAGATGCCGTCAGTATCCCAGTGATGGATCAGAAGACCGTTACCACCCTGTGTGTCTAATAATATGTGATCTCCCCCACTAATCTCTAATCATGCCTGCTCCTACTGTCTCATTTGTTTGCTCGTCAATAAGAATAAGACTTCCCGTAGAGCGATTTCTGCGGTAGCTATCAAAAAAAAGAGGTTGAGCTGCACGCAACATAATACGCCCGATATCATTGAGACCAAGTTCATGGACGTCTTCGAGCCGATGGAGCGTATTGATGTCGAGTTTGTATCTGATTTCTTTCACAATACATTTGGTTTCTTTTGTTGTATGCCTAAGAATGTACTTCTTTCCAGGTTCAAGTTTTTTCTTGTTCATCCAGCAGACGGTGATATCGATATCTTGACCAATAGCAGGAACATTATTTTCTCGTACAATCATATCACCTCTACTTACATCCAGATCGTCAGCAAGTTGCAACACCACCGACATGGGAGGAAATCCCTCGTCCACGTTTTTGTTTTGGTTTTCTATAGAAGTAATAGTCGTAGTAAATCCTGAAGGCAACACTTTGACGCTATCCCCTGGTTTAAAAATGCCACTTGCTATTTTTCCTGCGTATCCTCGATAATCGTGAAAGGTATCATTCCGTGGGCGAATGACATATTGCACAGGAAACCGACAGTCAATAAGATTTTCATCACTACTAATGTGAATATTTTCTAAGATATACTTCAAGGTGGATCCTTCATACCACGGCATATTGTCTGATTCGTCAACCACGTTATCTCCAAGAAGTGCAGAAATAGGAATGAAATAGACATCTTTCACTGCAAGTTTTGAAACAAAATCCTTGATCTCATTTTTAATGGTTTCATAGACTTCTTGACTAAAATCAACCAAATCCATTTTGTTGATACAGATAACAAAATGAGGGATTTGTAAGAGTGATGCAATAAAGATATGCCGATGGGTTTGTTCGACAACGCCCTTTCGCGCATCAATAAGAATGAGGGCGAGATTCGCCGTCGATGCCCCCGTAACCATATTTCGTGTGTACTGAGGATGACCAGGAGTGTCAGCAATGATAAATTTACGTACTGGTGTGGCAAAATAGCGATAGGCAACATCGATAGTGATTCCTTGCTCCCGTTCTGCTTTGAGACCATCCATCAACAAGGCAAGATTGGTATCCTCGCCTCTTTGCTTACTGATTTTTTCAATAGTTTCAAGCTGATCGTTAAACAATGTTTTGCTGTCATAGAGTAAGCGTCCAATGAGAGTGCTTTTCCCATCGTCAACACTACCTGCAGTAGTAAACCGGAGAAGTTCCATGTCAAGGTATCCCTTCTCTGAGCTCATTAGAAATATCCCTCCTTCTTCCGGTCTTCCATTGCCGTCTCTGAACGCTTATCGTCTGCCCGACTTCCTCGCTCTGAGCTGCGAAGTTGTGCTACTTCCTTCACAATCTCCTCAACCGTGTGTGCACTCGACGTGGCAAGACCTGTACAGGTCATATCACCAACTGTTCTACATCTCACCATCATTATTTTGATGTTCTGTTCTTCTTCATCATCTAAATTGAGATAGTCTGAGTATGCAAGAATAACGCCGTCTCGGATGAGGCACCTTCGTTTGTGAGAAAAATAAATTTTGGGGATGTCAATGCTTTCTTTCAGAATATATTGCCATACATCCATCTCTGTCCAATTACTCAACGGAAAAACTCGAAAATGCTCTCCGACATTTTTCCGTCCATTATAAATATCCCACAATTCTGGTCGCTGATTTTTGGGATCCCATTGACCGAACTCATTACGATGGGAGAAAAATCGTTCTTTGGCACGCGACTTTTCTTCATCACGCCTGCCTCCACCAATGGCACAATCAAACTTATGTTCTGTGATGGTATCAAGCAATGTGGTTGTTTGAAGATAGTTTCTGCTTGCGTATTTGCCTGTTTCTTCTTTAACACGCCCCTTATTAATTGAGTTTTGTACTAAGCCGACAATCAATTGAGCGTTGAGTTTTTTAACATATGCATCACGATATTCAAGGGTTTCGGGAAAGTTGTGACCAGTATCAATATGTAAAAAAGGATAGGGGATGTTTGCTGGATAAAACGCTTTTTTTGAAAGATGAGCCAATACTATAGAATCTTTTCCACCTGAAAATAATAAGCAGGGACGCTCAAATTGAGCGGCAACTTCTCGTAAGACGAAGATGGCTTCGGATTCCAATTTTTCTAAGTGTGTAAGGTTATAATGGGTCACAATATTGCCTCTGTTTTTTCTACCTTTTATCCCCCTTAGTCTAAATATCCGAGGGCTCGAAGACGATCTTTTACCTTTTCTTCATCTTCTTTGCTAAATGCTTCCTCATGATCGTCTTCAGTATTTGATATAACTTCCCGCAATACATAGGTAACGTAAGAGGAGAGCGAAGTGAACCCTGTACCTTGAATGCGTTTTTTAATTTTTTCTGCTAGCGGCGTGGGAATGGAGATGGTAGTATATTTTTTATCGTCTTTTTGTTCAGCCATTCAATCACCTAATTATATATCATTATGGGCAATTATATATCATTATATTTAATTATTCCTTGTGATGGTCGGTATACAATGGGCATCTATTAAAAAAGAATTTGGTGTATGTAAATTCCTAGAGAGATAGCACTTGTAAAAAAAGAAATAATAGATACACTATTACTGCTTTGTCTCCCAGGTGACATTGTGAAAATCGACGATATTAGAGTGGCCATACTTCGAATTGAAGGAACGAATTGCGAACAGGAGTCATTTGATGCGTTTAAGAGACTTGGCGCCAATCCTGAATTTGTTCACTTGAAACAAGTGCTTGGTATCGACTGTAATATGGATGAAAAACGAGATTTTTTTGATTATCAATGTATCATGATTCCTGGTGGGTTTTCTGCTGGCGACTATATCCGTGCAGGTGCCATTTTTGCTGCACGAATAAAAAGTAAATTGCAACAAACGTTGGTTGATTTTGTCAAGCAGGAGTACCCCGTTCTTGGAATATGCAACGGTTTCCAGGTATTAACTGAGTTGGGTCTGTTGCCTGGAACAGATGAAATTATGAGTGCCATCCCCAAAGCCTGTCTCAACATCAATGACTCAAATCGATTCGAGTGTCGACCTAGCTTACTCAAGCACGAAAATAACGGCACGTGTGTATTTACATCAGCCATACCTAAAGGAGACATCAGGCTCATTCCCAGTGCCCATGCAGAAGGGAAATTGTTGTTTCCGTTAGATAAACAAGAAGCCTATTTGAAAGCACTAGAAGAAAACGATCAAATAGTCTTCCGATACGTTGATCCTGATGGCAACTATGCAGGATACCCTTGGAATCCTAACGGATCCATTTCAAATATTGCGGGCATTTGTAATCGGAATGGAAATGTCTTTGGCATGATGCCTCACCCTGAACGGACGTTTTTTAAACACCAGCATCCAGATTGGACAGCACATGGATTACAGAATAATACTGGAGATGGAAAAGCTGTTTTTGAGTCGGTTTTAAGCTACATACAAAAAACATTTTAAGGGAATTGAAAAAAAAGGAAATTACAAATAGGCTTAGGCCATTCATACTACTGGTGCACGCACGGCACCTCCAAGTTAAAACATGAAAAGTTTTTGGGATGGGGAAGCGTGGAGGTGGTGAGGAGAGATAGGAAAAAATTAGGATTACTCCCCCATCCTATAGAATATAATGGGCTTATATGTATATAAATGTTTTTATTTTTATTTTAAATAAATTATGTAAGCTCTATAGATTATGATGGTTTTAGGCAGAAAAGCTATGCACATCTATCAAGTTTTGATAAGAGGCTATCGAGATGGATGACGGTTTTCCCAACGGGCCGGTTTGTATCAACAATGTTCCAGTCTTGGGCAAGCATGAGCGCTTTTTTTCTCACTTTTGTCAGTTCCTCAATAGTTTCGAACATTTCAATTTCTGAACGTTGTTGCACACGAGCCAGCAATTCTTCAGGTGACGCATCAAGAAAAAACATGTATGAAGAAGTAGGGACTAGTCCTGCAAAAAAACGGTAGGCTATCTTTGAAAGAAAGGGAGAAAGATACGCCGTTCCCATAAGATAACGAACCATGATTAAGGTGTCAATATTTTTCTTATTGTAATACGCTCTTACCGATCGTAGCACATCAAGCATGTAAAAAATAGCTGCCTTTACTTTATTCACAGGACCTGAACCAAGTAATGACTTTTTGGTTGCTCTTCCAAAAAAGTTATCTGATTCGGGGTGAGACCGAAGAACCACCCGTTCTCCTTTTTCTTCGTACCGACGTTTAATGAATTGCGCATGCGTGTCTTTTCCAACGCCATCCAATCCATCAACGATAATAAGACGCATAATCCGTCAACCTATAACAAAGACCCAGTAGATTAAAGGAGCGATAAACGGGACCGCGATATTGTCCAATCCTTTTGGCGAAATAGCTTCTGCAAACATAGCCACTGCCGCGATGTATACAAGTATGAGTATCTTATCCTGTATCTCTATTTCATAAAAAAGGAGTGCTAGGAGAATGGTGATAAGCGTAAACACAAACATCGCCAACGACCCTAGATAGCTTTTACTATCTCCCCAGACGTTATAATGCCGTTTTCCAAATTTGACACCAAGTAATGAGGCAAACCCATCTCCATAGGACATGGCAAGAATGCCAATGGCAATAAGTTCTTTATGATCGAAGAAAAGGTATGCCAAGACCGTCCACGCAATGGAATAGTAGACAAGTCCCATGCCGTGTCCGGCAGCCGACGTCTTTCCTCTAATGGACTTGATAGGTGAATGAGGGCTCATCAAAAAAGTAAAAAGAATAAAGGGACCTGCGGCAAGAAATGCCATGACTTCTCGTGTTTGAAAAATAGGCAAGATAAAGGCAATATTACCCACCATGATATGGAGGATTTTTCTACTGACCGTTGGGTAGCGATCAAGTAGTTTTTCCGTAATAATCAACAGGATAGCAACATAGATATAGACAAGTAGCACACCAGAAACATCGCGCGGTATCATCAAGACCCCCCCTCAGAAGACTACTGCATAAACGCCCCAAGTAAAAAGCCAATAAGGCCGATAAAGAGGGCAATGAGGGTAAATTTTCTATAGAGTTTCATATGAACATCCTTTTTAAAGATGAGTTGCAGTGATGTACTCAGCAGCATGGTATCCGTGAGTAATATCGGTACTAAGTAATAATAATTGAGATAATATATATTATAGTTTTCTATAAAAAAGGGAACGAAACTCAGCGCAATTGCGATTAGATAGAAGAAGGCGGCAAGAACATTGGATGCTCGGATACCGATATACTTAGGAAATGATTTTACTCCTTGTTCCCTGTCTCCTGTAAAATCCATAACGTCTTTCATAATTTCTCTACCGGAACCAGCAAGAAAAGCGATGAGCGCAACAATCAGTATGGCGGGGTGAAGAGAAAAGTTAATTCCGGACGTCCCGAGAACGGCAGCACCACCAAAAATAAATGGAATGGCCATGACATAGGCAATGTAAAAATTACCCAAGAGTTTGATTTTCTTCAGTTTTGCATCATAAAGAACGGCCAAAAACGCAGTGACTAAAGCAATGAAAAAGCACGTAAGATTGACAAAATACGAACAGAGAATACCTAACGGGAAGAATATTGCAAAAAGATACAACGCCGTGTTTGGTTGAAGGTCGCCTCGTACCAGTGGCCGGTCAGTTCGGTTATTTTTTTTGTCAATATCGATATCAAAGTAATCATTCAGTGCAAACGTACTTGCCTCTAAAAAGAGTGCCGTGAAAAAAGTCAATATAAATTTATCAAGTGCGGGAAATCCTTCTCCTTCAAGTGCAATAATAGATCCGATGAGAATAGCAATCGCAATCATGACGCCATGCTCAAGACGCATCAGTTCCCAGATGGCCTTAAGAACTTTCATGTAGTGACGATACTAAGGTATAGGATATTATAACCTTTTGGTATCTGAAAAAAGAACTGTTTTTATGAAAAGATTTTAATAATAGTCAAAGTTATCTACAGAAAAACAAAGGTGATTCATGTGGAATATAAGATATCGGGAGACAATTTGCAGTTGGTTACCATTCAAATAGATCCTGGGGAAAAACTTTTTGCTGAAGCAGGATCAATGGTATATCAAAGTGGCAATATCAACATGGAAGCAAAAATGAGGGGGGGATTGCTGAAAGGAATAGGAAGAAAATTTGCTGGGGAGACTATGTTTCTCACAGAATTTACTTCTGCCGGTGGAAGGGGAATGGTTTCATTTGGAGGAAACGCGCCAGGGACCATAAAACCCTTAGAAATTACTAGTGAAAAGGAATTTATCGTGCAAAAAGATGCGTTTCTGGTCGCCGAAAATTCTATTGAACTGAGTGTTGCCTTTCAAAAAAAGCTTGGTGCAGCGTTTTTCGGTGGCGAAGGATTTATTCTTGAGAGATTAGGAGGGAAGGGTACCGTGTGGATCCATGCTTGCGGAGATTTTGTTGAATTTGATCTCAAACCGGAACAGATATTAAAAGTTGATACAGGGAGCGTCGTCGGGTGGGATGGCACAGTAACCTATGATATCCAGAGAGTAAAAGGAATTAAGACCATGTTTTTTGGCGGCGAAGGTATCTTTTTGACAACACTGAAAGGACCTGGAAAGGTAATACTTCAATCACTGAATCTCGGCAATCTTGCTACAGCGTTATCTCCTTTTATGTCTCAAAGGAGCGGTAGCTCAGGAAGCCAAAGCGTTACTGGGGCGTTAATCGGAGGGCTCACGAGATGATAAAAGGCATTGTAGCGGCATTACTCGGGGCGCTTCTTGTTGCGGTCATCATTGTAGGGATTATCTACCTCTTCTTTAGTGGCGTATTGCTCCTGCTCTTTGGATTCGTCGTAGCCGGGGTTCTTGCTGCTGCAGTAATACTATTCATTATTGTGTTTGTCTTTGCCCTTATCGTGTTTTTCGCGCTGTTCTATTATATGGCAGAGAAAAAACCTGAAATCACACCAGGAGAGTACACTCTACAAGAAGAAAGAGGGAAAAACGAATAAGACCTCTTCTCCCCCTTCTTTTTTTATTCGAACGCAATAAGTTAAGTCTGTTGTGTTATTTTATGGCTTGAGTATTACTTTAAGAGAATGTTGTGCTTTTGCTGCCAATTTGAAACCTTCTGCTGCGTTACGAAGAGGCAATCGATGGGTGATGAGATCAGTCACTTTCACTTTTTTTGTGTTAATGAGTTCAATTGCCTCCAGTATATCCCGTGGTGCACCAGCATAGGTTGACACCATGGTAATCTGGTTATTCCACAGGTCAAATAAGGGAAAGGGGATGGTGACGCCCGGTTTGGTCGGAGCGAAGAAGAGAATTGTTCCCCCTTTTGCAACTGAGGATAATGCCTGTTGTACTGCGGAGGGTACCCCTGCGCAGAGGATGACCAAATCTGCAAGGTTGCCCTCATTGTGTTGTTTCACTTTTTGGACAATATCTTCCTTTGCATCAATAGCAACATCGGCACCCATCTTCTGTGCATAGCGCAAGCGATTTTTATCAATATCAGTTGCAAAGATCTTGCTTGCACCATATGCTTTGGCGAGTTTGATGTTGAGAAGCCCAGCAACACCACTTCCTAGAAGAAGAACGCTCTGTCCTTTTTTCCTTCTTATGCGGGCAATCCTTAACCCTCTCACTACGCAGGCAAGCGGCTCAATAAACACACCTTCTTCATAGGTCATCTCTTTTGGAAGGAGAAAAGTACCGCGGTCCACATTGATTTCAGGAACTTTGAGATATTCTGCAAATCCGCCCGGATAGAAGTTGGTGGAATGTAATAAGTCGCATAAGGTGTGCTGGTCCTGCTGACAAAAACTGCAGGTGTTACAGGGCACATGATGGGAAACAAAGACACGGTCTCCTGCCTTGTATTTTTTAACGTGTTTTCCTACTTGTACAATATCGCCTGCAATTTCATGACCGAGAACCCGAGGTGCTTTCTTAATGCGATACCATTCCATAACATCTGAGCCGCAAATACCACTTGCTTTGACCTTGACTAAAAGCTCCTTTTTAGAAATCGTCGGAATGGGCATCTGTTCAATTCTCACATCATTATTATTGTAATACATTGCAACTTTCATTGTTTTCATTTCAAGTCCCTGTTGCTTATGAGTAGTTATTTAATAGATTTTACGTTTAGCAGTAGGTGAAAGGTCTATGAAAATTGGAATTGTCTATTATTCTCGAACGGGAAATACCAAACATGCTGCACAGGTGCTTGAACAAAAATTAAAAGACCATGGGCAGCAGGTTGATATCATCGAAATTCAACACCTAAAAAGACCTGGATTTTTTAGAGCGGGAAGAGCAGCGATGAAACAAGAAGAGCTTCCCATCAAAAATACAGATGTTGCTCTCAGAGACTATGATGTCGTGCTGGTTGGATCGCCCACGTGGGCAGGAAAACCTTCGCCATATATTCGCTCCTTTTTTACGAAGGCAAATGCATTTGAAGGAAAAACAGCAGGAGTGTTTATTACCGGAGGTGGGCCTGGCGAAGACAACGTAAAGAACAGCGAGTTGCTAAAAGAGTATCTTGGTTCTATCGGGCTGAAGCCGGTTGACTGCACGCTAAACCTGCAGATGAAAAAAGAAGAAATCGTCAACGGTGAACAATACATCGATAGATTCATACGAAATATTATGAAATAAAAATTTCTTGAGTCTTTGTAATATCCATTGACAATGAGGCATTTAAAATCACTTTGATAGAGAACTTGTCATGATCTTGGAAATGAATGTTTATTCCCCAACTTTGAGTTTTTTCCGCCATTTTTCTTGCTTGACCAAATTTTCCGGTTCGCATACATTCTTCTGATTTAATAAATATGTCATTTGGTATTTTTATAGAAAAATCATAGGTTGCGTTCCCATAATAGTTTTCATGAGAAAGAATTTTTTCATCTTGATAAAATATTTCTTTATAGGATTCTTGGTTTATTGATTGTGTAGAACTTTTTTCTGCAATAAAAGCTACCTTGAGAACGTTTGCTTTTACGGGACGGGTGAATTCAAATTGTACTTTACCATCTATTGTGTCCCCTGCGGAATATTTTTCTCTATCAAGTATTATTTTTATTTTATTTGCAACAAGTTCTCTATGTTCAACTACATGCATTGCAACATCAGCAACTGTCTTTAATGATAGGAATAAAATCAATGTTATTTGAGGGGCACCTGACATTAAAAATATTCCTCCAAAAATTATTGTAAGATGCATTGGAACTATTCTGATGTAAGGAAATATCATAACTTTATCAATGCTTTGTTTCTTTTGTGCATCGTTTTCTCCATTATACAAAAATGAAAATAGATGATTTGCAAAAAATATAGATACGACAAATAAGACAGTTAAACCTGTAAACAAAGTTTGAGAGCCCATACCAAAAAAAGGATCAGAAGTTAGAAAGATAAAGTAACCAAAATGAAACCCGCCATAATGAATTAAAAAGAAAAAAGCTGTACCAACTCTATTGAGAAAGGGGGGATTTTTTAGGCTTAGCATTTTAAAAAGGGTAAAAATTCCAATAATGACACTTTGACACCAGTAAATAAACATTATAGTAATAATATCCCAATTTTCAAAAATTGCAAAAAAAATCATTATGATATTTGATAAGATTAAAAATAAAGCCGAATGGTCTGATAGAAAACCTCGGCCAATTTTTTTATCATCTGATGTAAAATTAAACATTTAATTCACGTATAACTTACATTGACCTTAATCTTCGTATTCTTTCATCAACCGGAGGGTGCGTCGACCAAAGTGAACTGACTGACTGACCTTTAAAAGGATTTGAAATATACAGTGGTGCAACCGTTTTCGATCCCTTTGGCTTTTCCTTTGGATGGTCGGCTTTGATTTTCTCTAGTGCCTTAGCAAGACCTTCAGGATTCCTGGATAAATACGCGCCACTAGAATCGGCAAGATATTCCCGCTTTCGAGATATGGCAAGATAGGTAAGTCTTGAAAATAAGGGAGCGAGAATGGCAAATAAAATAGCAATAACTAAAATGATTACATTGCCGTCGTTTCTTCCTCTACTTCTCCCCGCACCTCCCCAAAAAAGAGACCAAAAGACAATTTCAGAAATCAATGCAATAGCACCAACAACGGCAATGGTAACCGTTGCAATGAGAATGTCGTTGTTTTTAATGTGACTCATTTCATGCGCAATAACGCCCTCTAACTCCTCTTGATTGAGTTTGTGTAATGCACCAGTAGTTACACAAACAACTGCATCTTGGGGTTTTTTACCCGTGGCAAAGGCGTTAATATACTCAGAATCTTGAACATACACCTTGGGCATGGGAAGGCCTGCAGCAATGCTTATTTCTTCAACCCTGTTAATCAAAAGTTTTTCTTCTCTGTTGTTTGGATTTGCAGGACGTGCTTTAGCTGCCGCAAGAACGGTTGGTACTGAAATTGAATACGTAACAGCCACATAACCAATAGCGATAGGAACACCAAAAGCAAGAGCAATAAACAAATTACCGGAAAAAAGGATGTAGCCGACTGCAAAGACTATACCAAAGAAAAGGAGTGCCATAAACGTACAGATAACTACAGTTAACCGCTTATTTCTCCGAATATGATCTTCGACAAGCAGCTTCTTTTCCATGATACCAAACGAAGGATTAAAATGTTACTTTTGGTAATTCTCTTGATGCTTCAGGTATCTGTAACATCTCACGTTCCTTTCGGCCCATGCGCTTTGCAAACCACACGCCAGGAAACGTCTCAATGGTATTGTTGTACGCAAGAACAGAATCGTTGAAATGTTGGCGAGAGTACGCAATTTTGTTTTCAGTATTAGTCAACTCATCCTGAAGGTTTAGAAAGTTTTGATTTGCTTTTAGATCGGGGTAATTCTCCGAAACGGCAAAGAGACTTTTTAATGCGCCGGTTAACATATTGTCTGCATTGATGTTTTCCTGTGGTGTTTTGGCGTTCATGAGTGCAGAACGGGCCTTGGTGACGTTTTCGAGCACTTCTTTCTCATGTTTCATATAACCTTTAACGGTTTCCATGAGGTTAGGAATGAGATCGGCTCGTCGTTTCAACTGAACGTCAATTTGTGCCCACGAGTTGTCTATCCTATTTTCCATGCGTATGATCTTGTTGTAAAAGCCCCAGTAAATAAGTAGGAAGAATACAACAAGAATGCCCACTAGTATCAGTATCCACCAAATTGGGTCCATAAATATCTCCCTTCTATGTTTTTAGCTGGTTAATAGTGCACTTTATATAAAGGTATCGCGGTCAGACCACAGCTTACTTTTTCGTTGAAGTGAAAAGAGCATACGCTTCTTTTGGTGTATGTTTTTTGTGTACAATAGCGTTGACCGCTTTCATCATACCAACAGGGTTTGAGCTCTGAAAGATATTTCTCCCCATATCAACACCTACGGCCCCTGCATGGATTGCGTCATATGCCATGTTGAGTGCATCCTGTTCGGGTTGTTTTTTACCACCTGCAATGACAATAGGTACGGGACAGGTTTCAACAATCTTCTCAAAGTCTTTACAGAAGTATGTTTTGACAATACTAGCACCGAGCTCAGCTGCCATGCGTGAAGCAAGAGATAAATATCGTACGTCTTTCCCTAGTCCTTTGCCCACCGCAGTGACGGCAAGAACTGGTATGCCATATCGATTTGCCTTATCGATATACTCCGTCATTCCCAGAATGGTATCGCGTTCATATGGTTGGCCAACCAAAATCGAAAAGGCAACACCGGACACATTGAGTCTGATGGCATCTTCAATGTCCACAACCGTTCCCTCATGAAGCAAATGGGATTCATTCAAAATACTGGTTCCACCAGAAACACGAAGGACGATAGGAATGCTTGTGCGTGGGTCGATGTAATTTCGTAGTGCCCCTCGAGTGAGCATTAAGGTATCGGCGTACTGAAGTAATGGGTCGACCATGGTCTTGATGTTTTCTAGGCCTGTCGTTGGGCCCATAAAATAGCCATGATCAACGGCAAGCATAACAGTATGTCCATCTTTTGGTTTGATGATTTTTGATAACCGGTTTTTCATTCCCCAGTCCATAATAATAAGCCTCCGATTTAGGTAAATAAAGAAGGGCCATATAAATTGTTTCTAATGCAAAAGAAACTTAACTGTGTGTACGTTTTTTGAAGAATAGGACAAGTGCCATTGCACAGGCGGCAAAGAGAAACTCAAAACCCGGAAAGGCAATAGTGTCAGGAGAGGAAGTATCCCCGAGAGGAATAGTTACATATTTAGAAGCTATATTATTCATTTTATTCGTTTCTGCTGACTCGTTAGAGGGATCAATTATAACGTAAATAGCGTGATCGCCTAAGCTAGCAGCCCATGGAGTCGTGACCGTATATACCGTATTACTTGGAACGTAGTAAGTAATAAAATTGTTACCTGGATAGTCATGACCAGTATCAGCTACTGTCTGATTCATACCTATTTTTTGTTCGGAGATAAGGGCACCATTCCCCTGCACTTCTCCGTCCCAAAATTGAATAGTGAGGTTTGCGGGATTGACATAGAAGCCTTGTCTATCTGGATCTGGATCATTACCTCCCGTTCTATCGTAGCTCTCTGCTTCAATTCTCTGTTCTCCAACTACGATGTAATCAAGATAGATATCGGGTCTAGAGTCCATTTGGTACGTTCCAAGAAACAACGTGTGCAACCCAGCATCAATTGAGACATTGTGAACGGTAACAACATACCATGAATCGTTTGCTGGCACCTGGGCATCACCTAAATGAACACCGTCGAGTTCGATTCTATATTTTGCTCCAGGTTCTGGTGAACTGTCGCCAACGCGGAAGGAAATGTCAGTTATGTGAGAAAAATCATATCCAAAATCCCATTCACCCCAACAGGATCTTCCTGTCGATGAGGCCCATCCGTATGCACTGTTAGCAGTACATAACCCAAGGTTTTCTACATCTACCTCAATAGTATAACCCTCTCCTTCCTGGATGACTCTGATTGTATCAATTGCATAGTCAAATTCAGCCCAACCAGGGGGAGACTCGTCAGCCAATATCGTTATATCATGGTTTCCTTCACTCCCTTCACAAAGTCCAGACAGGATAACGGTGTACACGTTTAGAAGTACAATACTTGCTATGAATAGATGTATACTTTTTTTCATAATTATCAGATGGGGGAAGGAAAAACAATATTTATACTTTTTCTTTATAAAAAAGAAAACTAGTCTTGGCAAATCTTTTAATTAAGGGTTGTATTACCTGATGTGCAAAAGAGGGAGGCGTAAGATATGTCAGTCATTAAAAACTTAGAACCTAAATTAGTATGGAAGCATTTTGATGAAATTCGAAAAATACCTCGGTGCTCAAAGCACGAGGAAAAAATTAGAGCATATATTCTTGATTTTGCCAAGAAACAGAATTTGAAATTCAAAACAGATAAAACAGGAAATGTGGTCATTACAAAACCTGCAAGCAAAGGCATGGAGAAGAAAACAACGGTTATCTTGCAGGGCCACATGGATATGGTCTGTGAGAAGAACAGCGATGTTAAGCATGATTTTTCAAAAGACCCAATAAAACTCAAACTCGAAGGAGATGTTTTAACCGCCGATGGAACTACTCTTGGTGCTGATAACGGTATCGGTCTTGCCATAAGCCTAGCTATTCTCGAAGATACCCATCTAAAACATGGTCCTCTTGAGGCGCTGTTTACCGTTGATGAAGAAACAGGACTCACAGGCGCGTTTGCGATGGAATCGAATATGCTTACCGGCAAAATCTTACTGAATCTTGACAGTGAAGATTTTGGTGTCATTACTGTTGGTTGTGCAGGTGGCGGTGATTCACAAATACATCTGCCGATAAAAGCCAAACCTATTAACGGCAATTTGGAAAGCATGATGATAAAGGTCTCAGGGTTACGTGGAGGGCACTCTGGTGTCGATATCCACGAGCAACGAGGGAACGCTGTCAAATTATTGACTCGCATGTTGTGGAAAACAAAGGATTATTACAAAGTTCACGTCAGTGAAATAAAAGGGGGAGACAAACATAATGCCATACCACGAGAAGCATATGCAACCGTTTCCATTGACAAAGCATCAAAGGATAAGTTCGTGTCAACATTAAAGAATGAAGAGAAAAATATTCTCGGAGAGATCAAACCAATCGATCCCAACTTCAAGGTGGAAGTCAAACCTATTGATAAACTCCATACGACACTTTCTGAAGACACGCAAACAAAACTGTTGGGTTTGCTGCATGGTCTTCCTCATGGCGTCGACAAGATGAGCTACGATATTCCTGATTTGGTGGAAACATCAACCAACCTTGCTACAGTTGCCGTGAAAGATGGAGGAGTATCCATAGGGTTGAGCACGAGAAGTTCCATCAAATCTGCCTTACAAGATTTTCGTGACCGCATACGAGCAGTAGCAGAACTTTCCGGTGCATCAGTAAAGGAAGATACTCCATACCCTGGGTGGCAACCAAATCTTGAATCTAGCGTGCTGAAGCTTTCAAAGAAAATCTTTGCAGAAATGTATGGAAAAGAGCCAAAAGTAGAAGCCATCCATGCTGGCCTTGAATGTGGCATCATTGGTGAGAAATTCCCTGGCATGGATATGATTTCTATCGGGCCGACCATCAAATATCCGCATTCACCTGAAGAACAAGTGCATGTCAGTACCGTCGATAAGTTCTATAAATACGTGCTGAAAATCTTAGAACGAATATAGATGGGAGTTTTCTCTTCCCATCCTTTTTCAATTCTTGCGGGTATGATCTAGTGGTTATGATAGTGGCTTCCCAAGCCACTCACCCGGGTTCAAATCCCGGTATCCGCATCTGAAAAACATAGAGTTGGGAGATACTGTGAAAGAGAAAATAAAGGTAAAAATTGGAGATCGTGTCGAGCTTATCGAAACCGATGATTCCTGGACCTCTTTGCAAAAGGGATCCCGGGGGACTGTCACTGAAATAGAAGAAGACCAGGATCTCATCTGGGTAAATTGGGACAATGGCGAGCGGTTAGCACTATTAATAGGGACTGACAGATTTAAAGTTATAAAAAAATAAGGGGTCGGTTCCCCCAAAGTTTTTAAAAACAAAGGGAATCTTTTTATTATGACTCGGCAACTACTACTCATAAGCAATTCAACATTACATGGGAGCGGATATTTGGACCACTGTACTGATAACATCATAACATTTTTAGGAAAAAGTAAACAGGTGCTCTTTATTCCCTATGCTCGTCCAGGAGGAATGACCCACGACAAGTATACTGCTGTTGCAAATGATCGATTTAAAAAAATGGGGTATAAACTCACTGGCATTCACGAACATTCGTCGCCAAAGGATGCAGTAAAGAAAGCAGAAGTTTTATTTATTGGTGGAGGAAACACGTTTGTGTTGTTGCACGGATTATACCAAGCAAACATCATCGATGATATACGAAAGAAAGTAAAAGAAGGCATGCCCTACATTGGTACCAGTGCGGGCTCAAACGTTGCTTGTAAAAGTATCAAAACAACAAACGACATGCCTATTGTCTATCCGCCAAGTTTTGACGCGCTGAATCTCGTTCCCTTCAATATCAATCCTCATTATCTCGATCCTGACCCTCAATCAACATATAAAGGAGAAACACGAGCAACGCGTATCAAAGAGTTTCATTGCTATAACACAGAGTATGTCGTGGGATTACGAGAAGGTGCTATGCTTCATATTGTTGGAAACAAGGTTACGTTAAAGGGCAGTACCGGTGCACGCATCTTTAAAAATGAACAGGAGCCGAAGGAATTCAAGCCCGGCGACTCACTCAATTTCCTGATGAAGAACGATTGACCGTTGCGGCATTTGTACAAGAAAACTAAAAGAGTGTTTTTTGTTTCATCATCTGTTCTATCAATGAGAATTTTTCAAGAATGGGTTCAATACGTTCACGACTGAAGTGATGATCGTCACAAAGGATACCAAGCACGGCATCAGTATCAGGAGCGCTCCAGTGTAGTGAGTACTTGTCAGTCACTTTTGGATGGAGGAAAATGTTGCGAATCTGCTCAATTTCATCAAACGTTGGTGCATTGGCATCACCAACGGTTGCCAAGGCATTTTCAAGATTGCCTGCCTTTTTGATCAACTGTAAGCTTTTTTTTGGTCCAATACCTTTGATGCCGTCGTTAAAGTCGGTACCAATGAGAATGGCCATATCAATCAGCTGTTTCTGCAGAATGTGCAATGATTTTAATCCTGCTTTCAACCGAATGAGTTCGGGGTTCACTTTCACATAAGCTTGTTTGTTGGGCAATTTTCGTTTACCTGATGAAGTTAAATTACGAACGAGAATAGGTGCACCAAACAACAAACAATCAAAATCCTGTGAACCAGCTGCATACGCATCGCCTTTTTTGACCATGTAACTTGCTTGAGCTTCCCCCTCAGAAGGGGCGTGTATATACGGGACTCCTAGTGCCGTAAGCAATGCTTCACTTTGCTCGATGATTTCATCGGTCACCCGCGAGGTTTGCTGTGCTTTTGTTCTGGCTTTCTTCAGATCTCCTTTTTCCAGTGCCTCTTTCCATTCCTTTTCAGCTCGTTCTTTTCTTTCTTTTCGCTGTTGAAGCGTTTTTGCCTTGAGTATATGTGGTTCACCATCAAAGACGTAGACCGGACGGATACGTGCTTCTACCATGTTTGCTGTTCGATAAAACAGACCAGAAAGATGAGACGTGATTCTTCCTTGTTCGTCCTTTAACGGAGTACCATCTCGCTGTCTAATGCTAGAAAGAAATTGATGAAGAACATTATAGGCATCAATTACGATAACGCTGTCTTTCATATCTTGAAAGGCCACTTTTTCTTTTTTAAAGAGATCCCCTAAATCAATTCCCATCTGTTCACGACAGGGTATGTTTTTTGTAAATATAGCTTTTCCCACAACGATACGTTTAAAGAAGGAAAGGGCATTCCCCCCTTCGATGAAACGAGACCTTATTTCTATGTTAGATGTAAAGGATGACTTGGATGATATTATCGATAGGGGCATCGATTTAAAACGGAGGGCAAAAAGTGGCATAAATATCGAACTGTTGAAAGGAAAGACACTAGGAATGATTTTTGAAAAATCAAGTACACGGACCAGGGTGTCTTTTGAAACCGGTATGACAAAATTAGGTGGACATGCCATTTTCTTGAGCACCAACGATCTACAACTTGGACGTGGAGAGTCCATCGAAGATACCGCACTTGTCCTTTCTCGCTATGTTGACATCATCATGTATCGGGCAAAAAGTAACAGGGCTATGAAAGAACTGGCACACCATGCAACGGTTCCTGTGATTTCAGGACTTGATGATAAAGAACATCCTTGTCAGGTAATAACCGACCTGATGACCATCAAAGAACACAAAGGAACACTTAAGGGATTACACTTAGTTTACCTAGGTGATGGGAAAAACAATATGGCGCATTCCTATCTATTGGGTTGCGCCATTACTGGAATGAATATTACCATTGTCGCTCCTAAAAAATATTGGCCAGAGGCGTTCTTTGTCAATCAAGCAAAGAAGTTTGGCATCACCATAAAAATCACGGATTTGGTAAAAGATTCTACCAGAGAGGCTGATGTTGTGGCAACCGACACCTGGGTTTCCATGGGAGATGAAGAGCAAAAACAACAGCGTTTGCAAGATTTTAAGGACTATACGATCGATGACACGCTGATGAAAGGTGCAAAATCTGATGCTATCTTTTTGCATTGTCTTCCCGCATACTATGGCTATGAAGTCACTAAAGAAGTGGCTCATGGAAAACAATCTGTTATTTTTGATGAGGCGGAAAACAGAATGTGGGCACAGATAGCCATTATGGTCACTCTTCTAACATGAAATATTCATGATTGATATTAACTTAAAATTTCATCAAGACAGTTGTGCTTTGTTGCGTATTTAATTTCTTGCGCAATTCTTCTCCCTGTCGATAAATCAGGTTGAATAAGCTCGGAGTAGGGTGACCCTGCAACATATGGATTTGTTCCTGCAACAATACGTGCAGATATTTCAAATACCTTAAACTCCAAATCCTCAGTAACGACGGTTTCTAAACAAAATGAACCAATTACACCACCAAAGAGTTCTAGTGATTTTTCAACCACGGCTTCGCCCATTTGAAAGACTTTAGGAAGTAATGACTCACGCAGTACTATAGGTATATTTCCAGTAACCACAAACGTGGGGTGAATGCCTAATTCTTCCAACTCTGCAATAGAACCGAGACGCTGCACTTCATCAATGGTTGTTTCATCACGACGATCCATAGAGAGAAGTTGAAGACTTCCTTTACTTACCTTATAGGCATTGTCTTGAATAGGCGAATAGAAATAATGAAGATAATATCGTGTGCCCATAACAAACTCTTGGATGCTGTAGGATTTGTTTTTCTTGACGCGCTTTTTAAATTCTTCATATGTTTTTGCAATAAAAAATCCCTTGCCACCCTTTGCACCATGGTATTTGACAATTACAGGGTTATCAATTTTTTTGGGATCCTTAATTTCTTTTGGCATCGTAAGTCCTGCACCTTCAAGCCACACTCGCTCTTTTTTTCGATTAGATTCCCAAGTAAGCACTTGTCTATTACCAAAGGTGGGGACTGCTAATGTTAAAAAATTCTTTGGGCCGAGATACTCAACAAATGACCCATGGGGCACAACAATGACATTTTGTTCTCGCAGTTCATCAGTGTATTTCAAAATATCTTTGTAATCATTTACTGTAAGAAAATCATCTGGTTTTCCTAAGGGAAACGCATCATAGAATTTTTTCTTCTCGCCAACAGCGATGCCCAAGGTTTTAAATCCTTCCTTTTTTGCGCCGTTAAAAATTTGCAGAGAAGAATGCGAACAAACCGTTGCTATGGTAAGGTTTTTTTTGTCATAAGAGGTAAGCATGTCGTATATATTTATTGCTGGCATAAAGGCGACACCCTTACAGCCCTTAAACAAACATCCATGCTTTATTAGTTTCGATTGCAAACCGACAATTGTGGATAACATCTGTACAACAAGACGTTTTAAAGTAAACATGCAAATAGGTACGTAGATACCTATGATGATTGTCGGCCAAGTATCAAACAAAGAAGAAGCGAATGAGATTACATTTATTGCCAAATTGTTTGTTGTTGGACAACGAGCTAGGGATTTGGCACGAGAGCGGAAAAAGTAGCGAATGGTTCTTTTAGTTTTCTTCAATAACCTTTATGTAGACGCTGCTTGTTCAACAATAGCAGCGGTGAACAAAACGTGGTTGCCTTAACATTTTATGGAGGAGTTGATGAAATTGGTGGTAACAAAATTCTCCTCGAAGACCGTGGAACAAAAATCTTTCTTGATTTCGGCATGAGTTTTAAAAGAAGGGGATTATTTTTTGAAGAGTTTCTAACCCCTCGATCTGCCAATGGTATCGGCGATTTCCTTGAACTTGGTTTACTCCCTGATATTACGGGCATATACCGGGAAGATTTGCTCGAACATGCGGGAAAAAGTCCTCAGGAACCAGACATTGCAGGAGTTGTTCTGTCTCATGCACATGCCGACCATGCAAACTATATTTCATTCCTTCACAAAGACATCCCCATTTACTGCGGAGAAACTTGCAAATACATCTTAGATGCAGTTGAGGAGCAAAGCCAACGAACAATTGAAAATGAAGTGATAAATTACAAAAACCGTCCCATCTACAAATGTGACTATAAAAATCCACCCATCAAACGAGCATTTCAGACCTTTCGAACAGGAGAAAACATAACGATTGACTCACTTGAAATTGAACCTATTCATGTTGACCATAGTGTCCCGGGAGCCTATGGTTTTATTATCCATACCACAGAGGGAGCAATTATCTACACGGGGGATCTCAGAACCCACGGAATCCATGCAGAAATGACTGATGATTTCGTTACCAAAGCCAAAGAAGCAAAACCAATCGCCATGATCACTGAGGGAACAAGAATTGACAGCAAGCATACGGGAGAATCCGAACAACGAGTATACGAGGCAGCGAAGAAGGAAATTGCTTCATGCAACAACATGGCCTTTGTCGATTTTAACTTTAAAGATGTTGACCGTTTTACAACCTTTTATCGGATTGCGAAAGCATTGGGGAAAACGCTGGTCATTAGTTTTAAACATGCGTGTTTCCTTGAGCGATATCACCGAGATAAAAAACTTACTGTCCCTGATAGCACCGATGAGCAGATTGTGCTGTTGAAACCTAAGAGACTGACGGGCACCTATATCGATGAAGATTATTCAGAGTATTACATCAAAAAACGATTGAATTATCCTAACATCGTTACTGCAAAAGAGGTTCAGAAGCACCCTGATCACTATATGGCCGTTCTAAACTTTTGGTACTTGAATATGCTTGTTGATTTACAACCAAAAAACGGTGTGTATATTCATTCTCTCTCAGAGCCATTTAATGAAGAAATGGAGATCTCTTATGATCGTATGATGAACTGGCTCAATTATTTTAATTTACGATTTGTCCAATCTCATTGCTCTGGCCATATCAATGGCGATGCTCTCAAAACGCTGATTAAAGATATAAAACCACAAATGCTATACCCAATACACACAGAAAAACCACAGTTATTCACCAAACTAGGATCAGACATTATATCGGTGAAGGAAGGAAAGACCTATACCATCTAACGAGGAGGATTTGATGAAGGGTGAGAGGAGATGAAATGGGTGGCACACATTCAAAATCTAGCGGCAATAAGTGGCATTCTTCTTCCTTTCTTAACTCTCTTGGTCTTAGTGGGTTCCTTACCGTATGCTCCCTGGTTTAGCTGGACTGAAAATGCAATCAGTGACCTTGGCAGACCAGAATACGGTCTTTTATTTTTTAATTACGGATTGATCCTAATCGGTTTTTTAATGTTGATATTTTCCATTGGCTTGAATCTTCATTTGAAAAAAGAGCGTGTTGGCCCGACTATTTTTTCATTGAGTGCTCTGTACCTTATAGGAGTAGGTGTTTTTCCGTTGCCAAGTATCAATCATGTCGATCTTTCGGGACTGTTTTTCATTGCGTTTCCTATAGGTTTTTTTGTCATGGGGGTACGACTATTCAAAAGACCAGACGACGTGTTGAGACGTATCGGTTTTGAGGCACTGGTAATAACTGCAATTGCCGCAGGGTCGTCGGTGTTTTTGTTGGTGTTTTCTGGTATTGCTATACCTGAAGTATTCGTTCTGTTCCCAGGATTCTTGTGGTGTGCTCGCTATGGTGTTTATCTGTTATCAGAAAGAGAGACTTAACGTTTCTAGGAAAAACGTATAAATCAAAACACTATAGTGTATGGTATCTTGATTACCTCCTGGGGGAAAATCTACTATGACCGATGTGTTAGGATATAAGAAAAAACAGGACGAGCAAACAATGATAAAGACTGACACGGGAAGACGAAAGAAAGAGCAGTTTATCGAAAACCTCAGAGAGGGGGATGTGGTCAATGATTTTTTTGCGGTGAAGTTGAAAAATCCGCCACGCATATACAAACGAGGTACATGGTTTAGTATTGTTGCAACTGATAAGACCGGTGAAATAGGCGTTAAATTTTGGGGCGGAGACAACAAAGACCGAGTGAAACGTCTGTATGATAGTTTCAAAGTGGGAGATGTTGTACAGATACGGCTGGGGAGCGTAGAAATTTATGAGGAGACACCACAGATATCTATTAATGAGACCACCGGCGGGATGCGACGGTGTAGTCCTTCTGAGTATGACGTGAGTGACTTTATTCCCTCCTTGGAAGAGGACCGTATAGCTAACTTGTTTGAAATGGTAAAAGCAGAGGTTGCCTCACTTAAAAATCAGCAATTGCGATCGCTACTTGAGTTGTTTTTTGCTGATAAAGACTTTGTGAAAGACTATACACATGCACCTTCAGCCATTACTCATCATCATAACTATGTGGGGGGGAATCTCGAGCACACGGTTGGTGTCATACGACTGTGTAATAACATTTGTGAAATGTATCCAGGTATCGATCGGGATTTAGTCATTGCAGGGGCAATTCTTCATGATATAGGTAAGCTCAAAGAGTATAGAACGACAGCAGCAATTGATAAAACCGATGAGGGGAATTTCATTGGCCATATAGTCATCGGAGAGCATTGGGTACGAGAGAAAAGTGCTCTCTTACGGGAAAAGGGAAAGCCATTTGATGAAAAGTTAGAACAGTATCTTTGTCATCTGATTCTCAGCCACCATGGAAAGTACGAGTTTGGGTCACCCAGAATGCCAAAAATTGTCGAAGCAGTGGTGCTTCACGCAGCAGATATGATGGACTCACAGGTCAAAAACTATATTCAAACCATTGAGGAGGGGAAAAAAGCAAGCGATGAAGATTGGGGGTTTATCTGGGATTCTAATCTTGGCCGACGCCGAATAATGTTTCTTGGCGAGTATGAAACATCGTAGGTGAACCAGAGTATGAGAAAAGAATTCGTTGATATGCTTTGTTGCCCAACCTGTAAAGGAGATCTTGACATCGTTATTACTAAAGAACGAAAAGATGAAATTCTTGAAGGGACATTGATATGTAAAGCGTGTCAATGCAACTACTCGATAAAAAAAGGAATACCTCAACTCTTGCCAAAATAGGACTGTTGATTAAGGAAACAATCGATATCTCTCAGAGGGTGTTTTGATTCTGTTACGTTTCCTAAATAACGTGTAAAGCGTGATGCCCTTCTATCAAGGATAATGGCAATGCCTCGGTCTTGCTCGTCACGGATAAGTCTGCCGATTGATTGTAATATTTTTCGCGCTGTTGGTGCTTCAACCGTATACTCCCACCCTTTTCGAAATTTAATGTCGTAATATCGTTGCAGGCCTCGCTGCCGGGCAGTTGGTTTGGGATAAGGGATGCCAACAATAACGGCAACTTCGAGCTCTTCTGCAGGAAAATCCATGCCCTCACTGATACGACCGCCCATCACCGAAAAGAGCGTGGCACCATTGGTTTGCTTTGAGCTACATTCTTTAAAATCAGAAACAATATCCATAAGGTCTATCTGCGACATTCCTTGTTCTTCCACATAGAGACAGCGGGTGATATCTTGCTTCATACCGTCGTTTAGAAAATTCGACATGATATCAAAGCTGGGAAAAAAGACCATGGTGTTTTGGGGGAAGGTGTTGCAGATATCAGTAATATATTTCTTCATTCGCGGAATGATCTTTTTATCTCTTGCCATTTCTGCATATTTCGTGGTAACATCGCGAACAAAGAGAACCCTTCGATGTTCTTGAGGAAAAGGGGAAGGATACGAGATCAATTCTATATCTTCAGGAAGCCCCAGAGAATCACGGTATTCTTCAAGTGGTTCAAGAGTACCAGACATGTGAATTGTTGCATGGAATTGCCGCAAGATTCCCGTACCAACTGCAGGATCTAAGCAAAACGCTTCAATACGAGGGTTTTTTCCTTGAGATGCATCAACCACGAGTTTAGCATATTGTTCTGATTCAAGTGACATCCACACATCAAGAAAAACACCGAGTTTGTGTAGATATGATCGGGGTAGTTTTCCTTCTTTCTGTCGATAGTCTTGTATTTTTTCTCCATACGCAATTAAATCTCCAATGATGTCATGCAGTTTCTTACTGGTGATGGTTAATCGGGATAATAATTCGGTTTCTAATTCATTTGAAGGGATAAACGCGTCTGTTTTTTCTATGGGGCCTTTTCGAATGCCACTTTCTAAGATACCGTGCACGTACGTATCTCTCAGAGTGCTGATAATCTCAAGAAGCAGATTACAAAATCGCGAAACGGTAACAGTGCCATCGACGAGCGCGGGGTCGCCAAATTTTTCTGCTTCGTACAGACAGTTGGTAAGCATGTATGTTGTAAGTTGTACTGAAAACAAGTCTCTAGTGAAATCAGGGATATTGTGTGCTTCATCAACAATCAGAATCATATCTTCTTCAGGTACTGAAAGCCAATCAAAAAGCATGTTTCGAATCATGGCGTTCAACACATAGACATATGGAACAACAACTACGGTTGCCTCGCGAATAAGCAGCCTATTCATCTCATAAGGGCAGATATGCTGCTGTTCACAATGGGTGATAAACTCTTCTGCCGTTGGAAGTGTCTTTGTTGCCCACTCCACCAGATCAGTAACCTTTTCCTTTTGTTCTAAAAAGGTGCGATAATACTGGCATCCCTTGTTTTTTTGATTGGTGTTTCTTGCTTTCTTTTTTTCATGGGAACACAGCTTCGAAAGTTCCTCTGCCGTTCCTTTGGCAAACTCAGGATTTTTTCTTGCAAGGATGCACATATTTGCACGACCTTGAATACCCACTCCAAATACCTGTTCCTTGTTACTGGACAATTTATTTCTGATGGCTCGTAATTCAAAGATGACTTGTTGTTGTTGAGCGTTGGTCCGTGTGGTGTAGATGATCTTTTTATCATGTGCTAATGCGTATTCGAGAGTTGACGTGAGTGCACAGATGGTTTTTCCAGAACCAGTCCCTGATTCGAAGACCATATGACTGCCGCTCTCAAGTGTGTTTTTGATGGTCTGCATAATTGCCTTTTGACTTTTGCGCAAGGGATAGGGAAAAAGTTCCATGATGAAAGAGAGTATACTAACCTTGGTAAAAAGAGTTGTTGGGACATAAGCGAAAGTATTTCGGTACATGACATTTTATAGTGTTATCTTGTTAAACCTTACATCATGATTGATACTCCCTTTAACAGAATTGCAACATCCCTTGCAAACATCGTTCCTCAAACGAAGTTGCCTCTTTTACCGCAAAAATGGGAAATAGTTGGTGATGTTGCAATTATAAAGCTACCAAAGGAGCTTGAGAAGAATAAAGTAATTATCGCAGAGCACTATGCTAAATATCTTCGGTGTAAGACGATCCTAAACGATGTTGGTGGCATTACAGGAACATACCGCAAGCCAGTAGCCGAAGTAATTTTTGGAGATAAAAACACAGAAACATTACACAGAGAGAATGGCATACGATTTAAATTAGACCCGCAAAAATTGATGTTTTCCTCAGGAAACATGAATGAACGAGGACGAATGGCAACCATTTCAAACAACAATGAGATAGTAGTTGACCTCTTTGCAGGAATTGGCTACTTTAGCGTTCCTATGGCAGTAAAAAGCAAGCCAAGAAGGATATATGCTTGCGAACTTAATCCTGTATCATATGATTATCTGTGTCAAAATATCATATTAAATGATGTTACTTCAATTGTTGAACCATTGCTTGGCGATAACAGAGAAATCGCACCAAAGAATGTTGCTGATAGAGTCATCATGGGACATATTAGAAATACGCACAAATTCTTACAAAATGCAATAAACTGCCTCAAAGACCATACGGGCATTATTCATTATCATGATGTATTTCCTAACTATACCATTCCTAAAAAACCTTTCACATTAATACAAAAAGCAGCAGAACAATACAATAGTGATGTAGAATTGATAACTTTCAAAAAAATAAAGTCATACGCCCCCGGCATAAGTCACGTTGTATTGGATATTAAGATAGGTGATGAATGAAACAAAAAATCAACCTTTTTGTCTACCATGCAAATGAAGACGACCCGAAAAAGTGCAGTGCAAAAAAGATGAGAAAGTTTGGCATGGTACAATTGGAGACAAGCGTAAAAAAAGTTCCTCAAAAAACAATTCTCTTAAATCCTTTTGCAAAAAAGGCCCTATCAAAAGAAGATGAACAAATAGCCCTTCAACATGGCATTCTTGCACTTGATTGTTCTTGGAAAACTGCTGAAACGTCGTTTCGGATTCTTGATAAAAAGAATCATTCGCGTGCGTTACCATTTGTCGTTGCTACAAATCCTGTCAACTACGGCAAACCGTTCAAATTAACAACATTGGAAGCCTTTGCTGCGGCGTTGTATATATTGGGCTATAACAAACAGGCTGAAGAATTAGTAAGGCTCTACAAATGGGGACCTTATTTTTTAGAATTAAATAAACAGCCATTGGAAGAATACAATACCGCAAAAACAAGCAAAGAAGTTATCAAAATCATGAAACAGTATATCGATGAGTGACTGCGCGATTATTTAAGTAATGCATGCTCTATGTCGGTTACGTTGTGATCATCCATGAAGGGAAATCTTGATGCGTTCTTCAAACCGAAAAGTATCGCAGTAGTTGGAGCTTCAAAAAATCCAACAAAAATTGGACATGCTGCATTAAAAAATATCCTGATTTCCGATTATGAATGCAAAATTTATCCAATAAACCCTCATGAAAAAGAGATACTTGGGCTGAGATGCTATACGAAAGTGGCAGAGGTCCCTGGGAGTATTGACGTAGTTTTGATCTCTGTACCGGCAAAACTGGTTCCACAAATTCTTTCCGAATGTGTCAAAAAGCAGGTGAAATATGTTATCATTATCTCTTCCGGATTCAGTGAAATTGGTGATCACTCTCTTGAAAACGAGTTGCGACAAATTATCAATAACACACATATAAGAGTACTAGGACCAAATACAATGGGCTACAAAAATGCGTCAGATGGTCTTGATGCATCGTTTGTTTTCGGAGTTCCTCGAAAGGGGAATGTTGCATTGATTAGTCAAAGCGGTGCATTGGGAATTGGCATGATTTATCTTGCCAATAACGAATTTGTGGGTGTTTCTAAAATTATTGGTGTCGGCAATAAACTTGACATTGATGACGATGATCTCATCGACTATTTCAGCACCGATCCAGAAACTAAGGTTATCGGACTTTATATTGAAGGGATCAAAGACGGGCGTGCGTTCATGAACAGCATTAAAGCATGCCATAAACCGGTTCTCGTAGTAAAAGCAGGGAGAAGTGCTGCTGGTGCACGCGCTACTGCATCTCACACAGGATCGATGGCGGGAAGTGATAAAATTTATAGCGCTGCAATCAAACAAGCAGGCGGCATTCGTTGTCGTGATGTGGTCGAGTTATTTGATATGGCACAAGCGTTAGCTGGTCAGCCCCCGGCCATGGGCAATCGAATAGGAATTATTACCAACGGTGGAGGTCTGGGAATTCTATTGACTGATGCTTGTGAAGCAAACGGCCTGCAAATTCCGAAACTTTCGGCAAAGACGTTTAAGAAAATAGATAAAATTCTTCCCGATCTTATCAAGCCTAACAACCCTATAGATCTTGTTGCGGATGCAGGATTTGAGCGGTACGAAGCGGCAACAAGTGCACTCCTTGAAGATCCGAATATCGATGGGGTAATTGTTGCATCAGTTCATGGTGGTTACGCGCGACCGCGAGAGTTTACTGGTGCCATTCTAAAGATGGTACGGCAACGAAAGTTACATGAAACATATAAAAAACCTCTGTTAGCGACGTGGGTAGGTGGTAGAGAGTTTGAAGACTTAGTCTGGGATCTTAAAGCAGCGGGTGTTCCAATTTATCCGTCTTCCTGGAGAACAGCACGATCAATGCACGCATTATATCTTGAGGGAGAGCGTCTTAAAAGAGAGGAAAACGAAGACTAATCAACCCATTCAACACCAAGAATTTCTTCCCAGTCTGGTTGTTTCCCTTCCCACTTTGCTGCTGTTTCAGGGGGAACACATTTTTTACAAATATTGATAAGCTTAAAATAACACGAGCCACACACTGATCTTCCACATTTTAAACAGATAGCTTTGGCCTCATTCTGTCCGCAAATTTGACATTTTCCTGAAGGTTTTTTCTGAGGTTGTTTACTGTTCTTTTTTTCTTTAATAAATTTTTTTGTATCTGCTAACCACTCTTTGAGTTCTTTATTCATGGCAGGTGGGGACGATGTTATCATACTGATGAGAAAAAGCTTCCCGTGTTTAAATAATTTCGTTTGCTACCTGTGGTTTGTTTTTCTGTGGACGAAATTGGCAAATACGTGGAAAAATGGTGTTATAACAAGCAATACAAGAATGTGCCAGATCGTAAACGTATCAAGAAACCAATTGGTAATGGTAATTCCTGTAACCTGCAACAAAGAAGCAATAAGAAAACTACAGATCAACGCACCGATGATAAAATCTAGCTGATCAAAGGGGACCCAATCCTCCCCACGACGTTTTCCTCGTCTTCTTTTAAAAAAACTTTCAACGATATCTCCCAATAATGCACCGAAACAAAGAGAACCTACAATAAAAATCATGAGTGGAAAACGGCCAAAGTTACTTAATCCTAAAAACGCAAAATCACTATCATGTGCATAGAATGCAATGATAGAAAGGGCAAACCCCCCAGCCATACCAATAACCGCGCCAGTGGCCAGACCACGCCAGGTTTTGCCATCGCCAAGCAGGCGTTTTCCATCCTTCCAGTTCTTTCCAAAATCAATTGGTGTACCCCCGCCACTAAGTAATGCACCGGCATTAGCAATGTATGCTGGAAGAATAAGCCAAAGTGCTTGCAAGACAATTTCGTAACTCATTACCCATTTGGAATGCAGAAAGAGTTTAAAAATAATAGGTGCCAATATGTATAAAAAACGGTTATTCTTTTCGACTTAATTTCAATCCCTTATAACAAAATTTGTTTGATCGTTTTACCAGCCCTTTTAAAGCCAAGTTAGAAAGATTAAACGTCTCTGCAACCATGTTGCCAAATTTTCCTTCCTCACCTACAAAGTCGTAGATGTTGGTTTCCAAATTTTCAAATTCTTTTTGATTCAATGAAGCAACAGTAAAAATTTCACTAATTTCATTAACAGGACATGAGATATTAATATTAAATGCAGAATAATACGATCGGTACTTTTTTTGAGGTTTGCCATTTATCCCATCTTGTGAAGTTGTCCATTTCGATTCAACTAATTTCATTTTATCAAAAAGCTCGACAGCTTCTTCTCCATCCTCACCATATTTATCGAGGATCTCACTCAATGGTTTCCAATCAAGAAGAAGATCGTTAAAAACTTCTTTTTTTATCTTGGAGTCGAATGCACGCAATAAGGGGACAAGATCGGTAGAATCATTAACTACTTTTGTTCGCATCATACTATCAACCATTTATATACCTAAAACAGGAAAACGCATATATAACCTTTTTGTATCTTTTTACTTTTATAAAATTATTCATATATTAAATAGAGCAATAGAAAGAAACGTGTAGTTATCGGTCTTTTTTCTTGAGTTTTTGGTATTCTTTTTCAGCTTGCTGTTCAATATATCCTTCCCCTCTGAACGCTGAAATACCGTGTGCTGCAACGCCTATGCCCCAGCCAAAAAGTGGAAACACAAACCATGGAAAACCGTATGGGCCTAATGTTACCCACCATATCGCAATAAGAAGCAAATTAACAGCGATATAAATCACAAAATGTATGTAAAAATCAGATTTTTCTTTTGCGATTTTTCTTGCTTTTTTCCATAATTCATCATCTGGTGCCATAAGCTATGAAATAATTAATAAATATAAAAAAGTAATGGACTTGTCGGGATTTGAACCCGAGGCCTCCTCCATGCCAAGGAGGCGATCTTCCGAGCTGATCTACAAGCCCTTGTGGAAAGCACGAAAACTCCTTCGAGCAAATAAAATTTGTGCATAAACTATTATTAATTGACGAAGTGATTTCGATAGCCACGTATGAAAAAAAAAGAGTTGGAGATTTTTTTGCAACAATTGCCAGAACCAATCGTTTCAAGGGCCACTCTGGAACAGTATATGACCCCTGCATCCATTGCTGCAGATATTATTTTTACCGCACATCAATTCGGTGACATTCAGCACAAAGTTGTTGTTGATTTGGGATGCGGAACAGGCATATTTTCCATTGGTGCTGCAGTCACTGGCGCAAAAAAAGTCATTGGCATCGACATTGATAAACAGTTGATAAAAACGGCAGAGGACCATACAAAGAAGCATGATGTAGAAATAGAATTTATCACAGCCGATGTACGAGATGTTAAGATAAGGGCTGACACTGTCATTATGAATCCACCATTCGGCGCGCAAAAAAGCAATAAAAATGCTGACAGAAGATTTCTTGAAACATCTCGTACGATAGCGCCGGTAGTATATTCACTTCATCTCGCAAAGACGTTTTCTTTCTTAGAAAAGATCGTACATGCACTCGATGGGAAAATTGTGTACCAAAAAATATATAAGTTTCCTATAAAAAAAATCTATCATTTTCACAACAAAGAAAAAGCTGAGTTTTTGGTTATGCTGCTAAAAACTGTTTTTTGAAACTTATCCGAAAGTATAATAATATATTACTATATCTGCTTTCGACCTATAACAAAGAAAAATGCAGGAATCGTGATAACGTGGCCCGAACAAAAACAAAGAAATTCAGAGGATCAATGACCCATGGTAAAGGAAAAAAAGCAGGAAGAGGCGCGGGTCTGAGAGGCGGCAGGGGCAACGCTGGTCTCCATAAACATAGGTATATGCATATGCTGAAGTACATGCCCAATCATTTTGGGGTGCACGGATTTAAACGTCCGCAGGGCATCATAAAAAAAGAAATGGTTATCAATGTTGGTCAACTGGACGAAGCATTCCCTGGAAAAAAGGATATTGATCTAACAAAGGAAGGTATCGATAAATTACTTGGCGGGGGAACTATTAAGAGTAGTATGAAAATTACAGTTAACGCTGCATCAGTAAAAGCAATAGAAAAAATTGAGGGAAAGGGCGGTAAGGTTATTCTCCCCAAAGTAACCAAAGAAGAGTCTGTTGAAGGACCAGAGAAGAGCGGGAAAAAGTAAAAATGCATCCGGGTTTGAACAATGGTGGAAGAGAAAAAAAGTCGATTATTTGCACTAAAACCGATTATTGAACGATGGCCTGCTATTGCTAAACCTGAAGGGCATGTTAATTTTCGAACAAAGATCATTTGGACAATACTTTGTTTGATTATTTATTACATCCTAACCAACGTGATGATCTTTGGATTAAAAGGAGACGTTATTGATTTATTTTCACAATATCGGTTCATTATGGCTGGTGCCTCTGGTTCCATTATGCACCTAGGAATTGGGCCTATTGTTACGGCATCTATTATTCTGCAGCTTTTTGTTGGTGCAAAAATCATTAACCTTGATCTAACAAAAAAAGAGGATAAAGCAATCTACCAAGGAACCCAAAAAATCCTTGTTATTGTGATGATTTTTGTTGAAGCCATTCCCCAAATCTTTGGATATCTGCAGCCAAACGAAGGTTTGGTTGGATTGATTGGCGGGGATATGGCTAGCGTGGTTATTATCATCCAATTGGTTATAGGGGCATTGCTTGTATTCTTCATGGACGAGTTGATTTCAAAATGGGGAATTGGCTCCGGAATTTCTCTGTTTATCGCAGCAGGCGTATCGCAATCTATTTTTACAGGATTATTCAATTGGTTGCCTGTCCAGGCAGCAGAAATAAGTTTAACAAATCCTCCGGCAGGAGTAATTCCAGGAACCTATTACTATGCAACCCATCTGTCGTTAGGGGATATGGTCAATTGGGGGTATCAGACGATGTTTATGGGTTCTCCACAAATTGGTTATCAGAATGCCATTGTACCGTTACTGGGAACCATCCTCATCTTCTTTATCGTGGTTTATGCGGAATCATCTCGTATTGAATTGCCCCTTGCTCACGGTCGAGTTCGTGGCGCCCGTGGTAGATATCCAATTAGGCTGATATATGCATCTGTTATCCCAGTTATTTTAGTGGCCGCATTACTTGCAAATATCAATATGTTTGCAATGTTGTTGTATAATAATCCAGGCGTTCCATTACTGGGCGGTCAAGCATGGATTGGTAATTACGATCTTACTGTTAGTACGCAACCACTTTCGGGCGGTGCGTGGTACCTTTCTAGTCCTGGAGGGTTAAATAGTTGGCTTATGCCAATTCTAGGTGGCGGGGGTGGTATTGTTTACCATGCGCCCTGGCAGTTTGCGCTGAAGGTTATTATTTATCTGTCCGTGATGATTTTTGGATCTATTCTTTTTGCTAAATTCTGGATTGAAACAACAAATATGGGGGCGCATGATGTTGCAAAACAAATTCAGAGCAGTGGTATGCAGATACCTGGTTTCAGACGTGACCCGCGAGTACTGAGAAAGGTTCTCGAGAGATATATACCAGTTATAACCGTGATTGGCGGAGCGGCAATAGGTGCCCTCGCGGGTTTTGCAGATATGATAGGAACTATAGGAAGTGTAAGCGGAACAGGTGTATTGTTGGCAGTCAGTATTATCATTCAATTGTATGAACAAATTGGTAAAGAGCAAGCAATGGAAATGCATCCAGTACTCCGTGGCTTCTTTGGAAATGAATAAAAAACATAGGCGAGGTTTTTATTATGGGAGTTATCGTTGTAACAGGAATACCGGGTGTTGGCAAAACAACGGTCATGAAAAAAGCGGCAGAAGGAATGGACATACAATTTGTTACCTTTGGAACTGTTATGATTGAGATCGCAAAGGAACTAGGTCTAGTAAAAGATAGAGATGGGATGAGAAAACTCACCTTGAAACAGCAAAAAGATTTGCAGATAAAATCTGCAGAAAAGGTTGCATCTATGGGTAATGTGATTTTAGATACCCATTGCACCATAAAAACACCGAAAGGATACATGCCTGGGCTACCCGAGCGGGTTATTAAAAAACTACATCCAACTACCATCGTCGTCGTAGAAGCCGACCCTCAAGAAATATATGACAGAAGAGCAAAAGATCCTACAAGAAAAAGAGACCCTGATGACATAGAGCAAATTGTAGAACATCAACAAATAAATCGAGCGGCTGCCATGGCCTATGCAGCATTGTCTGGTGCAACGGTCAAAATTGTTTTTAACCATGACGACGCTATCGATGATGCGGTACAACAGGCAGCACCGGTATTAGAATAACACAAGAGATGATAGTATGAGAAAAATGAATAATAAGGCTCAAGGGAGCCAGTTGCTGATGCTGATGGTACTAATGTTTTTGATGATTTTTGTCTTTGGTAACCAAGCTATCGCAAACTGGTTGGCCGTATCACTCAATACCGTATTTTATCCACTCATTGGCTTTGATGGAAGTTTTCCATTAGTTACATTAATTTTAGCGGGGATTATCGTGGTTTTTCTGTCCTCATTTTTTAACAGTCTGTTTACCGATTGGAAAAAAATGGGGGAAGCACAAGAACTTTCCCGAGCGTTTCAGAAAGAGATATCAAAAGCTCGTAAAGAAGGAAATACGAACCGTGTCAATAAGCTAATGAAAATGCAACCGCAAATCATGAAAAAACAAACGGATGCATCCAGCGGCATGATGAAACCGATGATTTTTTTGTTTATTTTCATCGTTCCTATCTTCATGTGGTTACGATATTTCCTTGGCGGACTTGACCATTATTTCTTTACTGTCCCATGGGGCGATGGTGCTTCGTTGTTCTATAAGCCATTTCTCATGCAAGCTTGGCTTTGGTTGTATTTGATATTCTCCATGGTTGTTGGACAAGTAATACGGCAAGGGCTGAAGTGGATTACTTGGACGGACTGGTGGAAATCAACAAAAGGAAAGATATTACCTTCTGCAAAATAATTGAATCATGGTAACCATCACAATAAGTGGAACACCGGGAAGCGGAAAGTCAACGGTTGCACAATTGTTGGAAAAACGCCTTGGTATTCCTTATGTCTATTCTGGCATGATTTTTCGAACGCTTGCAAAAAAGTATGACATGTCTCTTGAGGACTTTGGGAAGTATTGCGAAACACATGAAAACGTTGATAAGAAGATCGATGAAGAACAGTTAGATGTTTTAAAGAAGGGAAATGTCATCATAGAGGGGAGATTAGCAGGATGGCTTTCTTATGAACATAAGATTCCTGCCTTTACCGTCTTTATTGATGCGGATATCGACATTCGCGCCGCACGAATTGTAGAGCGAGAAAACGGTACTGTAGAACAGCGAAAAAGAGAGATACGGAAACGAGAAAGAAGCGAGGCATTGCGATATAAACAATATTATGGTGTCGAGCTTAGCAATAACTCCATTTATGATTTAGTAATAGACTCATCAGAAAAAACTGCTGAAGAGATTGTCGATATGATTCTTAAGCATGTCAAAAAGTAGACTTTTTTATATAAGAGATTTATTGTAGTGCACTACCATGAAGAAAAAGAATTTCGTCTTTCCCTCAGATAAAAAGCGCAAGCGACATATCAAAGTCCAGGCAAAAACCAACCCAAATTATGGCAAAGCACCGGAACAACGGAGTATGCAGGAACTTCTTGACAATGGCATTATCATTTTAGATAAACCTCGTGGTCCGACATCCCATCAAGTTGATGCATGGATACGGCAAATCCTTGAAATTGAAAAGGTTGGTCATGGGGGCACTCTTGATCCTAATGCTGTAGGAGTGTTGCCCATTGGTATTGGCGAAGCGACAAAAGTATTGCAAGTGCTTCTCTCTGCAGGAAAAGAATATGTGGGAGTGATGAAGCTACACAAGCAAGTTGACAACAAGAAAATACGAGAAGTATGCCAGAGTTTTGTTGGTGATGTATCACAAATGCCGCCGGTTCGATCTGCAGTTAAAAGAGTGCGCAGGAAACGGCAAGTCTATTATTTTGACATTATCCAAATTAAAGAAAGGGATGTTTTATTTCGGGTTGGTTGTGAGGCGGGGACCTACGTACGAACACTTTGTGTCGATATCGGTAGAAAACTCAAAACTGGTGCACATCTTGCTGAATTGCGACGTACAAAAGTTGGGAAATTGCACGAAGAAAATGCCGTAACACTGCATGATCTTAAAGATGCATACATGTTTTGGAAGGGAAATAACGATGAAAAGGGACTTCGATCAACAATCATGCCTTTAGAACATGCACTAACTCATTTGCCAAAAATAGTGATTCGGGATTCAGCAGCTGATGCATTGTGCCACGGTGCAGGGTTGGCAATTCCTGGTGTTGTTGAGATTGATTCAGATATTAAAAAAGACGACATGACTGCAGTACTGACCTTGAAAGGAGAGGGCGTTGCCGTGGTTCGTTCCTTACTCTCTACAGAAGAGATCATGCACAAGGACACCGGCATGTGTGCTTCCATTGAGCGCGTGTTTATGAAAAAGGGAACGTATCCCTCCATCTGGAAAAAGTCTTAATAAGAAGAGGATATTCCGCTAGTGTTTTTGCCGAGGTGGCTCAGTCTGGCTACGGCGCGAGCCTGGAAAGCTCGTGAGGCTTCGGCTTCGCGGGAGTTCAAATCTCCCCCTCGGCGTTTTATTACACCAAGGTGCGCACATGAGAATATGGGACATTTCTGTTGAAAAATTGTGTAGAAAACATTTATTGGGGGAACATCGAGAACTTCATGCTATATGGTCCATTATTCTTAACAATAAGAAAGGGTATGCTCATCATCCTGAAACACTGCGATGGAGAGGAAAATTACATGCACTCTATCTACGACATGAAGCACTAACCGAAGAAATGAAGAGACGAGGGTACCGCCACAATAGCTTACTTGAAAAAACTCTTGCTACAGGAGAAAGAATCCAAACAGAATTTATTGACACTCTAGAAAAACAAAAACAACTGTTAAAGAAAAAACAGTGTGGGTGCAAGGTATGAAAGCAGACAAAACATAAAAGAAGGGTGACGGTTACTGAGAGTAATGATTGAAAAAGGGTTAACAAACACACGCGTACAAACCTTTTTTATATCAAGAGAACAAAGTAGTTGTCCGCTTGTCGCCGAATTGGCAGAACTTGGGAAACTGTTGAAGGAACGACGTATTATTGACTCTGTTAGAGGTGTGATCAGTTTTGGTTTTGGAAAACGATTGTTGTGTACGGGGAGTAAAAAAAATCTCAGTGATTTACAACGAGAAGATTTTCTTGAGATTGTTGACTATGACCCAGTAAAAAATATTCTGTTGGTAATAGGATCAACATATCCGTGTCCTGAAACGCCCACGCATTGGCTTGTCCATCGTGCCCGGGCAGATGTGAATGTAATCATTCAACTCGAAGGAAAGGACATGCTAACGAAGATAGGAAAAAAGATACCTTCCACTGAAAACGAATGTGTTTCCGGAAGTTTTGAGTCTACAAAGGAAATTCTTACAACATTAAGAAAGAGTAGGAGCATTATAATAAAAAATGCTGGATTATTTGTTGTGGGCAGCAATTTACAGCAAGTCGAAGGTACAATGTTGGAAGCATTAGGAGTGAAATCATGAACGTCGAGGGAAAGGAATATCATGCTCTGTGGTTCGAAAACGATGCCATACGCTTCATTGACCAACGAAAACTCCCTTACACCTTTGAATTCTATACTGCTCACACCGTTGATGCATGTGTATTTGCTATAAAAGACATGGTGGTTCGTGGTGCACCAGCCATCGGAGTTGCTGCGGCATACGGCATGGTCTTGGGGCAAAAAGATAGCGATGAAACAGCAGATAAGCTACGGAAAACGCGTCCTACAGCATATGATCTTTTTTATTCAATCAAGTATATGACTGATGGGGTAGCTAATGGTAAGGATGCACTTACGCTTGCCAATACCTATGCAAAGACCATAATCAACAAGTGTAGAAGGATAGGAGAACATGGCGAGAGGTTAATCGGAGATGGGGCAACCATTCTTACCCATTGTAATGCTGGTGCCCTTGCGACCGTTGACTACGGAACCGCCCTTGCGCCATTACGTAACGCTCATAAAAAGAAAAAAAAGATGTTTGTTTTTGTAGATGAAACGAGGCCGCGCCTTCAGGGAATGCTTACAGCATGGGAATTAGAACAGGAAGGAATCAATTACGCCCTGATTGCAGATAATGCTGCCGGCCACTTCATGAAAAAGGGCGAGATTGATGTAGTTATTACTGGTGCAGATCGTATTGCCAAAAATGGCGACGTGGCAAACAAGATTGGGACCTACGAAAAAGCGGTTCTTGCAAAGGAAAACGATATTCCCTTTTATGTTGCAGCGCCAATAAGTACCTTCGATAACGCTCTTCAATGCGGGGAGGAAATTGTTATAGAGCAGCGAAAGAGAGACGAGGTATTACAAGTAAACGATTGTGATATCATGCCTGGCTGGATTAACGTAAAAAACCCTGCGTTTGATATTACGCCAGCAAAATATATTACAGGGTATATTACTGAGAAGGGGATTGAGAAGTGTTAGGGCGTGTCCGCTTGCTCGGGCATGAAGAATTTAGACATAAAATCCACCCTTTTTTACCTGCCATTTTCACTCGAACAACAGGAGCACCGCATGTTGGGCATTTCTTCTCAGTTTTAGTAATTGCACCCCTCTGTGGCAGTGAATAGGTATTGGTGCATTGAGGATAGCCGGTACAGCCAACGAATCGCTTTGCTTTCTTTGAAGTGCGAATAATCATAACTTTTCCACATATTGGACACGTTCCAACCATATTTTGCTCTCGGTGAGCTTGCTGGATGTTGTTTCTTATTTTCTCCTTGTCTTTTTCCAATTCCTTCATAACGGTGGTGAGCATCTGTCGTGATTCAGCAATGGTTTCTTCTAATGTTTTTTTACCCATTGCAATTTTATTCATATCTTCTTCAAGTTCTGCCGTCATCTTTGGTTTAACAACGTCACAGTTGACAAGAGCATCTATAACCGCAATAGCAGTTGAAGTAGGCACAAGAGTGTTACCAGTGATGTACCTTCTTGAATACAGCTTGCTGATAATTTCATGTCTGGTGGATTTGGTACCAAGAGAAAGCTGTTCCATTTTTGCAATAAGCGATCCTTGCGTATATCGTTGAGGTGGTTTTGTGGTATCCTCTTTTAAAGTAAGTTTAGCAATGTCAAGTTCCTCTCCTTTGGTTAACTCGGGAAGTGGTTTTTTTTTCTCTTTAAAGTACGGATAAATAGTCTTCCAATGAGACTCGATTACTCGGTAGCCGCTTGCTTGGAATGGTTCCCCCGATATATCAAAAGAAACGTCGCAGGTTTCTGAAATGGCGTCTTTGGCAAGGGTCGCCAAAAATCGGCGACAGATTAGTTCATAAACTTTTTGTTGATCAGGAGTGAGCTTACTTCCCTGCGGTACTCCAACAGGATGTATGGGGGGGTGATCGGTTGTTTGTTTTTTTCCTCTCGTTGGTCGTTGTCTTCCATTTGTTAATACTTCTTTTGCTTCTTTTGCAAACGGCGACAAGGATAATTTTTGTAAAATACCTTTTATATTGAGAGAAGGGGGATAAACCGTATTATCTGTTCGCGGATATGAAATGAGACCGCTCATGTAAAGCTCTTCCGCAATTTTCATTGCTCCAGCTGCAGATAACCCGAGATGAGATGCCGATTGTAAAAACGTTGTCGTGCTAAAAGGCGAAGGGGGATATTCTTTGATAACTTCTTTTTTGACATCAGATACTTTTGCTTTCTTTGCTTCTTTCACTTTAATATAGATGCGCTCGACATCCGTTTTATCCCAAAATTGCCCAGTACTATGAACGGCATCAAAGGTAGTTTGTTTCTTGAGTTTTGCAATTATTTTCCAGAATGCTTTTGGCTCAAAGTTTTTGATTGTTTTTTCCCGTTCAACAAGTAGGGCAAGGGTCGGCGATTGTACTCTTCCGATAGAAAGAAAATCCTTACCAAGACGACGTGAAGTCAGGGAAATAAATCGAGTTAAAACAGCACCCCAAATGAGATCTATGACTTGCCTTGCTTCTCCTGCACTTGAAAGATTGTAATCTACATTTGCTAGCTTTTCAAATGCTTGTACAATTTCATAATGAGTTATCGCACTGAACTTGGCTCGTTTGATGGTATGCAACTCTCTGTTATATTCTTTTAAAAGATTGACAACTTCAACACCTATGAGCTCGCCTTCACGATCGTAGTCTGTTGCAACAATGATAAAAGGGTTTTTATCAACCAATGATTTTAAAGAAGAGGCGATGTGTTTTTCTGTTATTTTTTTACAGGGGTTAACAGTAATGAGTTCACTCGGGGGAGTTTTAGCCCATTGACTAAAACCTGCAGGAAAATCAAGATTGACAATATGCCCACGTAATCCTATAACCGTCCACGGTTCACTGTCTTTCGTAAATTCATAGATTGGTGTACTACCCATTCGTCCGTTCTTTACTTTTCCATTAGAAAGAATATATGCAATTCGTCGTGCAGCGATGTTCTTTTCACAGATAATAAGTTTCATTACTATTCCAAATTTTTTGATTGTCAACATAAGAACAATGTATAATTAGTTTACGGCAGATTCTCTGAAAGGTCGAAACTCTTAACTAATCAACAGACATTCCCAGGTTTGATAGGTATGAAGATTCAAATAATCATGGGCTCAAAATCAGACATGCCTGTTGCAGAAAGAGCGAAAGCAATATTGAAAGGGTTTGATGTCGAATATTCAATTAATGTTGCATCTGCCCATAGAACACCTGATGCTTTAAAAGAAATGGTAGAACATAGTGATGCAGATGTTTTTATTGGAATTGCAGGGCTCTCTGCTGCCTTACCCGGAGCCATTGCATCACATACCACAAAACCAGTTATCGGGGTGCCGGTAAGCGGAAAAGTCAATCTTGATGCCATCCTGTCAATCATTCAGATGCCACCAGGAATTCCCGTTGCGGGCGTTGGTCTTGATAGGGGGGATAACGCGGCGTTACTTGCACTCGAAATCTGTGCAATTAATGACAAAAAGATCATGAAACAAATGGAACGATACCGAAAGGAAATGAAAAAAAAGGCATTAGAAAAATAGTGAGAACATATGTTTAACGCAGATCGTTTTATCAAAGAGTCGGTCACAACACTTAAACAAGAGATCGCAGGGAAGACGCTAATTGCATTTTCTGGTGGCGTTGATAGTACGGTTTGCGCAGCATTAGTCAACAAAGCAATTGGGGATCAACTGATTGCGGTACATATAGACACAGGATACATGCGAAAAGGAGAGTCTGCGTCTGTAGAAAAACTGATGAGGAACCTTGGTCTCAACTATCAATTCATTGATGCAAGTAAAGAGTTTTATGCGGCGTTAAAAGGGGTTGAAGACCCTGAAAAAAAACGAAAGATTATCGGTGAAAAATTTATTAGATTATTTGAGCAGGTTGCAAAAAAAGAAAATATCGACTATCTTGTTCAAGGAACGATTGCACCAGATTGGATTGAATCAGGGGGGGAACTAAGGGATACGATAAAATCTCATCATAATGTTGGCGGTCTTCCTGAAAGAATGGATGTGAAACTCGTTGAACCACTACGTGATTTATATAAAGATGAGGTACGGAAGATTGCACGGGTATTGGGACTTCCTGTCGCAGAGCGGCAACCCTTTCCTGGGCCAGGGCTTTCCATAAGAGTGATTGGAGAAGCAACACCAGAAAGAACGGCATTAGCAAGAGAAGCATGCCATATTGTTGAAACTGAGATAGAGAAGGCAGTTGAAAAAGGAGAGATGGAGAAACCTTGGCAGTATTTTGCTGTATTGCTTCCTGTTAAGACGGTTGGTGTCCATGGTGACAAACGGGCGTATGGCCATACCATTGCCATTCGTGCCGTGCACAGCATTGATGCAATGACGTGCTCGTATAGTACTATTCCTCACCAGGTAATTGATAAAATATCGACAAAAATTACCAATGAATTGGGAACCCGTGTCAACCGTATTGTGTATGATGTAACCAATAAGCCTCCGGGAACAGTTGAGTGGGAATGACATGGCAAAAATTTATGTCGTCGATAATGGCGGTCAATGGACGCACCGTGAATGGCGTACCCTCCGAGACTTAGAGGTAGAAACAAAGATTGTCCCAAACAAGACCGAATTTGATGAATTAGAGATTGAGCAAGTCGATGGGGTTGTCCTTTCGGGCGGTGCCCCACGAATTGGATTGGATGGAGACCTTGGCAATTGTTGGGAATATCTAGAAAGAGCAGAGTTCCCGATACTTGGCATTTGTGCCGGTCACCAGTTTATGGCTCGTTTTTTTGGCGGCGTGGTTGCGCCATCAAAGATACCTGAATTTGGAAAAATTGAGCTGGAATTACTGACAGATGATGAGCTATTTGAAGGTGTTCCTAAAAAATCTACTATCTGGGTGTCCCATAATGATGAAGTGTCACTGCTTCCACAAACATTTGAACGACTTGCTGAAAGTGAAAGTTGTAAGGTACAGGCAATGAAACATAACGATAAACCATTCTATGGCTTGCAGTTCCATCCAGAAGTTGAACATACGCAATATGGGAGACAGATATTCAAAAACTTTATAAAAATGTGCCAAGAATAAAACCATATTCTCTTTCTTGTGAGTGTGGTTCTTTGTTTAAAAAAGTAAATAATGTAACAAATGTTTAGCAAGTCACATCATGAACTATGAAGATATTACATACACTGGCACAAAAAATCCTGTGTTTGATTATCCAAAGCATGTTGGTCGATTACAACTCTTTTTTAATTCTACAGTGTGTCACATCTGTAGACTCGTTCCCTCCATTAGGATGAAAAATGCATTATACCGAATGATTGGTGTAAAAGTTGGCAAAAATGTGGTGATTGCCGCATATACCATTATCGACCCTTTCTTCCCAGAATTAATCACGATCGAAGACAATGTTATCATCGGTGTGGGATCAACTATCTTGGCCCATGAGTATTCTCAAGAAAAACTTCGTAAGGGAAAAGTACTTGTTAAAAAACGAGCGTTAATTGGAGCTGACTGTCTGATACGATGTGGCGTTACCATAGGAAAACACGCCGTAGTTTCGGCAAAAAGCTTTGTCAATAAAGACGTACCCGATTACGCTGTTGCGGGCGGAGTTCCTGCCAAAGTGATTAAAACGACAAGAAAGGAAAAACATTAAGCATTGGTTTTTAATACATTAAAAGGAATACTTGTCCTATGTTGGATGGGATAGACGTAAGTTATTTTATAAATCAAGCAGAGTTTGTCTTAAGAATATTTATAGCGGTAATACTTGGAGCAATTATTGGATATGAACGAGAGATCAGCCATAAACCTGCAGGGCTAAGAACACATATTTTTGTATGCATGGGAGCATGTTTGTTTACAATTACATCCTTCTACTTGATACCTGAAGATATAGCAGGTTCTGCAGACGTAACAAGAATAGCTGCAGGTGTTGTCGCAGGTATTAGTTTCATAGGTGCAGGAAGTATAATTGCATTAAGAGGAGATGTAAAAGGCCTAACAACCGCAGCAAGCCTTTGGGTAATAGCCGCGGTCGGGCTAATGATAGGTCTAGGCAACTACTTGCTCCCAATAATTGCAATAATAATAGCATACGTAACACTAAGATTAGATAGGGTAGAAAAAGAGAAAATAAACCGTAAACATTAGTATTTCCAACGTTTAAAAAGAGAATGATTAATACCTATTTGGTCAAGGATTTTACCGACTACGAAATCAACCAAATCCTCAATCTTTTTAGGTTTATGATAAAAACCAGGCATTGCAGGTAGGATTGTTGCACCTGATAATCTTGCTTTTTCCATATTTTGAATCGACGGTAACGGTATTGGCGTTTCACGAGGAACGAGAATAAGTTTTCTTTCTTCTTTAAGAATACAAAATGCAGCTCTACTAGTAAGCGTATCGCCATAACCATTTGCTACTGCCGAAAGTGTCTTCATACTACATGGACAGATAACCATTGCATCAAGTTTAAAAGAGCCGCTGGCAGGTCCTGCAAATATATCATTGTTCTCATAGTAAAAATCAGCTAGTTTCTCTAAATCTTTAACGTTATAATTTGTTTCATGTTCAATTATTTTTTTTGCACCATCAGAAAGTATCAGATAAGTTTCTGCACCTGTTTTTTTTAATTCCTCGAGTAGCCTAATACCATAAATACCGCCTGATGCTCCCCCGATGCTTAGCAATATTCTCATAAAATACTATGCCTCAATAACATGTATTATTTCCCGCAGGGCCTCACCAACACGTCTTTCCTTTTCAAGAGCCGTCCCCGTAATGATAATATCGGCCCCAGCTTGTACTTTTTCTTGTGCAGTATGCTTATTTCTAATGCCGCCGCCGATAACGAGAGGGATATCAATGTTTTTTTTCACGGCAGAAATCATGGCGTTTGGCACAGGATCAGGAGCACCAGATCCTGCCTCAAGATAGAAAAAGCTCATCCCAAGATATTGTGCTGCCAACGCATACCCTACTGCAGTGTCAATATCATTCCTTTTAACCAGATCGCACTCACCTACTTTTCCAGCAGTCATACCTGGCTCAACAATCACATAGCCCATCGAAATGGGTTCAATGCCTACCTTTCTTACAAACGGTGCACCTTTGATGTGTTCGCGAATAATATATCCAAGATTTCGAGAATTTAACAGGCTCATAAAAAAAACCGCGTCAGCATATTTGCTTAAAAATTGTGCACCAGAAGGAAATAAAATCACAGGAAGAGAGGTATGTGATTTAATTGCTTTAACGGTATCATCAACTTGTGTCTGCGACGCGATGGTGGACCCGCCAACCATAATGGCACTACTGCCCGCATCAGTTACTTCCTTTGCAACAATACCTGCTACATCAGGTGGTTGCTTATCGGGATCAAGAAGTGAAAGATGTAAGGGTTTATTTTTCACCTTTTTCAAGAGATCCTGAACAATGGTCATCTGAGCACCGCAATGAAACTCAACTATATAAAATGTTTACGTTATGAACGTGCCCACTTGATGAGTTCACGGTTACCTGCAGCAATAACTCCTGTCCTCTCATCGAGAGTTAAGGGCATGTTTAATCGTTTTCCATTACTATCCGCAACAATGCCTCCTGCCTCTCGGACAATAAGCGTTGACGCAGCAATGTCAGTCACCCGAAGATATGCGTTTCCTACCACATAGACATCCAAGGCACCGCTTGCAACCATACACATCTCAAGGGAAGCCGAACCAAGAGACCGTACTTTCTCTCTCTGCGCAAGAGATAGCGTGATTTCATCGAAATTTTTCCCTAACGATAGGGAAGAAAGCAGCTCGCTTGCAGGAACTTCTGGAATGGCAATGCGATTGTTATTATAGTAGGTGCCTCGGCCTTTTTCTGCAAGAAACAGATCCCCCGTTGGAATGTTTTTAACTATGCCATATTCAATATCATCAAGCGATTTTTTACCAATGGCAAGAGAAACTGTATAGAAGGGGATGCCACGACAAGCGTTGCGAGTGCCGTCAACAGGATCCAGTACAAATGTGTAATCTGCGTCGTTATCGATAAAGCCTACTTCTTCAGAGAGGATGTTGACTGGTGTGCTTGGCTTGCTAAGATACGTAAGTGCAATGTCTTCTGCAAGTTTGTCAATATATTTTGTCGGTGTTCCGTCAGCACCAATACCAACATTTGTATTCCATTTAGCAAAGTTGTCCTTTCCCGCCTTTCTTATACCACGAAAAACTTTATTCACGACCGTTATGGCCAAGTGTTTAATCTCTTCATCCATGCCGATACTCCCAACTATTATCTACTAAAAATTAACCAGAGATGTTGCCCGGTTAGCACTAAAACGGTCATAATTGATGCTGCGATAAGCACACCAACAAAGATAGTAATTACAGACTTAGAAAACTTTAAATCAAACAAATAGGCGATTAATGACCCTGTCCATGCGCCTGTAAAAGGCAAGGGTACAGCCACAAAGAGCAAAAGAGCGAGATGTTCATAGTGCCGAATTTTTGTGTCTGCTCGGGCTCTCGTACGAGCGAATAACCAATCCATGATGCTTGCCCAAAAGTGGTATCGCCGCAAGAATTTCTCAATGAATCGAAAAAATAAGAGGATAAATGGCACAGGAAGCATGTTGCCAATCACTGCTATAGGAAAAACTTGCCACCAAGCAAGATTAGAATTTAGCATGGCAAAGGGGACAACATATCGTGATTCGAGCCAAGGAATCATAGAAAAGACGAAAATGCGTAACCACAAGGGAATCATTTCAAGCATGACTTACTCTCCAATATACTGTCCAAATCCTCGACTTACCTGGATTTCTCGATCTTCTATAAGCTTTTCTCCTCGAATAAAAAGATGCAAGGGAAAAATTGCAGGGAATTTTTCAAAAGGTGTCCATCCACACTTGGAATGCAACATATCCGCAGTAATTTTTGTTTCTTTTTTCAAATCGACTACCATGATATCAGCATCATATCCTGGTTGTAGTTTTCCCTTTGGGACAGCAAGTATCTCTCCAGGGCGGGCACATAAAAGAGATGTCATCTGTTGAAACGATAGTTGCTGCTTTTTTGTAAGATACAAAAATAGTGGAACCATTGTTTCTACCCCAGGAACCCCCGAAGGCGCTGCATCAAATTCTTGCTGTTTTTCCTCAAGTGTATGAGGAGCATGATCGGATTCTAAAATGTCTATCGTGTCGTGAGCGAGGGCATCAAAAAGTGATTCTTTATCCAACCGCGTTCTCAACGGAGGATTCACTTTATAACAAGATTGAGAGGGAAAATGCTGTTCTGCATTCAAAAGAGTGTGATGGGGAGTGACACCACAAGTGATATGCGTTGGTCGTTTTTTAAGCAGTTCCAATCCTTCACAAGAAGAAAGATGGCAAATATGAATCGGGGTTAAAAAAGAGGATGATGCCGTCAGTATCTTTTGTATTGCCTGCTCTTCACACACAGCAGGACGACCCTGAAGATGATCGGCCAACGTGTGTTCTACTTTTTTATGATTGAGAAGGCAAGATTCGTCTTCAGCATGAATGAAAAGCGGTTTCTTTACTTTGCTAGCTTGATAAAATACATCCATCAACTTATTGGGCGACAACAACAAGGCATTCGTTGAGCTTCCCAAGTATATCTTAAATCCATTGCAGTGTTGAGCTAGGGATGATAGAGAATTACTGTTTGCATCGGTAATACCTGCGTACACCCCAAAATCAACAAATGATTTGCGGTTTGCTAATGTTTTTTTCTTGATAATATCTTGAATTGTCGTTGTTGCCGGTAATGTATTGGGCATGTCACATACACATGAAGTACCCCCATAAGCTGCTGCGAGAGAGCCTGTAGCAAAATCTTCTTTTGCAGTCATGCCTGGATCACGAAAATGAACATGAATATCAATTGCTGCAGGGAGAAGTAACTTATTTTTAAAAATAAGATGTTGGTCTCCTTTCAATATTTTTTTTATGGATAAAATTTTTCCATTGGAAATGCCAATACAGCAGTGCTCAAATGAACCATTGACAAATGCTTTTCCTTCAAGAATCATATCCATCGAGCTTCTTCTCCTTTATTTCTCCCCGTGGTTGTAATTCAGTAAACACTTGCCCATTGAATTTTAATATTTTTGTCGTTTTTTCAAACCATGCGTCTGGTGGCAGACCTGCTTTCATACAGGTATGTGAAAGAAATTCTTCTTTATCCCAGCCCTGTTCAATAGGAACCTGGGGCAAAAGTAGACCTTTAAAAAATCCTTGCTCAACAATCAATCCATCACGTCCAATTTCAATTTCGTTGAGATAGTCTTGGGGGACATGGGCCGTTATTTCTTCAGGCGATGTTAAAATGGTGACTTCAATAACAATAGTATCGATCTCGCTTTCCTGCAGAGGAGGAAACCGAGGGTCTCTTGTTGCCGACTTTGCCCCCTCAGTTATTGCATCTTGTAACGACATAACAGGAAGCGGTATACCGATACATCCCCTCAAATTGCGAGCAGGATATGTATGAATGGTAACAAAGGCACCATGTTCTTCTGAAAAGCTTGTAGGTAGTTCAGACAGTGGACTGGCGGAAGAACAGACAGATTGTTCAATAACCGCTCTTGCATAGGTTACTGCCTTTTTTCCTTCCTCCAGCGTAAGCATAGTATAAAGTATTTACAAGTTGATTAAATAAAATTTGGTTAAAAGAAGGAATTACGTTTCTTCTTTTGCCATAATAATATTGAACGACTTTATTCCTTCTCCCATTTTAACATGTAATACTCCGCTAAAAGTATAGACGACTTCCTCGCCACTTATATTAACCGCTGTTTCAGCAGTCACATTGTAGTATCCTGGAGTAAGATGAATGGTGTAGTGGCCTTGCTCATCTGAAGTGGCTTCATTCTTTTGCGCAGTATTATTTTCGATCACAGGATTACTGTCAAAGAGAAGAGAGACGTTATCCATATTAGCACCACCGGCAGTTACTCTACCACTTACCACAATCGGAGCGATGGAGAGAGAGAGGTTTTGAATGGTTGTCCTATTTTCCTCAATTTCTACTGCTTGTTCTGTTTGATAGTCAGGATAGTTTGTTGTGATATTGACTGCTGTTGCATTAAGAATATATGAAACTGGAACGTTTGCGGTTGGAAGTGCATCAAAGTAGTATCGCCCAGTCTCGCCAGTAACCAGTGAATCGACAAGTATTATGGTTCCGTCCGCCATTTGGTAGCGAAGTTCAACCTCAATTTCGCTCATTTCTTCTCCAAGATCATATTCGTCATTCTCGTTGGCATCATAATAGATGGTCCCTTCGACTTCACCTTCGTTAGGTTTGGTTATATTATACATCATTTTTCCAGGCAGCAGCTTCACAGGATCTTGGCTAGTTTCATGAATAACATATCCATCGTATTCTGCAGTAACGATATAGATGCCTGGCTCCAACCCTGATACGTTGTAGTGCCCCTGCTCATTCGTGGTTGCTGAAGATGTCAGCAGGGGCGATCCTGTTTGAGAAATTTCATAAAACGTAAGACTGGTTTCTGGTAGCGGGGCATTGCTGGAATCAAAAACATATCCTTCCATTGCAGAAGGATCAATGCTAACGTCAACATATCTCTCGTATGATTCTGTCCTTCGCATTGCTTCATCATCAGATATGGGATAATAGAGAGGATCGGTAGTGCTACTGAAGGATACATTTGCTAAGATGACCTCGTAAATAGTGTTCGGAAATTTTTTAATTTGTAGACGGATTTCCCCTGCAGGGGCAATCAAATTAAAATGACCTGCTGCATCGATATTTATTTTATCGTGATCAATGGGGATTGAAAAGTTCTCCAAATATGAAAGATTTTTTTGGACAACAACTTGTGCATCAACCGGTTCACCATTAAACGTTACAGATCCGTTGATACGTGCCCCTGCATAATATCTTGCGATGACTACCGCCCCTTTATTCGTATAATATTGGTATTCTGAGAAATCAGAGAGGTATTCTGCATAGAAATGTCGCATATTGAGGCAGGGAAGTTGATAATTTGGTTCCTGCTTATTCCCTGATGTTCCTTCAGCAGGGCCGACGTATGTGCGATAAAACATGGTTTCAAAATAGGCGTCTTTATAATACGTTTTTGTGTTGACCGGTGGATCCCTCTGCAATTCTTCTTTCGACATGGTTTGAATGTCTGCGTAGGTCAATTCTTTGTTATTTTGGGTAACGTATCGAACTTGTACAAAATCATCCTCAGGATTGGAGTCACCGCCAGCAACAAGCAACAAGCTTTTATCAGCCAAAAAGCCGAAGATATTGAAAATTTGTTTGTCATACCCTTCTACACCGTAATAGCGGATACTATAACCCGTTGCCTCCTGGATATCAAGATACAACCAAGTGATTCCTTCATCATCTAATCTGTCAACTAATACCTCAGTGATATCATGGTAAGGGGCATTTGTTGTCCATTGCTCTCCAACCCTCCATTGTTTACTGAGGTTTTCATCATATTCTTCAGCAATAGGAGTATTATATGATGGGGATGAGGTAGGATCTTCAATCCATTGTCTGATGTTAGTGGAATCGTTAGCAACATGGCGGTCTAACACTTCGACAACAGCACTGGACAGATGCCCTCCATTTGCTTCAACATTTCCCTCCAAAAGGCGTACTACCCAGACAGCAACGGCCTCTTCCTCACTAGTCGCAGTATGAAAATTTGAAGCAGGAGGTATTCCGTCCTGGAAGTTATCAGCAACGGTCGGATGCCCGCCGATTGCTGCTTCATAAAAACCATAGTCCCACCACGAGATATATCCTGGCCTTGCCGCAGGGTCTTCGATGGCTGTATCTTGATTATTAAGCCAATCATAGGCAGCAACCCAATATGCCTCTTTCCCATAGGGCAAACCATACGCACCATTCGGTAATTTAATCGCAATATCTCCAAACTCAATGGTGAATATGTCGTTCTTTTTTGTGCTTGGCACAGCAGAGTCAAGTGCCAAATAGGCATTGGGGAAGATTACGAGAACCGCAATAAAGACGATACCAAAGATATGAAGAAACTTTACTCCTCGTCGTAAGCCATGAATGCCTCCGCCAGCGCTTTTGATGTTTCTAATCATCTGTTTATAATCAATTTTATCGACAATGATTACAGTTAACCAACCGCCAAGCAAGGCAACAATAGGCACCATATCATTAAGAAAACGCCCTGCTGTTCCTGTAAGCCAAAGGCTTAAAAGAAATAAGACAAGAATAAACAGATATTCTCGCTTTTGATTATTTTTGTAAAAGTAATATGCCAAGAGGACAAAACCAAAGAAACCAAGCCAATAGAGAACGGGGCCAAATGACATAACAGTGTGGCTAATATTATAGGTATTTGCCTCCGCAATCGTCATCGACACTTTGCTGCCGTAAATGCCGCTACCATATAAGATAGAAGATAGTCGAGTTAGTCCTGACAAAAAGGGCATGATTTTGACGATGTCTTGGATAAAATAAAGGAAAAAAAGCCCAATACCCCCAATACTAAACACAGCAGGCAAGGATATCGTCCAAGGAATTTTTTTTCTGCCAAACAGATAATAAATCCCGGCAAAGGCGCCAATACCAGCGGCAAGAAATAGAGGGATGTCTGCCCTAAACCCTCCTAATTTCGCTGCAGTAACTGGCAACGAAACAAGGTATCCTGTTGATAAAACAGTGGCGGTTGCGAGTCCCACTCTATAATTTATCTTGCTGATAAAAATATCAACAACCATTTGTATAATGGCATAAAGAGCAATGACAACATAAAGGAATCGTGCTTCGACCCAGGTCATGGAAAGCCCTGCAAGAGGGATTCCTGCAAGAACGGCAAATAAGAATGATCTCGTAGTATCTTTTTCTTTGATTGCTTTCACCAGAAACATAAATGTTAAGAAATAAAGGAGAAGATTGAATGAATCGTGGTCAAAAAGAGAATAGGCAGACCCGTGTCCTGAGCTAAGATGAATGGGGATTATTGCAGTAAATAGTGCAGCAATAATGCCTGCTCGTTTACCAAATATCGCCGCTCCAATAAAGTAGACAGGAATGACTAACAATGCACCAAATAATGCCGGTACAAACTGCATTGAGTATCCAACAGCATCAATTTCGTCCATAAACGGGCTCAGCAATCTACTAAATCCTATTGCCATCATATTGAAAAGCGGCGGACGGCCTCCCGACTTCCCAATAGGATAATTTAACAGAGGGTCGGGCTCTGAATAAAATGCATAATGCCCTGTTTCCATAGTTCCTTCTATCATCCGCATATTATAGTAAGGATCAGGGCCCGAAAGATAAAATTTCGTCGAAAGGGTTGTGCCCTCTGGATTAATAGCTTGTCCCGATGTAAAATTAAAATAGGTGTTAAAAAATAAAACCATCAGAAATATTCCCAGCAGTGCAACAGCAATCCACCAATTTTTTCTTGTTTTTGATTGTTTTATTTCTGGTATAAATTTGGATTTTTGAGCGATGTGCTTTGGTTCTTCCTCAAGGAGTTTACTTCTTCTTTGTGCCCGCTTTCGCATTAGTTTCACCTGAGAACAATCACAACCGTAAAACTATAGCCTTATAAATAACTTATGTACATTGACTGCTCACCCCCCTTATAGCAGTCGTGCGATGCAAGGAGCGATACTTACCTTACTGAAATCGCTAATAATGGTATTTGTTGCAATAATTTCTGTGCATCCTGCTGTGCGAAGTTTCTTAATAGCGTCGCCAGCAAACAATCCATGAGTACATGCCACAAAAACACTGTTTGCTCCTTGGTTGTTGAGATGTTCTATTGATTTTGCCATAGTGCCTCCTGTTGAAATGATATCATCGATAATGGCAACAATCTTGCCTTTCGCATCAAGTTTTTTTGGCTTTATCTCGACCGTAGTTCCATCAATCCGCTTCTTTTCCATATAATCATACTCACAACCAATGATATCAGCCGCATTTTTTGCTCGTTCGAGAGCCCCTTTATCAGGTGCGAGGATAAAATCAACGGACTGTTTTTTAAGATATTTTGCAAGTTCCGGAACTGCTGAGCACCCTACAGCAGAGACAGTGAAAAAATCAAGGATGTACTCTTTATGAGGATCGACAGTAATCACCGCATCTGCTTGTGCGCTGATAAGACGTGCCAGTGTTTGTGCACTTATTGGTTCACCTTTCTGAAATTTTTTGTCTTGCCGTGCATATCCCATATAGGGCATAACAACAGTAATTTTTGAGGCCCCTGCTTCTTTAGCAGCATTTTGCAGTAGAAAAAGTTCTACAATGTTGTGATCAGGATAGGCCGTTTGTACAATAATGACTTGCTCTTGCGAAATGTCATCCACAATACGAATATAACATTCATCATCAGGAAAACGCTTGGCAATCGTTTCTGCTAGTGGGCAGTGGAGTTCCTTTGCAAGTTCTTCCGCAACTGCCTTTGATGCTGTTCCGCCAATAATATACATACAATAACAACAGTGAAATTGTACACGTATTTTTAGTGGTTTCGTAAGAAAGTTTTTATAATGACATATGTTTAGTGGCTTAACGGATGTGGATGTATGCACTTGCGCATATTATTGGAGTTTGCAATAGTGGGGTTTCTCGTCATTTCATCAGTTGGCTCTAGTTTAGCAGAAAACGAACAAAATGAAAGTATTGTTGACGCGCAATTTACGATTACCTTGGACTCAGCAACGGATTTTCACATAGATGTAACACTTGAGGTCAGCCAAATTACAGTATTCGGGCAACTCTACAAAAAAAGCGATATAGAGGCTGCAGCAACAGGCGATCTTGAAACGATGGGCGCCATTAAATTACGATTACGTCAGCTCCTGGAAGAACAGCTAGAAGAGACATTTATCGATGCGCCGGTTACTGCATTGCTACAAAAGCCAACCTATGAAAATAATCGATTTTATGATGCGTTTAGTGTTGCCTTGTCTTCAGTATTTTTTGGAATGGGTGATACTGTTAACGGATATAACATAATCAACGGTGTTCTTGATATGGGCGCTGAGGTAATGTACGAAGCAACACTTCATGCCGAAAGGGGATGGGACAACACCTATACACTGGAACTACCTTCCTCAATATATCCTCCGTTCACCAATGGGGAGAAAAATATCAATACCATACAATGGACCTTGCATAACGAAGAGGGGTTAGACCCTTCAAAAGCGGCTAAATTTTCTCTCCAGTACAAGACCCCAACAACCCCTACAATGAACACCGATAACATTCACCTAGCATTTGTTTTAGATTCAAGTAATGCAAAACACATTGAATTGATTGGTAACATCGTGGCAAAACATATTGATATTAGAGGATATGATGTAATTCCTCCATCCATTAGTGACTTAGATTTTGTCACCGCTGATGGAATGCGATTACTTATCGAAAACGGATTGACCTCATGGGAAGAGGTATACCAAAAAACCATGGCAAATATAACTAAAGAGATAACCTCAGTGATAGAAAACTCTTCATTTAATCAAACACTAGATGTTGCATTCCGGTGGAATGAAGAAACCACAAACAACTGCTCTCAACCTTACAATATCACTCACATGAACGATAGCCCTCCGGTCCAGGCGGAGCTTATTGCTGATGACGTAAACATACACCTTTGCGACATATCTGCCCGAGCTTTTTTTGGACTGATTCACGCAGGGGGCACAGCAAATATTTCTGCTAACGATATGAATTTTGGCGATGATCTTGGTAACATAGACTATCCTTATAACGTGACGCTTCTTCTTCCACAAGGCCTGTACTTGGATGGGGAAAATAGCTATATATGGAATCGAACTGATGGGCTTTCGGGGCGGTTTAATTCAAGCAAGGCACCGGAATACACTGAAGAGCAGATAGAGACGATAATCGAAATTGAAATAAGTACAACTGATTTGAATTTATTAGGATTTTTTACAGGAGAAACAGAGCTTTCATTAGGTTTGTTTATTGAGGAGAAAAAAAATTATCATGTTTCTAGTGTTCCTGATTCGTTCTCGCTTCCTGAAAAACTTTCTCTTCAGTACCTCTCCTCAGATGCATTTCGTCTGTGTATAGATGAAGGCGTATTTGATGAGGAAGGTATTAGCGCGTTTCTTACTAAAGATAAACAACTATTCGAACAGAAATTGGTTACTATTCTACCAAATTTAACCGTCGATGGTCACACCAATAGAAACGCATTTGATGAGTCGTTATTGTGGGGCGAGGACATTGGAACGATGAGTGGCGAATCTCCGTTAACTGTAGTCTCTTATGCACATAGCTCATATCCGCTTTCTTTTAATCTTTCTTTTATACCACCGAGTTTTGAAATGAAAAGCCAGTATCTTAATCTGCGAGGGTTGCAAAATCAAAATGTAACCTATAGAATTGTTTTTCCTCATGGAATCAATGTAACATGTACTGATGAGTTGGGAAAAGTAGTAAAGGATCAGCTCGAAGATGGGCGGATCTACATTGAAGTTTCTTTTGATTCGTCAGAATCTGCATTAACCAATGTGGTGAGCTGTAAAATTATTCCGTCTGCTCTCTTTGTAATTGGCATTTTCATGCCGTGCATTGTAAGCTTTGTCATTACCTTGTTATTGATTATCGTCATCTACATCATACGAAAGAAGAGAAAAGGTGGAAAGAAAAAGGGTACAACCGTCGTGGATAATGAAAGCTATGGGGACGATTATGGATATGAAGATGAGGATTATTACGTACCGCCTCCCCCGGCAAAAAAGTAAAACGAAAATGATGTCATTCTTTCAACATTTTTGGTAGAAGTGTTAAGAGCGTAGGTGCTTTTTTCAAGAGAGGTTTAATCAGTTTTGAAGGAAAATCAATATCACCGTGTTTAGAGATGGTAGCGGCAATGCTTTGCTGTTGAAATTTTGCAATGTATTTATCGAATTGTGCATCGGTAAGTCTGGTGAAAATCGTGCGAAATTTCATTCCAAGGTAGAGTTCTTTTCCAATGTCTTCATGCCATTTTTTCTGATATTTTTTAAGGATTTTTTCAGTGAATATATTGTTTTCCATCGCATCCTGTGCCACTG
>Ga0180434_10000459_pt1 | contig 59822 bp, 86 predicted proteins | sample SS_ome_7_FD_132453 | JGI IMG/M metagenome (GOLD analysis project Ga0180434, IMG submission 132453) | Hypersaline lake sediment archaeal communities from the Salton Sea, California, USA - SS_1_D_2 metaG | ecosystem: Environmental > Aquatic > Non-marine Saline and Alkaline > Hypersaline >...
ACCTAAACCAATACTCGTAGAAAAACCGATATCCTTAAATGTTACGCACGACGACCATGACAATGTTGAGGTTTCTACAGAATGGCGTTTTTCAAAAAATATACCCAAGAAGATTTTGTCTATGGAGATGAGTTTCTTAAAAACAACATCTACAAAATGGGGCTATACTTTGCCGGCGAAGTTTGACTTTATTCCTCATTTTGCGAGTATAATAGATAACGTTGGGATAGACGTAAGGGAAATCTATTTAAAAAGGCAAGCTCCTGATTTTTTTGAGGGTTTAATCAACGGGAATATTGTTATCAAGGGAGATCGAAAGGGGAATGGTTTCAAAATTAATGGCAATACGATTTACTGGGAATTTGACCTGTTAGATCGACAAATTAAAAAAGGTGGTATGCGATGGGAAACAATGAAAAAAATAAACAATCTAATTTGCCAGTCCTAATAATAGGGAGCCTGGGGTATCATACTGACAACATTATTAATCCGATTGTCAATGCGATTGTGCGCAGGAATGTTCCTGTCGTTAGGACGTCAGGATTAATGGATTTTTTTATACCTAAAAACAAAGACGAGGTTTTGGATGCCGTGAGAGAAGGGGTCGTGTCGTCGTTGCATAATTTTAGATCCCTTTTTTTTGTAGATTTTTTTAATTTTCTGGTGCCCGTTTATAATTATATAAAGAGCATTGAGCAACAGGAGATAAAAACATTTGCCTTATGGCATGGTTCGACTGCCTTGCCAAACGACGTTGCCAACATGATAAATCATGCGGCATTATATGAAAATTTTTTATATGATTTTTACGATGGCGTGATTTTACCAAATAAATCATTGAAGCCTTATATTCCCGCAAAGGCACAGACTTTATATATTCCGTTTCCCACTGATTTACAATTTTCTCGTCCTACGCCGGATTACAAGTATAAGGACAGAGTTGTTTTTGGACATCGTTTCAATGAGGATAAAGGCAAAACAAAGTTCCTCGAATTTGTACGATTTTTGAGGGACAAAGGACATGCAGACACGGAAGTTATCGTTTTTGATGCACCTCAGGACGTTGATGAGAGCCTAAATATTCATTTTAAAGGACGTGTGAGTCAACTTGAAATGGCGCGACATTGTACGGGTGGTGGTTACGCATGGTCGTCGGTAAAAAGTGAAACCTTTTCTTATACAATGTTGGACCTTTTGAGTTTTGGTTTGACACCGCTTGCCAATGAGCATCCCGCCTACAATTATTTGCCAAAAAGATTTATTTACGGCAACGACATAAAGGCTGCATATGATTTGTTTTTGGCAAAAAAGACAATGACGCTAAACGAGTGGGACATCATAAAAAGTAAAATCGGACGTGGAGCCAATAAAATAGCGGAGGTGCTTTTGAGATGAAAACTTATTTCGCTATCGTTGCCGCGCAGGGCAGGTATTTCCCCTACCTTAACAAGGAAATGCCTGACATAAGATATTTATTGTCTTACTATTTTTGGAGGGATGGTGAGAAATTCAAAGGCGCCTATCCTCAGCCGATCTTTGCTGATAGCGGTGGGTATAGCGCAAGAACGCAAGGTGTCTCTTTAAGGGTCGAAGAATATGCAGATTGGCTGGAAACCATTGATTACGAAGTTGCCGCGAGCCTTGATACCAGCGATTTTGATGAATCACAGCGCAATTATTTGTACCTAAGAAAACGCGGCATTAAGGTTCTTCCTGTAATACACTTGGAAGAATATGTTGATAAAAGCAAACATAAATGGATCGATCAAATGATTGAAGAGAATGACTATATTGCTATTGGCGGTATCGCCGGCAAGGGCGTCAAACAAAGATTTTTTGAGGGCTTCTTTTCAATGATTTTTAACAAAACAAGGGATAAGGTTAAGGTGCATGGATTTGGCGCAACAAAGACAACCATCTTAAAAAAATATCCCTTCTATTCTGTTGATTCTAATAGTTGGAATTCTTGCGAAAGATACGGATACATCTTTCAGTATAACAATAGGAAGATGTCTCTCGATAGAGAGCGGCTGTCTTCGGGAGCGCAAGGGTCTGTGATAGGTGGAAAGTTAATGTGGGGGCACCTTAGCGCAAACCAAGAAACTCGAATGAAAAGGATCGCTCATAATATTAAACAATTTAAGCTTCTCGAGGAAGACATAACCAAAATGTGGAAAGCCCGAGGCGTGGAGTGGAAATGAAAACATCTGGAACGAAAATTAAAAAACTTGACATCACGAAAATCATCCCCGCTGAATGGAATTACAAAAAACCCTTTGACGAGGAGGATTATAAAGAACGATTCAAAGCGTCTATTCTAAGAGATAAAAGCGCAGGGGTCATCGCTGTTCGACAGGTAGAAGAGGGCATTTGGGAGGCCATTGACGGCAATCACAGATTGAAAGCCGTAGAAGAGCTCGGTTGGACCCATGTGGACGTCGAAGATTTTGGCAAGATTTCAAAATATGAGGCGATCCTTATTGCTCGTCGTAGGAACTATAATTGGTTTCCCGATGACAATATCCAATTGGCGGCTCTTATGAAAGAGGTTGCTCCCAACATTTCTATCGAAGAAATGGCAGGGTTTATGCCCGACACACCAGATGATTTGGAGAACATGGTAAAACTTGCTGATTTTGATTGGGAGCAATATGGCGCATCTGCAGGAGACGGTTCCGAGGGACATGACGAAGAGGAATTGAGAACCCTGCGTGTCGTGTTGCCGCATAACGTCTACAAGATGTGGCTCGAATGGAAGGAAAAATTGTCTTTACATTATGATGAAGAAATTTCTGACGCAAGGGCCGTTGAAATCGCTGTCGTCGAGGCAAACAATTTACCTATTGAAAGTATAATGTAATTCCGAGGTTTCCGAATGGGTGCACCTAAACAGTACAAGTCTGCCGAGGTAATGGAAGCAATTGATGGAAGTGGCGGTATCATGTCTACCGTTGCCAGTAGATTAAAGTGTGATTGGCATACGGCCAAGAAATACACTGAAAAATGGGAGATGACAAAAATCGCATTGGCAAATGAAAAGGAGTTGGTGTTAGACCTTTGTGAAGGTGTCCTTTTACGCTCTATTCGTGGTGGAGATACATCAGATGCGAAATGGTACTTGTCAACGAAAGGCCGATCACGGGGATTTGGTGCCCGGACCACCCTTGACCTCGAGGTTGATGACGTCAAGATTACGGAGATTGAAGTTGACGTTGATCCCAATGAGGAGGATCGACTTTCAAAAATAAGGGAAGAAAATCCCGGTTTGGAGTAATATGTGGCGAGTGGACTATACAGTATCGTCAGGAAGAATGGTCGTGAAGGCAAGGCAAAAACTCATTTTCACAAAGGTCAACGCCGCGCCTATGCTTCAAAGGCTCGTTTTGTTTTTGCCTTAGCCGGAACGCAAGGAGGAAAAACAGAGTTCGCGCCGTGGTGGATGTGGCGTGAAATGAATAATCGGGGTGATGGTGAATATGCGGTTGTTTCACCCTCATTCCCTCTGCAAAATTTAAAGGTCGTTCCAGCCTATGAAGAAGTGTTTTCCCGTGTAATGAAGGTTGGGAAATACTATAAAAGTTCAAAGGTGATGCAAGTCAAGACTAATAAGCTGGATGCCAAAATCTATTTTGGTTCTGCTGATAAGCCGGAGTCTTTGGAATCTTTTACCGCAAAAGGCGCACACCTTGACGAGGTTGGACAAAAGAGCTTTAAATTAGATTCGTGGGAGGCTATACTTCGCCGGTTATCGATCAATCAAGGGCGTGTGCTTGGCACCACTACCTTATACAATCTTGGTTGGTTAAAAAGCGAGGTTTATGATCGATGGCAGGAAGGAGACCCGGATTTTGATGTAATTCAGTTCCCATCCTACTACAATCCAGCCTTCCCAATAAAAGAATATCTTCGGGCCGCACGTACACTTCCACGGTGGAAATTTGACATGTTCTATCGTGGCGTATTTTCACGACCTGCGGGAATGATCTATGATTGCTTTGATACACATCACCAAGTTGATCCGTTCCACATTCCGTCGGATTGGCCGCGTTATATTGGCGTGGACTTTGGAGGTGTTAATACCGCAATCGTTTGGATTGCCGAAGAAAAGATTCGGAATGAACCTTCAAATTTCTATATTTACCGAGAGTATTTGGAGGGCGGTACAACAGCAAAAGGTCACGCCGATAAGGTACGCGCCTTGTCTGTTGGCGAGAACTTGAAAAGATGCGTCGGTGGTGCTTGGTCTGAGGATCAGTGGCGTTCAGAATTCAGAGCGGGAAGTTTGCCGGTTTCGCGTCCACCAATTAATGATGTGGAAGTCGGAATTGATCGTGTTTACGGGCTTCTCAACGAAGATAGGCTGTTTGTTTTTAAGGATGCGTGCAAGTATACGATAAGCCAATTCAACAGTTATGCACGAGAGTTGAACGCCTTAAACGAGCCAACAGAAAAAATCGAGGACAAAAACACATATCACTATCTTGACGCCGTCCGCTATATTTGCTCATGGCTGAACAGACCAATAAAAGCAAGAACCGGAGGAAGTACGGTGGCGCGAAAGTAACCGAAAGGCAAGGACTATGAAAATTTTAAATTATGAGATCACAAAGGCCGGTACTATCAAGGGTCTTCAATCCGATAGCGATAAATTAAAAAGGATTGAAAGCCAATTGGTACGCAAAATGATTGGGCGCAAGATGGGGCAGGTTTCCTATCATAACACCCAAGCGGCAACACCTTTTTTGGGTCAATACTATCCCGGGACGACCAATTTATCACTTTATCGGATTATCCGTGAAATTGTCAGCTTCTTGGATGTGGCGGTTTTAAAGCTCGGATTATATGTTGGCGATTTTGAGGTTTACTCTGATAACGAACGAAGCCAAGATGCGCTGAGGGATTTTAAAGACAATGTCAAAGTCAATTATTTTAGCAGAGGGTTAAAGGAATTCCTTAAACAAATGATTGAGTCAACACTTGCACTTGGAATGGGTATTGGCGAACGTGTGGACAACGGTAGTCTATTTGGGGAAACGCGCCTGTTCAATGGCAATGCGGAATTTCTTCGGTTTATTCCTGACAAGCAAGAAGGTATCGTTCTTGGGTATCAGCCCACAGGCGTATTCCAACCAAAGCCGTTTGAAAACCCTGACAATGTCTATTTTTTGGCATTTGACCAGCGAGACGGAAATCCGTGGGGATATTCCATTTTTAATTCGCTGAACTTTGTTGCCCGAATTTACACACGTTTAAATGAAGCCCTTCATAATCAGGCGTGGAGGATTGGGGATCCAATATATTTTACAATGGTAATGGGTGATAGCGATGACGCGGAACAGGAATTGGCTGAGGATATTAGTAATAATATCAAAGATCAATTTGAAAGCGTAAGTGCCCTGAAAGCGCAAGGCGAAGTTGGCGATATGCATATCTGGGGGCCGTCCGGTTTTGACATTAAGATTAAGATGTTGGGTGCCGATGGTGAGACGCAATTGATGGATTTTGAATTTCCCTCGCGTATGGTTATTGAACAAATGACTGCCAAATTACTTTTGCCGCCGTGGGACTATGGCCTTTATAACTGGAATTCAAACTACAAAATGTCTGACGCCCAACAGGACGCCTTAAAAAGTGTTCTTTGGGGCTATCGTGAGAAAATCAATCCTCACATTGAGGACATAATTAATAAGGAGTCTGTCAAAGCTGGTTTTGTTGGAACGCCTTGGCGTCACGTGTGGAATGATATTGACTTTACGGATCGCGCGGATCGCGCAAAAGCTGCCCACTTGGAAGCGTCAACACAAGAAAAGTTGGTTGGCAATCAACTAACCATTTGGGGGATGGGTATAATTGATGATGAACAATTATATGACAATCTTACTAATATTGGAGTGGTGGATATTGAGGCCAGCAATAAACAAAAAGCCATTGAAAACCTACATATTTACCGTAAATTGCTCCTCTTGCAACCTGCCGGCGACGTCGCATTAGGCAAGACGAGGTTTGAGCTTGTGCGGGCAATTATGAATGACGAGGAGTAGGCCATGAGTTTAAGAGAAGCGAGCATTCGGTACGGTTTGATTCCACCGCCCGACGCGGAACTGGCTTGTGGGTGTGGACAGGATCATTCAAAATTAGGTCATTCCCATTGGGACGAAATGAGCATTGGTCCTTTGATTGGGAAAGTGGATGCTCCAAGTATTACGGAATTAGAATTATCGGCCCGCCCTCACCGGTGGGCTTCTATGCGTAAACTGCAAAGTGACTTCTTTAAAAATAGCATCCAATTGGTCACTGATGCAGAGGAAAACATTTTGGAGGTTCTGGACTTGCCCGATATTGATCGGATAAGACGTGCGGAACTTTTAAATGATACAACAGAGGAAGGGAAAAATTGGGATTATACTTATGATATGAAAGTCAAATATCGTAAGGCTATTGAGGAATGGCAATTCCGTTTTCTCGGTGATCCTGTTTTGCAGAAACAGCCGGATGTTGATTATGAGGACAGTCAAAAACAAGCTGTCTATACCTTCCACATGCTTTCGGCCGTTGGGGTTGGTGCTAAGAATTATAGCCGGATATTCAAAAAGAACCTGCCGAGCGGAATTGATCCCGCCTTAATTGACAACATTCAAATCCTTCCCACATTAGACAATCCATATTTACAAGCCCTCCATCGCAATGGACTTCTTCGCGTCAAAAGAAAATATGCGACAAAGTATTATGATTGGGCGCACCTACAATTGGAGCGCATGGCCTACACTGGAACCAATCCCGTACAAGTTGGTCGATGGATTCATAAAAATGTAGGCGAAGGGCAGGGCTGGTACTGGAACCGCATTACCCGCAGTGAATCAGCTTTGGCAATAAATGTGGTTTATGATCAAATGGCTCGACAGGCGAACGTCCTATATGACATGTGGTCAGCAAGTCCTAATGCCTGCCCTATTTGCGGAATGTTTGATGGAAACATGTGGAAGCAAAGCGAGGCTCCTCAACCTGTTTCGGATAGTCACCCGCATTGCCTTTGCGTTTTGATACCACAGTGGGTAGATAATGGACGAGAAATCCGGCCTCGTTGGGACAGGGAATCACCATACGACCGCCCCTATTCCGGCGAATCAGGGCGCGAGGAACTTCGTAGATTACAAGAATATTTTAATAATTAAGGAGGAAACCGTGAAAGCTGTTGTTGAGCAACAAAGTAAAGAATTCACAATCCAGTGGTTAAAAACCCAAAGACAAAATGCGGAAAGCAAGATAAAGGAACTGGACAATCAAATCGTAGATCAAACGGAGCCGCTTTTTCACTTAAATATCCGAAAACAGTATTTCCAAGAACAGGCCAAAACAGCCCAAAAACTGTTGGCAAGATATGGTTCAGTGGCAGAGGTGCCAAAATGAATAGGCGCGGTTTTTTAGGAATGATTGCCGCTTGTGCAGTCCCTATCTCAAAAAAAGAGCCTACAATGCCAAGTCCCGAAGGCTTTAATATTCCTCCAAATGCCAATCGATTGTGGTATATAACAAATTATGTCACCATACCTAAAACGAAAATTCCTACCTATGGTTTTTCGATTACGGAGGATCAATACTATGCCAACGAACCGTGGTTTCAAGACTGGACAAATAAATGCGTGGACGCCATGCAAGGGAAAGGCACTAAGGCCATAATTGCTTTGACATTAGTTTAAAAAAGTTCTTGCAATTACAAGATTTTATTTGTAAAATCCAAACGTAGGTTAGAGAGGAAAATCCTTCCAACTGCCCCGTTGTTAGCTTCTCACCTTTCTGACCTACATTTTGCGGCCATTCAATTAATTCAATTTATTAATTGGGCGCTGAAAATTACACGAATTACGCAAAGGGCGTGGCCGCCGCCCTTTTTTTAAAAGGAGGAACCGTGAAGGCTGTTTATTTGATTGTCCGAAAAGAGAAACACATCGACGATAAATATTGGCTTTGCAAAGTCAAAAAAGACGCTCTCACCATTGCCGAAGAGGTTGCCGACTTCTGGCTCTCACATTACACCGAAGAAAATAACGAAATCGTCACTGAACCAGTAAGTGATCAAATATTTTATAGAGGCACTGCCAACGAGGGCTTTGAGGTTTTTGTTAAACCAATCAACCTACGTGAAAGTGGGCAGACGGACGAGAAGTATTCTAATTGATTTGGCGCGAGTTCCCGACCAACAGGTCTCCTCTCAAACCTAAATAAAGTTGGTTGGGGCCGCGTCCTAAAATAACGAGGCCAAATATGGCCCTTTATCATATATTCTTTTCATGCTTCACTTCTCCTAACAGATGGGCGGGATGAATTGCATTTTGCAGTCCCGCCCAAATTTGCCAGCGTTGCCAACGTAGCCAAGGCGATGGACTGAAAATCCATTTATGGGAGTGCAATTCTTCCCGCTGGCACATGGTTGCGGGACGCCAAGTGGCCGAGGTTTTTTGCAAACAGATAAACCGTTTTTCCCTCGCCCGCAGCCAGTTTTTTTAGAAAGGAGACGACGTGGAAAAAGAACTGGAATTGGAGTGCCCTCGCTGTTATGCGATGGTGAGCATTAAACATGTCACAGAGGATTATGAGCTTGTTGAATGTCCTCAATGTGGACGTTCTTTTGAAGTCTATAAAGGTAAATTAATTGCACTGGACGAGGAAGAATGAAATTGGATTGGCCTGTCGCTCAATTGGTAGGGCACGTGACTTTGGATCACGATACGGAGGTTCGAATCCTCCCGGGTCAGCGAGGACTTTGTGGATTTGAGTCCGTGGGTATGAAGCCCCTAAACAAGTAATCCACCACGCGGGACGATGAACCGCGAGAACGAGCGGATCGACACTGGCTGAAAGGTAAGACCACGGAGCTTGTGCTGACTGTGGTGAGAATGCCGAATATCCTTTCCCGCTCGTTTTATCTTGGCCCGTAGTTCAGTTGGCAGAACGTCGGACTGTTAATCCGAATGTCGCAGGTTCAAATCCTGCCGGGTCAGCAAAGTAAAAAGGAGGCGATTTGAAAATTATTAGGTCTGGTTCAGGAGCAAAAACACACATCGCAAAGACCGAAGTCAAAGATGATCTCGTCCCGTTATGCAGTTCAAGGGATTATACTTGGATGATATATTACGAAGTTCCGAAAGGGCGTTGCACTTGTCAAAACTGTTTGGACAAGGCGAGAAAGCGAGGATTAAATGTCTGATCAAAAACCAACACCACAAGACAACATGGAACACATTCGTCGACTTCTAAAAAATCGTGCAGACCTTGATTTATGGAAGTTGGATGCCGCTAAACTGGAAGTTCTCACTGAGGTTTTTGCTTTGGTATACTCCAAGCTGGTGAAATACAAAATGCCTGATGCCATGAGTGCCGCATTAATGTTCACTTTCAGTGGGCCAAACTACATGAAGATGGCGGATAAAATCTTTGAGGAGTTTACGAGAAATGTTCAAAAACAAAGGAATTCAGAAGTTAAGAAATAAATATTTGTGGCCGATTGAGCGTCCTGCAGAGGAGGCAACCGGTGTGCATGGATGGCTTAATAAGGAAAACGAACAATGGTTGGAACGGCTTTGTGCCGAGAAAATGGGTCACGTTGAAAGACCTTTTATTTTTTGTGAACTTGGGGTATGGGAAGGGAAAACGGCACTTCATTTATTAAAAAAATTTCCATCCATGTATTACATTGGTATCGATCACTTTAAAGGTAGTCCTGAACACCAAACCAATGCCGAATGGAAAACACATCTCCCAAAATTAAAGGAAAAGGCTTTTGCGCATCTTTGGCCGTGGAAAGATCGCGCCACTTTAATTACCCAAAGCACTAATTGGGGCATCTGTGAAATAGTGCTTGCCGGGATAAAACCTGATATTTTTTACATTGACGCTGGACATGAAACAACGGATGTGATGCAGGATTTTTTGTTCAGCTACAAAGCAAATGAACGAGCTATCGTTTGTGGTGACGATGCCAAGTGGCCGTCCGTGCATAAGGCATTGACTATTTTGGAGCTTAATGGGTACAAGTTTTTAAAAGATGGTAACTTTTGGGTACTTCAAGAATATAGTAAAATTTGAGGAGGCTTTGATGTTTGTTGCAAAATTAATCCCGTTCGTTGTCTTTGTGTTGTTGGCATGGTTAGTTATTAGGTGGGCTAAACATGCTTGGCGCAAAGCCGAGCGGGATTCTTTAATGGAAAAAGTTGAGAATAAAAAACAGGAAATCGAAATAACAGAGGAGGTGGCCGCTAAGACAGAAAAAATAAATGTTTCATCTTTTAAGTCCGCGCGAACAAAGGTTCGCAATTTTTTAAAACTATAGTCATTGGAGGAAACCATGACGCCTAAAAAACTCGCCATTTTGGTGACAACTGTTGTGGCAATTGTTATTATCGCCACATTGAGTTCAAGTATTCTTGAAACCAATGAGTCAGGTTATTTTCAAATCAAACAAGCTGCTATCACTGGTGATATGTCGGTGCGCTTTTCGGAAGGAACCTACTTTCAATGGTTTGGCAAAATCTCGCCTTACAAAAACGTCGCAACCGTTGGGATTGGTAGTGAAAAAGGAGAGGGCAGTGCAGACATTGAAGCCGTTCCGGTTATTTTTAATGATGGCTCCAAAGCTGAAATCTCCGGCCTTGTACGTATCAAATTGCCTAACACCGAGGAAGATGCTTTGCGCCTAAAACAGGAATATAGTGGTGGATTTGAGCACTTTATTCGTTCCGGTGTGGTGCCGATTGTTAATAATGCCGTCAAGCTGTCGGCCAACTTGCGTTCCGCGCAGGATGCCTATACCACTCTCGCTTTGTTCCAACAAGCTGTTGATGATCAATTGCGCAATGGTATCTACATTACAAAGTCCGACAAGGTTGAAATCGAACGGAGCACTGGTGAACGAGAGACCCAACGTGTAACCGTTATTGATTATGATGAAAACGGTCAGCCTATGCGGATGCCAAACAGACTGCAGGAACTTGGCTGTGAAGTCCTTGAATGTGTTATTGACGTGCCTGATTTTGATCCCAAAGTTGAAGAAATGATTGCCGCACGTAAGGACGAGGCAATGAAAACGGAACTGGCAAAACAAGCCGCGCTCCGCGCTCAACAGGATGCCATCACCGCCGAGGAACAAGGAAAAGCCAATGTGGCTACAGCCAAGTATGAAAAAGAAGTTGAAAAGGTTAAAGCTGTCACGGATGCGGAAAAGACCTTTGAGGTTGAAGCTCTTAATGCGAAAAAGGCAATTGAAACAGCCAAGAAAATTCGCGCTGAGGGCGAGGCACAAGCCGCCGCAAACCGCGCCCTTGTCTCTGCTGGATTGACTCCTGAGCAAAAAATGGAAATGCAAATCAAAATCGCAGATGTGGTATCAAAGAATATTGCGAACGCGCCTACTCCGCAGGTTGTTATTGGTGGAGGTGCCGGCGGTGCAACGGACGATCTTATGCAGGTCTTTGGGGCTGAACGCGCCATCGAGCTTGTTAAAAAGTTCGGCGTTGACATAACTGGTAAATAACCATGGCCCCTTCGGGGGCTTTTTTTTTGGAGGTACACATGCAAGACAAAGTCATTGTTGGAACTGGATGGTATGCAGATTCGCTTGGTCATAATAATATGATGGCTTCGCGCGAGCTTTATAAACCAAACTTCTTTGCTCGGTGGTTTCGGAATGTTTACGCTTATTTTAAGCCGTCGGGCGTCATTTGTTATACCTCAAACTGCCCACAGCCAATTGAGGACATTGGTAATCTTTTGAAACGCTTTCCGTGGCCTTATTTTAGCTTTATCAATTCCGCCACACCTAACAAAGATTTACATCATGGGCATGATGGACTTGCCGCAATTATAGCGGGAGCAACGCACGCCTATTTGAACGGATCCCACTTTGTTTACGTTGAACAGGACTGCATGGTTCACAATTTGGACCGGATGATCAAAGAGCAAATTGCCGGACAGGTTATGATTGGATATGGTTATGGTGACAATGCAAGTTTCAAAGAGGGTTGGGCAGAATATTCATTGCTTTGGGTTCACAATAAATTCTTGAAGTTTTTCCTCACCCAAATGGTCAACAAGGCTCCACATACTATCAAGATTCCGTTGCCAGAATATTTGTTGCACGACATTTTCAAAGACTATGTCACACCATTCCGAAACGGACAAGGTCGTCTACGTCCTATTGATTTTGAACAGGATTGGCACTATTCCCAACAGTTAACAGATAAGGAATTGGCAGAATACGAGGACTTGGGGAAGATAACCTGCGAAATGCGGGGACAAGAATATTGGGTGATATAAAGTGTCTTACTTTACTGATAGAAAAAAAGCCCCGAAAGGGGCTTTTTTATTTAATTGGATAGGCTTCGTATTGAAGTTCATGCTCACGTTCATTGTGAAGTGATTTACTTACCAAAACATATTTATTTGAACCTGAATAAATGCTGCCAACGTATCTTTTTACCTCTAAAATAGGCTTACCAAAGGCGGTCTTGGCTGTCGTTGAGAAGCGTCGCAGTTCCCTGATATTGTCAAAATAAAAGAAGCACTTGTCTAAATCAGGGTCATAGTTAAATTGTTTTATGGTAAAAATACTACCATCCAAGACAAAGGTAACGGCTGGTTGAGCCGGACGCGGTTCAGCCCATTCCCACCATACGTCACGCTTCTTTTCCTTTAAAGGCTCGTATGATATTTTGGTAATATCAAAAGGCGGCTTCACGTTTCGTGTGATGATCGTTGTATAGCTTACTCCGTCGCCATCAAATATTTTCATTAATTCTTCTGAGGCAAATAAAGTACCTATTTGGCGTTCGCTCCCATGATTGGAAACGACCTTGATTTCAACCACTTTTTTTTGTCCCATCTTTTTTGATCCTCCGTGGTATACGTTCTACTTTTCTAATCGGCGGCAGTTGATTTTGTTTGCTACCGTCAGGATTTTGTGGAGTACAATTGCCAGCCATGTTACGCCTCCTGCTTTTCTAAGTTGTCTTTTCAATTTACGATGACCGCGCGTTTTGAGTTTTACTCCGATATCATTCATGAACAAATCTCCGGTGAACATCTTCGCCGGACAATATGGCAATAAATAAATCAATTAAAAAAGGAGGGTAGCCCGTTACGGGATCGTCCAATTCCAAATGATTTTTCTTGAAGTGTTCCTCGTTCTTGGTAAAGGTTTCTTCAATCTCCTCGTCGGAGAAGTCCAGTGCTTTTAGACGACCGACAAGTTCGTCCCTAACCGTGACTTTATCCATGTCATGCTCCTTGTAAAATGTCTTGAACAATGCCAATTGAAGTCATGCCTAAATCGGCGCCCTTTTGGTTTAAGGTGTCCACGATTCGCGTGGCGAGTGAACGAGAGTTATCTACTTGCATTTGATTTTGGACTGCAACCTCAATCAGGTGAGTTCTGCTTGTGTAAGTTGGCTCATGCCTTTTAACGTGATCGTCCATCGCCTCCAAAAAGTCCGTGAGGAGCTTTACTCCAATTGGTTTTCGAGGGTTTGAACTATCTTTTTCAGGGCTTCTTTTTGCTTTTGCCATTTGCGGTATACCTCCGAATTTATGATTGAAAACGTTTCCAGTGGCCCCGCGTTTGGGTCACTGTCTATTTTGTAGCATAGTATAGAGAGCGAAATTTCTGCAAAATGATCTAAATCTGCGTGGCGAACATTCCTTTTTTTTTGCAGTTCTCTCGCAATGGTGTTGATTTTAGTAACCGCTAACATTATGAAATTGGTTTCTGCGGTTTTCCAATCTGGCTTAGATAAACTATGTTTGAAAGCGTCAAGACAAAGTTTGTCAATCCTACCGGAACCAACAAAGTTTTTCAATGGGCTTTCCAACTTAGATTCATCAAGGGCGCATTGAACATCAAAAGACAAATTGTCTTTGACTACTTTGTAGGCCGTCATGATTTGCTCCTAAGTTAAAATACCTTCATCCGCAAAGCTGAAATAATTCATCTCTGGATCACCGAGAATGATGTGATCTATTACTTTTATTTGCAAGTATCTTCCAGCCTTGCATAGTCTGTCCGTTACCATCTTATCTTCATTTGATGGGTTTGGATTGCCGCTTGGGTGGTTATGCACAAGCACTACCGCCGTCGCGTTCTGCATTATAGCGATCCTGAAAACATTGCGAGGATCGACCACTGATTCTTGTACGCCTCCAATATGGCATAGATCAAAATAACGTATCCGATTCCGACAGGACACACCTATGACCCAAAAGTGTTCTTTGTTGCGTTCGTACTCGGGTTGGTCGTCAAACCACTTTCTCACGAAGTCAACGACATCGTCTGACTTGTTAACCGCTTCCCTGTTTGATTTAAGTAACATTTTTCTCCTCACCAATTGCTTGTACCGTTAGGAACTGGAACCATGTAATGATCGCCGCAGTCGTCGACAATCCCTTTTAAAATGAGCATTCGCAACAGATAAGACCGTTGCTTCGAAATGGAGTGCTCTCTGTATGGATTGCCGGAATTTAGTCGCGTCAAAGCGATTATCTCCGTGGCACTATGCAAATGGACCTGGCTTTTTAGAACTTTCATTTTCATGTCGTTTGTCCTTTGCTTTAATTAACTTTAAATAAATATATGACGTATATACCTAAATAACAAGAACTTTTTGTAACTACAAAAGAAAATTAATAAAGTGACAGTAGACCCTTAAACGTCAAAACCGCCCTTGTTTCCTTTTGCTGAACAGGCACCATGACAGGAATACACTGTTCTTTGATTGCCGATAAATTGCGAAGTTCCACATTGACGACGTGGTACATTTCTGCTTTTTTCTCAACAATGTTTTTGGCCGCTTTTTTTACGTCCGACGGTTTTACTGGATAATCAGAACCAAAATATGCAGTATATCCTTTGTCAAAAATTGATAAGTTGAGTTCATATTTTATTGCCATAATTTACCTCTCTTTTGAAATGTTAATATTTTCCCATCGACGAATAAAAAGCCCCTTTCGGGGCTATGGTTAGTGGCTTCGTATTTCCCGAATCCGTCTCTCGGATAGTGCTTTTTTGCGACCATATTTGGAAATCATCGCTTTTCGGATTTTCGGTGCGCTCCAATCTTCGGGGAGGGACTTGATCCATTCGATTTGATCATTTGACGCTTTCTGCATTGCATAATTGACAGGGCGTTCAAGATGTCGATAAATCGTTAGAACGTCGGTATGGCATCTCTCTGTTAAAACATCCGAAACCGCCGTTGGACTGCATCCTATTTTTTTAGCGATTTTGGAGTTTGACCAACCCTTGATTTTTGCCCACTCAAAAATGTTGAGGACGTCGTCGTCGGTTAAAACATAGTTTGACTGATTGTGGTGTGCCATATTAGGTCTCCTGTTTTGTGAATGGCTTCTGTTAACTGTCAATGAAATATACGGCGTATATACCTAACCACCAAGAACTATTTTGATTATTCCTCCTCGTCTCCTTCCTCGCTTTGCGCTTGTAAACGTGCAAAGACGTCTCCAACGTCCGGTTCGCAAAATTGCACGTCAAGAATATCTACATTAAAAATCTCTTGTGCGACTTCGCGTTTCAAGTGAAAGACGCGACCGGTTCGATCCGCATCTTTGGCGTCAACAACGTCAACAGTTTTTGTAGGATTTTTGGGTGGGCGAGCCTCTACGAAATGAACAAAGCCTTCATCAATCATTTTTTGATGTTCCTCGCACATGCCCAATCCAGTGATGTTTCGATGATTTAAAGTTTTACACAGCCTACGATCCAATAAAATTCCGGCATCGTATTCTTGTCCGCAGACGATACAGATTTTAACATCCAAACCAACATAACTTTTCTCATTCACCGTTTGTCTCCTCAATTTGGTTTAGTTCTTTCCATTGCGCCTCAAATTCCTCACCTTTGCCTTTGACATTCTCTTCATAATAGTGTTGAAGGCAATAACCGTCCAACCAGACAGCATTTTCGCATCTTGTCTGATGGCCGCCGTTTTCGGGCCAAAGAAATTGTCGACATCTTTTTGGTATATCTACCATCTATTTACTCTCCAAAATAAAGTTCTACTTCACTAAACTCGGGAAACAATTCAACGGCACCATTTGAAACAATTAGCCGCTCCGTTTCCCAATTGATCATTTTAACAAAGCACGAGCCCGGGTCAGGATCACGCTTTATGAATTTGACTGTGAGCGGATAGACTGTCCGCAAAAGTTTTCGATGCCGTTCCACCTCCTTTTCCAGTTTTTGCATTTTACCCTTCAACCGCTCCAATTGAAATAGTGGAGTGGCAAGACGTTTTTCTTCCCAAAGTTTCTCCCGCTTTATGCGGCGAGCTTCTACGTTCTCGGGATGGTGCTGATGACAAAAGCCATCTTTCCATACCGTGCGGCGACACCGATGCCGGTGCCAGCCGCCCGAATCCAAAACCATTGCTCCGCAACGATCTTTCATTGTATGCTCCTTTCCGTTAAAATTACATTGCCTTAATATTGTCTTTGTAGTGAACTTGGAGGCCAGAATAAAGTGACTCCAACGCGGTTAAAACTTTTGCAGTATACGACAAACCACGTTCGAGCGAGCTTTGTGCGGACTTGCCTGACCACCAACTGACTTTAATACAACGGACGCCATTCATTTTGAAATCAATTCTCATTTCGGCGACATGTGGGAAGTCAACGAAAAACTCACCGTTTTCGGAAAAATCAAATCTATAATCTTCATCAACCTTAAAACCGTTGATTGCCAATCCGTTCAGGATCATTGCCTTTGCCACTCTATCTTTTGCTTTCATTTCAGTCTCCTTGAAAAAAGCGGCCCCTTGTCGGGACCGGTTAAAATTAGTTTAAAGTATCAAGTAAAACGATTCGGCTTGATTCTTCCAAAAGCTCTTGGCAAATATCAATAGTGGCTTCTTTTTCGATTTCGTAAAGGGCATCTTCAACTTGATTGTTTGACGTTGAACGTCTCATGCTGTTGTGAATGATCAGTGCCAAGTCGTTTACGAGAAACGAAAAATCAGTGTATTGATCGGAACTTACCTTTGTCAACAAAGGGCCGACGATTCTTAATTTGATGCGCGTCTCCATTTCAGCTTTTAATGAGTAAATGGTGTTGGACTGTTTTTCGTTCCAAATGTCTTCGGGGTATTTTTTAAAGTTCTCAATTTCAGCTTCTCTGTTAGCTTTAAGGTTTTCATTGATTTTTGCGAACTTTTTTTCGATTTGTTGTTGGACGTTGGCTTTCATTTCTTGTCTCCTCGTTTTGTGTTTTTGTTAACTGTTTCAACTAATTAAATATACGGTGTATATACTTAAAAAGCAAGAACTTTTTTAGTAATTTTTAAAAAAAATTAAAAAACACAAAAAACACCAAAATCAACGCCCGACGATACTACCATAAAAATCAGGTCTTATTTTGACTGCATATAAAACCAGAGTTTTCTAAGACAGGAAAATCATGAGTTTGTAAAAGGATTTTGAATATGGGTAATTTTTGGCGATATTTACCCATATCAGTGCCCGACTGAGTAAAAAAAAGAGGAAACTTGCCCAATGGAACAAACAAATATGGATTCTTTCATTTGTGCCTCGTGCAAAAAAGAAGTTCACGTCCAAGCCAATAATTACCAAACCTATGCCGCCCGTGGTTTTTACTGTAATGATTGCTATGCCATCTTTGCCAACAAATTATACGAAGTCAACATCCCCGGTGCCGTAACAATTTTCTCGCCTGCCTCGGCTCTCGGAGACCGTGTCATTTACACGGCAATTCACGACGCCTACATGGTAGACAATCCCGATGAAAATGTTTTGTGGTTGGAAATGCCACAGGCAATGGACGTGGCAGAGATTGCTCGGCAAACAAATGCCAAAAAAATATTTTGGGCCGACGTCACGAATTTTGCTCCCATTCCTAAAAACCTTGACATCGTGCAATTTAGCATAATTCGGGAGGCACGAAACCTCGGCAAACTTCGTGGCATATTTCCGAAGGTTGAAAATCGTGCCGACCTTGATTTTGAGGTGCCTAAAAAATCGGTGATGCTTCACGCGAGGCATTGCGCCAAACTGGACTGGAAGAATATGCACCATGGGGAATTCATTTCGATTTTGAACCTTTTGAAAGGCTTCACCGTTTACATAGTTGGCAATGATGAGAAGTATGGATTTGAGGATGAGATTAAAGACCCACAAATCGTCGACCTCCGGAAAAAACTAACCATCGATCAAATATGCACTTTGGCTGAAAATGTTGATGCCTGCCTCGGAGTGGATTCTGGAATTCAACATCTCGCCGGAGCCGCAAATGGCAAGGTCATTGCATACAAATATAAGAACGAACATTGGATGCCAATTGTGGCCGATCCTCAAATGGCACAAGCCTTTGGAGATAAAGCCGTGGACTTTTACAATTTTTTAGTCGCCACAAAAAAGACCTTGCATTTATTATAGATTGTGGCGTTATTTAGACGTCTGACTTAAAGGAGAACTATTTATGCCAATGAAAGAGTGTAAAATTTGCGGGGCTTTAAAGTCTTGGCAAAAATCCGATCCTGAACCTCCCTGTGGTAAGTGCCATGATAAACCCGTGAAAAAGGAAACCAAAAATCCCCTTGAAAAAGAGGGCGCGGGTAACTTTGGCGACACGGGATATTCTACCAAGGCCAGTATGACAGTCGAGGGCAATGTCAAGAATGACGACAAATCGTCAACCACAACCAAGCGGTCTTAGTGCCAAAGAGGTTTATGAGTTACTGGTAGAATCTATTGCTCGCGGCGTTGATTATAAATTGGAGATACGACACGCCGGGACAAGGGAAGATGAATTTTATGTTTTTGTGATCCATAAAAATGTAGCAAAGTCAAAATCAATTTAGCTTAAATAGGTAACCTTGCAAAGATAGGGCTTATTTATCCTTCACCGGATAAGTAGGCCCTTTTTTTTTGGTATGGAACGAATAGAACAAAATCGACGAAATTTTAAACTAAGAGCGGACGTGCCCAATTTTGAACTGCATGGCATAAAGTGCATTGATGGCGTCGTCAAGTTTCCAAGTTCCTACCGCGAAAATATCCTCAAAGGATATATGGTATTTGATTCCTTTGAGCAATGTGAAACGTGGTTAAAGAATTTCAAGGAGAAAGATATGCAGTTTACACCGGGCGCAAAGATGACCAAATCTTATTTGCAGGTCGAATCAAAAAGCGTAGAAATCAGCGATGCCGAATTTGACAAGATGTCCAAATATATGTTGACGCCGGAAAAGTTTTCTCCGACGGACTTTGTCGCTTTTAAGGCAAATCTGGCGAATAATATTGTGGACAGAGATGGTGATCGCTTCCAATTGGACGTCCTTAAATCCTTCAATAAAAGCATCGTCGGAAAATCAAAGCTCACTGGACATGACTGGTGGGGCGTTGGCGAAGGTCGCGTTTATGATAGTGACATCATTAAGTATACCGACGTTGATGAATTCCTCAAAACCGTCGGTTTCACTCCTCACCGAAAAATCGTAAACCACCTCGAAGAAATCCTTGAAATGGAAAAAGTCCTCGCGTGGCTTCAACCCAAATATTATATGCACATCGTTGATCAGGATCAAATTACCAGAATTGGGGCGGGCGTTATTGGCGATGTTAGTATTGGCTTCCGTGCCGCTAACCGTGAAAAAATCACGGATGAAGATGGCAACCTTAAATATTTCGAATTTCAAAATACAAAGGAACACGAGAGCGAGGCATTAGAAATGTCTCATGTTTACCTCGGTGCTCAGTATGGCGCACAAGGAGCAAAGTATTTCCAAGGTGCAAACTTTGAAGATACCATTCCCGCTGCCGGCGACACTGAATGGGATGAAAAATATGTCTCCTCTTTGAACAATGAATGTTTCGCCTATTTTGGGCAGGACTTGGCAGGAAAGAAAAACCATGCGTTAGACGCTGTCAGATTATTGCCGCACCATCGAAAAGGTGCGAAAGGCACGTTGGATGACGTAGATATTCCGCGCTTAAAAGCCGCGTTGGTTGAATGTTTTGCAAAGGTTTCTGATACCGATTTGGACGATACAGATAGATACCGCTATTCTGAGGCATTAAAGCATCTCCAAGCTCATGCCAAAGAATTAAACCTTCCAACAAATTACGGAGAAAAGACAATGCCTTTTACTCTCAAAATGTTTGGGGATGAACGCAAGTTCGATCTAAAATCTCCCGAAGATATTGAAGCCTTTGTAAAGGACATGGACTCCAAGTTTGATGAATTGAACACTGGTTTAACCGATGCCAAACAGGCAGTCGCGGACGTGAAAGCCGCCCTCGATTTAGGCGAAGATGATGATTTCGATTTTGATGCCATCAAGGCCCTAAAAGGTGATTCCGAAGCCCGTGTGAAATACCATGATGACTTGGTCCAGTCTATTGCGGCACTGGCATTCAACACCGGCCAAAAAGAGTTTGATGAATTGGAGGAATACAAAGGTTCCTTGAAGGAGAAATCTTTTGACGACCTCGTTGCTGAACGTAAGTCGCTCCGCGACCAATACGCCAAGGACAACAAGGGCGACCGCCAGATTGATCCTGAAACTCCTAAAAATCCCGGTGACGAGAACAATTCAGGCAATGTGAGTGTCACATCTGCACGCCCGAACAGTTCCTTCCAGCGAGTTTGGTAAGCTGGATCCCTTAATTCACTGAACGGTCATTATTTAAAAAGGAAAAATCATGGCTATTTTAACCGCAGGTGGTGGTGATCGCGGACTTCAACTCAATGTGAGCTTCACTCCCGATGCCACCCTAAAAGCCGAAATTGACGCTCTTGTTGCCGCCGGTACGAAAGTGATCGGCAAGGTAATCAAGATCACCACTGGTGCCAATTATGAATGTACGTCCCCTGCGGACGGCGAGGTTGCACATGGTCGAATCATTGACTATCGCCCAACCACAACGTCTTACCGCTTGACTGTGGAATTGTGGTTCTACACCAACGGCGCAGGAACCGTTCTGCCAGTGACCCGCATCGTCAATGCTGAATATGAAACCGAACCGAGCTTGGGTGAAACTGTCCTTGTGGATGGCTCCACCTATCGACCGCTGAAAGGCGACGCCTCCGGTGGTGTTGGTTTTGTTATCGGTGTGGACACGCCGGGAACGGGTCGATTTGACTTCTTGATGTAACCTTATAGGTTACACCTTTTTGTCAATTCAAAATTTATAACTGAAAAAAACTCACAAGGAGTGAAAATGTATATTCTTCAAAAACGCGAAGACCCTCTGGCCGATAAGGGTTTTTGGCTGAATAGCTCGAAAAGCCCCTTGAACTGGAATGGCTTAGAAGTTGGTATGTATGACCAAAGTGCATACGATGGCAAGTCCTTCGGCATGCTGCTCGAAGAAGTTAAATCCTTAAAGTTGGGCACTGAATCTCCCTATATCGGAATGACTCCAACAGAGGTTTTCTTTGAGAAGCGCCGTTTGGCAAAAGCCGGTCAGCCGGTTCCGTTCACTGCCGTTGAGGATTGCCTCAAACAGGCAGGTATCGCGGCTTACGGCCAACGAACGGACTATGTCCGCAAGTTCTATGAAGTCTCTGGCCTTGACGTCATTTTCCCTGAATGGATGTCAGGTACAGTCCACGCCGGTATGCTCTTGGATTCGTTGGTTACGGATTTCACGATGGGGCAAACCGTTATTGATGCCTATACTTATCAAAAGGTTTACCTCGAGGACACGGAAAATGACCGTGATCTTGGAATCGTAAACCCGGGCGAGGATATGGGCGAAACCAAGATTGTTGTTGGTAAACAAACGGTCTATCTGACCAAGTTTGGCCGCTACATTACTATGACGTATGAAGCAATGGCTCAACAACGATTGAACGTTTTTGCTACCGCCCTCACCCGTATTGGCCGCCAAATTGATATTCGTCGCACCGACCGTATGTTCTATACCTTGCTGAATGGTGATGGTAATAGCAACACGCCGGGAACTACCGTTGAAACTGCATCCTCTGGCACCATTGCCGTTGCCGATATTATCAAATGGTGGACAGGCGCACCGTCGCCCTATAAATTGTCTGTATTCGCTGGCCGAAAAGCCTTGCTCCAAGAATACCTGACAACTATTGCTGGCATGAATAATCCGGGCAACCAATTCGCGGCTACTGGCCTTGATCCGGTTCCGTGGCGTGAATGGGATCGTGACGCCATCACCACGGACTTGTTCATTGGTGTTGACAAACGATATGCCATTGAACACATTACCAATGGCACGGTAACAACCGAAGCCGAAAAGCTGATCCGCAAACAGGTCGAAGGTACGGCTATCAGCCACCGTGACGCATTCTCTATCTTTGATAAGAATGCCGTTGTCTTGTTTGACGAGACGCATAGTTAATAGAAATCCTCCATTTTAGAGGTTAGCGGGAAATCCCGTGGAAATAAGAATTAAAACAGGAGCAAAGAATTATGTGGGTTAAATCTGATCGCGTTCTGCACTTGCGGAATCCGTACACCGATTTCAATGCGGATTTTGATTCGCGCATGGTTAAGGAGGGGATCCCTTTGGAAGTCCCTGACGATGACTTTTTCGCGGAACATATCAAGACCCGTGAAAACGGTAAACCGTTGACGGTGGTTCCTGAAACCAAAGCTAAAAAACTCTCCGATGATTTTTGGGCTACGGTGGAAAAGGAAGCCGAAGCTATTAAGGTACAGAAAACCGATTTAATGAATTCGGGTACTGTTGTTGGCTTCCAAGAAGGAAAAGATATGGTCGTGCCCAAAGTGGAACGTCCTTCTACCCCGCCGGAGCCGGTTGAGGAAGAAGAAACCAAAAAAGGTAACAAATAATGCCCTACCGGATTAATGGTGATGAAGTACGAGCAAGGCTTCGGGTGTTTACGGAGGCCGATATTTCGGACACCCAACTGGCAACCGACGCCTTTATCCCTGCCTCCGAGGCATGGCTTGACCTGACCTTGGACAAAAAGGGAAAGGAGTGGGATGATTTTTCTTCCACTCAACAAGTCCTCCTTAAAACGTGCCAAGTCCTGCGGTGTTGTATTTCCGTGGTGAACAGCGCACCAGAGGAACAGTACAAGAACTCTCTGCAGGATTTTAAAGGCACTCCGGCCGATTGGAAGGAGCAAACCATAGGAGCCTACGAGAGGGAAATCGCTGAAAATATCCGGCTTTGTGGCCTTAATACAAGGCGTTCAGGCGGTGGTTATTCTGGTGGGAGTGACTACCTTCCCACCGGCACCGTCAGCGTTTATGAATAATGGCAAATCAGAGATTCGTTAGAAATTGCGCTCGTTATGGAGCCGAAGCTACCTTGACCCAAATTACGGGTGGCGATGATTGTCCGTGCCGCTTGACGTATGATGGAGAAAATCCAACATATTCAAAAGAATGGCATGACAATAATCCATCGATTGAGGATTGTCTTGGAACCTTGAAAATTAATCGTGAAACCACAGAGACGAATGTCAAGTTTTTTGTAACCGATATCCGTTTGAGTGAAACGACACAAGCCTTGCAAAAGGAAATCAAGGAAACCATTGGCAATATTCTTAGGGATGATTTGGCGGTAACAGGAACGGTGAATGTTGACGAAATGATTTTCGTCGACCTCTCTGATGCCGATGAAAAAGATACCTATGTTACAGTAAATTCCAAGATATATCGGATAAAGGCAATTTTTGAACTGAGAACACGAGACCTTGATGGTCAGCTTCTCATTTTGCGAAGGGATCAATGATGCCAAGTTTAGGCAATAAATCAGGATTCGATTCCTATAATTTCCAAAAAAAAGTCTCCAAATTGATCAAGGAGCTTGGACCTGAAATTGCCGTGTCCGTTGCTTGGGGATCAACTGAGCTTAGGAATGCAGTTAATAAAAACCTAAACGGGACGGAATACTTCCCGGGTAAACTGCCTGTTCGCGCAATCAGCCACACATTGCGTCGCGCTTATCGGGTAAAGAAAATCAATCCCTATGCCATGTACCATTTCATAGATCAGGATGTTGCTGACTATGCAAAGTGGGTTCATTATGGCACAAAGCGAATGGCACCTCGCCCGTTTTTTAGTGCGGCGGTAAATGAACGTGGGCCGGCGATTGCGAACTACTGGAACAGGCAAATCAAAAAGAAAATGCGCTCCATAGGGCTAAGTTAATTATGGATTCATTAAGAAAAATTTCTCACTTGAAGAAAAATTTCTATGCGGCGCTCAAAGAGTTGACACAGAATACATCGCCGTGGGATAGGTGGAAAGTTATTATGGCCTATCCTGATGCATCGGTTTTAGACGGCCTTGAAAAGTTATTGGTGTATATCCAACAGCCAGTCCACATGAACGTCCAGCTTCAACAGGGCGGGGGATTAGGTCTTGGGCATTACCAAATAATCATTGGAGGCTGGTGTGACCGTGTAAATGGCGGGCAAGAAGAAATAGATATTTTCGCAAGCGTTCTTTTGGAATGGTTTTTAAATCCAGAGAAATGGGCACAAGTCACCTATGATGTTTCCACGGATCAGGATTATACGGACACCACTTTGTTTGAACAAGGCATTATGATTGACAGCATTGTTGGGCCAAATACCATCATCCAGAACGTGAGCGACAATGAATTTCGATATGAATTCACGATTAATTTTAGGAGTTAAATCATGGCTTTCAATAAATGGAATGGGGCACCGACCCCTGATAAGATCGTTTTTGGTAAGTACAATTATCATCGCATGTGGATTTTGAATCCTGCCGCCGCAGCCGCTCCGTTAACTCCGGTCGAGGTTTTGGGTGTGCAGAACATCAATTCTGGCCCGATGACTCCCGGTACAACCAAGAACTTCATGCAACAAAGCGGTGGTGATGAAAAATATGTTTACCGTTCGGATTATGAATTCGAAATTACGGTCAACATGTTATCTGGCGATGTTCCAACGTTTATTGCGAATCTTTATTCGCGTACACTTGGAGCCACTGATGGTTATGCGTTGCCAATGCGGGCACATGCCTACCCGTTAATCATTTGGGAAGCTGTCTGTCGTATGCCCGACGGCACTCATTTGTTCTCGGAAGTTTGGCAAGATCTGATCCTGTCCTCTTGGACGGTATCGCAACCGATGGAAGATGGTACGACCGACATCACTTTCTTTGGTCATCACGATTCGTTTTTGCTTTATAAAAACGCCCAAATCGTTGTGGATCAATTTGACGGCGATGACAGCACGACCAATTTCACATTGAGTTCTTCTCCGTTGAAATGTTTGGATGCCTCTGATTTGCAACACGAGGATTGGACGCTTGATAATCTGATTTACGTCAAGGAAAAAACCTCATCGCAAAATACTGGCGTTCGCATTCTTAGTGGTGCGTCTTTGACCGGTACTGACTTGGATGTTTCTGGTTATGGAACGCCCGCCACGGGTTCAATTATCACTGCCGCCTACATTGCCGCAGTCGCATAAGGGTAATATGGTGGAAGATAAAACAGTGCAGAATTTCGTAACCGCTAATCTTTTTATAGGTTCAGCCATTACATGCGAAACGGGTATCTACCCCTCGCGGTATGTGGTTACGGGAAATAAGAAAGGCGATAACTTTAAAGTCGTCATGATGTGGGATGAAATCCCCTTTGAAATTAAGAAAAAGCTGGACAGGCGGGAATTGCTCGTCTGTCCACGCAAGTTAGAAAGCGTTTTCTTGCGAATCAAACACAACGTTTTGAACGCAAGTGACAAAATGAAGAATGGAGATTTAAATGTCGAAGAAAGCAATTGACCTTCTACGAGGATCAAATCGATACAAAATAATCCGAGAGGATGTTGACATTCCTTTGGATGATGATAAGGTGATTGAGGCTTATTTTGCGGCACCTGATATTTGGTCTATCAAGGAAGAACAAGAATTGGTTTATGCGGTAAAGCTCAAAGTCGCAGAAAGACGTGGCTTGGCAAAAGAAAAAATTGATGAAGCTGATTTTCAGGCTGAGTTAGATCAAATCGATGACTCCACGCCAGAAGGTCAAAAGGCGCGCAAATATGTTGCAAGTCAACGCCCGTTAAATTTGGCGCAACAAACCGCGCAAAAGATGACCAAGTTTGCCACAATCCGAAATATTCTACCCAAATTTTTATATGACAGGAAAACCGGAGAACGTCTATTTCCGGACGAGGACGATCAAGCTGCCTTTACGGAAATTGTTGCTCAAAACATGGAGCTTTTTACCTTGCTGGCGAATGCCTATACGCGCCTATCAACCAAGGTTTCAGCTGATAAGGAACTGGTAAAAAACTCGACGACTCCCACGAATTCACCGAGTGGGAGCTAAGGAAACAAATATACCAAAAGTTCCGCTATGTATCGCCAATTGACGACCAATTAACGGACGACTTAGACAATCCATATCGTAGAGCGTTCCTCCTTGCCGCTGCAGGATCGACCAAAAACGATACGGATAGGATAATCGAATTTCTTGACGAGATCGCCTATATACTACAAATTGGCTTCCGCTTTAAGAAGCCACAACACTTACTGAAAAAGCAGAACGAGCGGCCCAAAAATGTAAGGTATCATCGCGTACCGATTGACGGTGAATGGGTTACAGTGAAAGCGAGTTTTTAAATGCCTTTTTCAGGATTAGGTAGTGGTAGTAATTTAGGCGGTTTCGACATTGCCGGATATATTGGCATCGTCGGTCTCTCCAAATTTAACCAAGATTTAAATAAAGCGACAACCAATGCTGACAAAGCCGCGAAAGCAATGAACAGAGGTTTGAACGTTGCTATCGCGGCTGGTGCGGCCGCCTTTGCTCTTGCCATAAAATCTGCGGCTGACTTTGAGGCAAAGATGGGTAATATCCATACCTTGCTTGGCCCCGGAGAAGAAGCCCAGAGAAATATTGAGAGCATGGGTGATGCCATAGTTGAAATGAGCACTAAATTTCCGGCGTCCGCTCAATCTCTTTCTGAGGCAATGTACCAGATTGTCTCGGCAACAGTGCCACCGGCTGAGGCAATGGGTGTCTTGGAGGAATCGGTGAAGGGTGCCGTGGCCGGTGTTGCTTCCACGGAAGAAACGTTTAATTTATTTTCCGCAACCGTCAAGGGCTATGGAATGGAGTGGGCAGAGGTTGGGCGAATTTCTGATATTGTATTCCAAACCATCAAACTTGGACAAACCACTATGGGTGAATTGGCTACCTCGATGCAGGGAGCCATTCCACTTGCCTCAACATTAGGAATCAAATTCGAAGAAATTGCAGGAGCCACGGCTACCCTTACGGGCGTAACGGGTTCCACAAGCGAGGTGATGACACAGATTGAATCAATTATGACCGCGCTGATTAAACAATCAACTGGTATGAAGGGAGCTTTCGAAGCTCTCGGCGTTTCGTCTGGTCAAGAATTGATTTCAAAATTTGAAGGACTTCAAGGTGCATTAGGTGCCTTGAAAGGCTATACGGACGAATACAATTTGTCAATCGGTAAGGTTCTTGGCCGTAAAGAAGCCCTCGTCGCATACTATGCCTTAACAGGCGCACAAGCTCAAAATTTTGCAGATAAAACCAAAGCGATGTTTAATGCTGTTGGTGCCGCGCAGGACGCCTACCTTATTAAAATGGACGAATTTGGGAACCAAGCAACACTTTTGAAAAACACGGTCAGTGCCGCATTTATTGAACTTGGCAATAAGATGTTACCGGCTTTGACTGCATTCTTTTCAGCATTAAACAGCAATTCAGGCGCAATCATGGCGTTCGTGAAATCCCTTGCAGAGGTTGCAATGGGGCTTGGCGCAATTGCGGCTGGCTATAAAATTGTTGGTTTTATCAAGGCACTTCCCGCATTATGGGCGGCAGTGACCGCCGCGCTTGGACCGGTTGGCGTTGCAATTCTCGCAATAACTGCGGCCTACATTGCTTTGAAAACCGCCATTGGTTACGTAAATGGAAAATTGGATGAAGCCCATAAAGCCAGACTCCTTGCCATTGACTCCATGTCAACGGAATTAGAAAAGGTTAAAGCCCTCGAAACACGTTACAATGATTTGAAGGATAAAGAAAGTCTTACAAAGGATGAGCAAAAGGAACTTGATACCGTCACCAAAAACCTTTATGAAAAATATAGGGAACTTGGAACGCATGTGTCAACAACAGATCGATCTTTTGGAGATTTACTGGATCACTTGACCTCGCAAAAAATGAAAGAAGCCAATGCCGCCATTGATGAAGCCGGAACCAAGATAGGTGTTATGGCCGGTTTGATGGCACAAGGTGGAGCCGTTGGCGCTCTCGCCGGTGTCGTTGATGGTTTATTTCATGTAACGAAACGAGCTGGTGAACAAATTGAAATGGCTAATCAAGAAATCGCTGAATTAAACGCCGTGTCAGAAAGTGCCGAAGGAAGCGTTGATGGTTTGGGTGGTGAGTTGAGCGAGGCAGACAAAGCGGCATTGGCGGCAGCAGAAGCTCACAAACGGCTCACGGAAGCGGGCATCGAAACCACTGCTGAAATCAAAAATCAAATTGCGGCATGGGAAGCCCTTAAAGCGGACGCCGGCAGTGATCAGTTTGCCTTAAAACAAATCGAATCCAAAATTAAAGACCTCAATGATAAGCTCGGTACAATGCCCTCAATCAGTGAGGCATTTGGAGAAATTGATACCGGCGGTGTTGTCAGTGCCGTTGATGAATTGACGCCTCGTTTTAAATCACTGAGCGACGTTGCCAATGACATGTATTGGAATGTCCGCTCCGCGAATCCAGAATTTGAAGAATTTGCAAATAAGCAAGAGGCTTTGAAAGCCGCCTATGACACGATTAGAAATCCACAGCAAATCCAAATTGACCAGTGGAAAGCACTTTTAGACAGTGGTGAATTGCTCCCGGGAGAAGTTCTCGCCATTGAAGAAGCTCTTGACAAAACAGAGGGCACGACCGAAAAAGGCAACAAGGAATGGGCATCATATCTTGGTTACATGAATGATTTAATTAACCGGATGCCCGGAGTCAGTGATCAATTCAAGGGCTTTGCAACATTGGCAACCACCGCCTTGACACAACTATTGTCAGGTGGGCTTGATCCCGTGTCACTTGGCTTTTCCGCGTTGAATTTAATCATTGGAGACTTTACACGCGAACACCCGCCGTTCCGTAGAAGCGTTGAAGAAATTTCGGATATATTTGAAAAGTGGGGAACCAACATTGAGGACGTCAAATTGACCCTCGACGAATTGACGGAAAAAATACAATCCTCAACGTTGGAGGCTTTGAAGGAAAAGTTCGCAGAATTAGAAGAAACTATCGCGACAACGAATAGTAATATTGCCAACCTCGGAACCATGATGCAGGCAAATTATGAAACCTTTGTCGCCCAACTTCAATTTGAGAATCTAACCTTTGCGTTCACGTTCACTGCAAATTATGAGGACGTCACGGAAGGAATTGAATTCCTCTCATCCGAACGAAAACGGATGCAAGACCTATTCGGGGATAGTTTTAATTTTAGCGGATTTGACCAGCTTCTCATGGATCAAATTGAAGCGTCAAAACAACTGTTGAACACGTTGGATCCCACGAGTGAGGCATATCGGCTTTTGTCAGAACAGATTAACAATGCCGAACTCGCTTTGGAGGGCATTTATCCAGAGGTTATTAGTTTTAATGATGCTATCGTAGAATCCATTGACTATGTAAATGCCATGAGCGCAGGCGTTTCACAATTAACAGCCGCGTTTTTAGGTGATATCCATAAGTATTTCGCTGAATTTTACAAGTTCAACAATGATGGGATCGCCTTAATTGAATCCCTTGAAGAAGCCATTTATTTTGGTATCGATCCGCAGGATGCCCCTTTACTGTCAAAGCAAATTGAAAAATTGATTGCGGATTGGGAAGCCTACATTGAAACACTTGATCCCAATTCTCAGGCGTACGCCGACGCCCTCGCAGGATTGGATGATTTGCGAGACAAGTTTGAAAACTGGTTAAATCCAGCCGTGGAAGATGCCATTGATTCCGGCGAGGATTTAGTGGACACTTACGGCAATGTTGGAGACGCAATTGATACCCTCGGTGATAGTAATGACGTTGGTGGTGTCTTTGATGCTCTCGCTGATAAAATGGCTTTGTTCAAAGAATATGGTATTCAAACCAGAGGTGAATTAATTGAACAAATCCGTGAAATGGAGCGGTTGGTTGGCTACCTACGGGAAGGCACCGACGACTATAATAAATTTACCTATGAACTCGGATTACTTTATGAGCAATTAGGCGTCACGAATCCTTACTTGGGTGAAGCCGCACATCTCCAATACCAATTGGCGAACGCAGGAATCGAAACAACAGATTCCGTTCAAGCTCAAATAGACCAATATGAAGCACTCCTCCCACTGTTAGAGGAAGGCTCGTACGAATATCAGCAAGTCATTGACAAGCTCGGCCCACTATATGACAAACTTGGTTTAGTCAACCCCTATCTCCATGAACAGGCAGAGGGATTCCTTGCCGTCGAGGACGGTATTACCAAATTAAATATTCAACTGGATGATTATCTCGGAATTATGTTTGGGCAATTTGACGAGATGATGAAGATGTTGGGTAGCTTTGGCGAGGAAGGTTTTGAAGCAAATGGAGAGCTTTTCCAACTCCTTGATCGTTTGCAGAATTTCAATATTGATTTTGAGGACACGAATGTTGACGAACAAATCCTGATGTGGATTGCCCGAATGGAAGAATATCTTGCCACTCTCGATCCAGATTCCCAAGCATGGAAAGACGCGACATGGGCATTGGCTGAGTTGAAACTGCGATTTGAAGAAATGGGTGGCTCTATGGATGACTTGCCTGATGATTGGCGTGACCAATTTGATTTTGGTGATGAAGATGTGGCACCGTGGGGTAAATTAGATGAGACGATGGGCAAGTTGAATGACACCATCGCCCTGTTGGTCGAAACGCTTGGAGGTATCCCCGACGAATTAGAGGATGCCAACGATGAGTTGGATAAAACAAAAGATAAGATGGCGCTCATTGTAGATGAGGCATTGAAAATGCCTAACTTTGGTGACCCCGGTCCTTTTGACCCACCTCCAACAAAACATTTGGGCGGTATGATTACCACGGCACATACCGGACTATATAATCATGGTGATGAAACTTTGATCAAGGCCCTTAGAGGCGAGATGGTTATTCAACGTCCGGTTGTGGACAAGTACGGCGCACAAGCAATGATTGAATTTAATAGAACAGGAGATGCCTCAAAATTGATGCCACCGGCTCCGTCGGTAAAACCTGTTGAAGTCCATGTTCATGCACACGAAGCAACGCCGGAGACGTGGTTCGAAGTTACCCAAAAACAAGTCTATCCAAATATCAGGCAATCACAGAGATACTATGAAACAGGAGTAAATCCTTACAATGGTAAACGCTCTTAAAATAGTTCAGGATTCAACAACCATTTATTTCTATGCCGACGAGGTTATCAATCTGCCGGAGGAGCCTACCGGAGATGTAGTTATCAGTCGCGCCCAATCGGGAAAGGCATTTGTCAATGTGTTGACGTCAAATTTTTTGGAATTCAATATCTCAATCCGTCACTATCGAGGAACGACTTTGGAGAGGATTCGGCAATTGCGAGCCTTGAAGGGTGAATTTACGCTTTATCCTTATTTGGTTTACTCCTCTGCCATTTCGGTTAAAGCGATAATGATTCCGAAAACCATAACCGAAATCCGCACCTTTGGCGAATTGGAAGCCAATGTTGTGACTTCATTATTCTTAAAGGAAAGTTCAAAATAGATGCCTTGGTATAAAAACAACATACCCACAGAATGGGAAACGGCACTGGAAAGGCGTTCAGGTTCAAAGTTTACCACGGAAATTATTTATGATCCTCCGGGTGCCAACGTAACCTTTTCAGGCAAATATGATTTAATTGACGCCTCGCCTGTTGAGCAAATCAAAGACCTTGATCCTGAACTGGCTTTGCGACCCGTTGTAAAATCTGTCCGACTGACTTTAAATGATCCTGATCAATACCTTGATCCTGAAAATTCCTCTGGATTATTTTACAACGAATCTCCGGTCGGGAAAGATATTTTGGTCAACATAGATTGCAATGAAAGTGGCTCCTCAAAAATTATGAACATTTTTACGGGGCGAATTGATGTCGAACCGGAGGCTGGAAAAGGTGTTTGTTCCATAATTTGTTCACCACGTCGTCGATATGTTTTGCAACAAAAGTTGGTTGGAGCGGATAGTGACTCCGATACCAAGTTAAAGATGATGAACAATGTTGGCGGCTTGGTTGATAGCGTTTCCTACAATACCAATTGGAACAATCCTCCATTTGAATTTAGCTTGGCCGATGGATCACTCCCTACTGGATTAACTTTAAATTCCGACGGCACCGTTGATGGTACGCCTACCGTTGAAGGTGAGGTTACTTTTACCGTGGAGGCACGAAACAGCGAAGGCGTCACACGGCAATTGGATTGTCGTATTATAGTTTCCGACCCTCCCAATAATGAATTTGAACAGGCCAAAGGCTGGTCAGGTTTTACGCAAAATTCACCCACGGGATCACCGGATTTTAGTTTATCCGCGCGCGATGGATGGGCACGGATAACACCTGACGGTGCGGGTTATGGCTGGAACGGTGTGGACCCTGAGAACGAGGCACCCTACATTTCTATTGATGACGCGGACGCTTTGACTGGTGATTGGTCATTATACGGAAGGGTCTGCGGCGAGGGAAGTGACGGTGAAGGTACATATCGATATATTGGAATCTATGTGGCAACCGGAACCTATACTGGATTTCTTTTGGGCATAGAATCAACGACAACAGCAGGAACCTTCAACGTTTTTGTTCATAAGGCAGACACCGCTAACAACGTCCATCGCACGACCATCTATACTGACACCATTTACGTAAAAATGAAGCATGTGGATTCCGAAGATAAAATCTACATGTATTATAAGGAAGAACTTGCTGATTCATGGACACTTGCTTATACCGCTTCCAGTTTTACGGCAACGCCGATCAGCGTTGGTTTTAAAGTGCAGGGCTTGAATGCATCAAGCTATGGTGAATGTGATTTGCTGTATTACCACAGTGGCGCATTAGATTTTGAGAGCTCGGTAATTTTGCCAACAGGGGCAAAGGATGTGGCTTATTCAACTACCGTTAAGGCAATGGGTGGGGCAGGTTTTTATTCTTATTCTATTTCATCAGGATCATTGCCGTCCGGCCTATCTCTGGATAGTTCCACGGGCGTTATATCGGGCACACCTACGGAAGCGCGATCCGCTCAATTTACATTAAAAGTCACCGACGATGACAGTACAGAATATGAAACTGATTTTTCGCTGGTCGTGGAGGAGGATGTTTATTTCTATCCAAGCGTTCTTTCCGAAGCTACTTTGAACGAGGCTTATGAAGATCAATTTGTCGTTTATGGTAGTGGAACATTGGATAGGAGTTTAGTAACTATTGGCGATCAGTGCGAAGTTGGATTGTGGGAGATTACTTTTTCAGACGATACGAATTTCGTGATAACTGGACCGGGTATCTCACAACAAACGGGCGCGATTGACGAGGACTTTTCAATATCAAATGTCATTACAATTCCAACTACCGCGTGGGACGGTATCTTTTTCTTGGATATGAAAGTGATGTTTATTACCGGAATTTCTTATGCCTATCAAAATGCAGTGGACATCATTTATGCCTTGTATTCAAAAGGCGGTTTGTCCGAAACCATTTTGGATGCGTCAAGTTATTTTGGAGACAAGGAGATAGGTTCTCCTTATGAAGACGTTGCCGTTGGAACAACCACTTTAAAGGTAAAAGTTGATTATCCGATTATCATAAAAACAGCCGAAGTCCTTATCATCGAGGAGGGAAGCAATTCCGAAGAAGTCATTGTGAATATTGGGAATGATATGAGTTCCTCTTTCCCTCCCTACATCGACTTGACAATCACGGCGACCACTTACGCCTATTCTCCTGCGGCAACGGTTACATGGAAAAAACGTACCACAAGAGATACTGATTATAGCTTTGACGAATTCCATGAATATTGCGAGGATAACAACTTTAAGGTTTCCATCACATTTGATCGAAATATTACAGTCCTGCAAGCCATTGAGCTTATCTCACTTCACGCCGGAATTTATGTTGGTCAGTCCTTGGGTAAAGAGAGGATCGCAGGATTGATTGAGCGGGCGTCCGAATCCTTGCAAACAATAGATTCACAATACATTTTAAAGGACTCCGTACGGGTTGAGAGTGGCGAAATCATTAATCAATTCAACATTTCCTATGGGCTGGACTACATTGAGGATGAATATCTCAATAGTTACCAATATCCAGAGACCGATGAAGCCAACAACAGTTATCAAGAACATGGCTTTAAGACTGAGGTAGATATTAAGCTGCCGGGATATTATGACCCTTCAACAGTCCAAACTCTTGCCGCTTTATATTATAAAATCTTCGGAGATGGGCCTCGATACGTCTATGTCGGATTAGACCTTATGGCGATTTTGACAGCATTCGGAGATCGTTTTGATTTGGATAGTTCCGTGCCTGATATTGAAACTGTTGTAGAAGTTATCGGCTTCACAATGCACATCAGGAATGGTTATTATTTTACACTAAAAACCATTGACCGATCCCATTTAACAACATAGGAGATAAAAAATTATGGGAAAAATAATGGGCAAACCTTTGGACACGTTGGGAAAATATGCAGTCATTCCGCATACCCACATCGTTGCCATTGGTAGAAATCCTCTTGGCAGGATTAAATTCATCGAGAGTACCCACAACCTTGTGGTCAACACCGGCCTTGATGATCTTTTGGATAAACGATTCAAAGCATCGTCCTATACCTCTGCAGACTATGTTGGTCTCAAAGGTTCCGGTTCCATCGCTGCCGGCGACACCATGTCAAGCCATTCTGGTTGGTCTGAGGTAACGGGTTACTCCGAGTCCGTTCGTCAAACATTGACGTTGGGTTCTATTTCAAGCCAGTCTGTTGACAATTCCGCTTCAAAGGCCAGTTATTCAATAAACGCATCTGTCACGGTTGCTGGTGCCTTTGTAACAACGAACAGCACAAAAGGTGGGTCTACGGGCATCCTTTATGGTGCGGCTGATTTTTCGGCTTCACGATCCTTGTCCAACGGTGATACCTTGAACGTGCAGGTCACGTTGTCAATGTCTGCAAGTTAATAGGAGGTTGATATGGCCTCTGTGAGCATGAAATTTCGGGGGGTAGGATTATCTCCCGAAACCCTCACCAAAACGGTAGTCATTGATTCTATGGTGCAAAAACTTCTAACCACTGTGGAAACAGACGAGAGCGAGGGAACAAAAACGGAAACAATCACCGGAGCTTGGCAATCGTTTTTCCTGATACTTACGGGATTCTCCTTTGCCGAACAAAAGTGGTTCATGAATTTTTTGAAAACGGAAAACAAGTATCTGGTTCAAATGAGCGATGATACCGAAGTTGAGGCATGGAAGGTTGTAAACGCCATGTCAAGGCATCAATTTAAGAGCGGAAACATGTCGTGTCAATTTGATGTCGCTGAAATTTCGGACTATGTCCAAGACCCGGGAACTGGTGATTTCGTGCAAGTGATTTAGGAGGACTTATGAAAAAAATCGTTATCCTATTGCTGATTGCCTTTGCATGTTTTGGACAAGGGGATCCCACAGATTGGAATTATGTGACACAAGCTGAACTGGATTCCATTTCGCTGTTTGGATGGAACTTTGATGTCGCGAGTGGCCTAAAATCACGAAAAGTTCATATCGATACTTTGTTGGCGTGGTTGAATAACAATACATCGCCGGACAGTTCTTTTGAAATTGTCTTTGCTGACTCCGCTGAGTTTGGTTCGGGATCAAATCTTGGTAAATTTGAATCTGATGGTACATTAGTTTTTTATAATGACGCAACCGTTTGGGATGATTTGCGTTTTCCAGCAACGGCCGTCAACCCACCGGGAGCGGTAAGTGATCCTGATTTTGATGCGACGAATATTGGTTGGCTATTTGATGATGGTACCACTGAAACTCTTATGATGATTGGTCAAATGCCACACGCGAGAAAACCTGATTCCGATATCGAATTGCACTTGCATTGGGAACCGACGAACACCAATACTGATACAGTTTATTGGCAAATTCTTTACAAATGGACAAACATCGGAAGCGTTGAACAAGCTGGTTGGGACACCTTAATCGTAAAGGCAGCGGGTGCCGGAACAGCCTATCACCACACCTTGTCTGATTTTGGAACCATTGATGGAACTGGTATGAATTTAAGTTCTATCATATCCATGAAACTTTCAAGGGTTGGTGGTCATTCGTCTGACGGTTATAATGCGGACGCCCTGTTAAAAGAATTTGACATCCACTATGAAATTGACAGGTTAGGTAGTAGAAACGAAGCTTCAAATTAAAGGTTTGAAATGGCAGACGTAACACAAAGCCCGGGTTCTATAGTTGATGATGCCAGTATAGGAACCGTCACTTGGTCGAATCCTTCAAATGCCGCGTCAAGCGATGATTCTTATGCGACTGCGGCAGTGGTATTTAATCAAACTCATTATCTCTGGTGTGATGACTTTGGTTTTTCCATTCCATCGGGTGCAACCATTCAGGGAATTGAAGTAAAGGTCGAGGCAAGTTATAGCGGTGGATTTTCTTGCAGTTTGAATCATGTTCGTTTGATCAAGGGCGGGACCATTACTGGCGATGACAATGGAGGGCAAGCTGTTACCGGAACCGATACCGTCTACACTTTTGGCGGTGCGGCTGACTTGTGGGGAGCGTCTTGGGCATATTCTGACATCAATGCCTCTAATTTTGGAGCCGCAGTCACAGCGACGGGAGCATTTTCAACCGCGAGAGTGGATCATATCCAAATTAAGGTTACTTACACAACGGGTGGAACGGTCTACAATGAATCAATAACCTTGTCCGCAGTGGCAACGCAAGGCGAGACGCCGGACGCCGAAAGTGAGGGTTCAGCCAGCTTGGCGGCTATCGCGGAAATGACGTCCGACGGCCAAAAGGAAGGTATTGAGGAATCCGCTTCAATTGGCGCGGCAGTGGCTTCTATTGCTATATCTGCAACCGCAGAAAGTGAAGGGTCTGTTGATTTTGAAGCTGTTGCCTCGGATGGCGATGGAGGAGTAGCCAGTGCAGAGGGGGATTCTGATATTGAGGCTTTTGCTAATATTGAAAGTCTTGGTGGTTTGAACTCGGCTGGCAACATAGCTCTGGACGCCTCCGCAGGGATAGCAGACACGGGCGGCACTGTTTCGGATAATTCAATAACCTTTTCGGCTGATGCGGGTGTGGCTTCTGCCGGAGATGTTGTTGGTTTAACTGTTTCCAGTGAAAAAAGAAATCCGGGATCAATTGGAACGTCGGGCAGTGGTGATATGGAATGGCAGGAGGCGGGAAATGTTGAGTATAGTGACAACCGTCGGGCATGGTGTGATATTTATCAACCAAATCTCACGTCCAATAAATTGCAGGGAAGTAACTTTGGTTTTCAAATCCCTTCCAATGCAACCATTGAAGGCGTTGAAGTAACCGTTGAACACCGCGCCCAACCTGCAGATGATATTGAAATATCGGTTAACTTGATGGTGGATTTCATTGAGAATGGCAATTCCGAAGATGACTTCACACGATGGCCTTATAATGATAGCACCATGACCTTTGGCAGTGATTCAAGCACTTGGGGCCTTTCGTTGACTTCGCAAACCATTAATGCAAATGGTTTTGGATTTTCGTTATACATTCAAAGCGCCAGTGGGCCATCAATTGCTGGTATTGACAATGTTTATATGACAGTCTATTATTCAACATCGGGAACGGCAACAGCAGAAGAAGCCTTGGAGTTTGGCGCGGTTGCGGGTATGGAACTGGTTTCCGATCTTGGCGGTACAAATTATGATGACTCTGTGGTATTGACTGCATACGGAGGAATCGCAGGATCATTGATCCAAAATGTTCAATCAGGAATGACTTTGAATGCGGTGCCAATTATAGATGTCCTCAATGACAAAGAGGACATTGATGTCAAAATGATCTTGGCAGACGGCACAGTAAAGGCCATTGAAAGACGGCACGTTTTTAATGTCATTGAAGATACTGATACTGAGCATGTGGTTTTGGTTTACCAAGATGAGAGTTCACGTGTCTATGAGACAGGTGGAAATGCAACGACGGTGGAAGTGGTTTTGAAACCAAACACCTTCCTCCGAGATTTTATGGCAACATTGAGAACCGAAATGGAAAACATTAGGCTCTATTATCGTTACAAATCGGAGCCGACAAATTATAAAATCGTAAGGGTTCATCCATTAGTCCCATTCAATTATGCCCACGGTGGCTTAGATGGTGATGAATTGCTCAGGATGATTTTCTATGAACAGATAACGTAAAGGTGATGATGTGGATAAGGTGGTTGAGCAATTATTTAAACATGACGCCGCGACATGGGCATTGGCATTGATTTTAATCACTGCGGTAATTGCCTTGATTAGGAACGTGATGATACTTATTTTCCGAATATCAGATCGGTTTAAGCCACAAGGCCGACCGTGCGATTATTTGGTAAAATTACAAGAACAGGTGGCGAATACAAACGTCACAGTGGCAGAACAATTGTCCGAACTGCGAACCAAAGTTGAATTCATTTATAAAGAATTAAATAACGGAATGGGCTTTGCACGTCGGGCGCAATATGAAAGGAAGGCTAAAAATGAAAACTCTGATGATCGGTGAATTCGGTATTCAAAATACCAAGGAGCTTATTAAGTTTGGAGCAACGTTGGCCCACTTGGGTTTTGATTTAAAAAATGGTTTCCAATTGGATGAGGAAATTCCAAACCTCATTGCCGCCGGAAGTGCTGCCGTTCCCGCCCTCGATGAATTCGATAAAGTCGATGATGAACTCCTCGACCTTGCACCGGAGGAATTGGAGGGGCTGGTTGCCTATACCGATTCACTTTTGGACGATTTGGACTTCGTCGTTGACGACACCCAAGCCGCCATGTTAGATTTTATCAACGGCGCGTTGGTCATCACTCGCGGTGCCATGAAATTGAAAAAGAAATCCTAAGCCACTTCTTGCGGCTTACCTCCAAAAGATGGCAGTTCCGAGGCGAGCGGGACTGCCATCCTGCTAAATTTCTCACACTGATTTTGGTCAAAACTTGTAAAATCCAACAGTTTTTAAACTTTACAAAAAAAGTTCTTGCATTCTCGGTTTTAGTTCCTTATACTTAATGGCGTTGAAAAACGTGACTTTCATTTCTTGTCGAACGCGAGGCTCTCCGCCGAGCTTCGCGTTTTTAAAACGAAAAAAATAAGCGAAGGCGTTTTTGGTTGTTATAGAACCCGTTTGTGCAAAAACGCTTGTCCTAAAAAGCAACCGACCTTTACTTCGCTTTTTAAAATATAAAGTATCAAGGCGTGGGCGTTGTTATAGCGTTCGGAGGTTCGAATCCTTCCGTCCCCCCAATTTTTTTCTACGTCAACCCTTCGGGGTCTATCGACCGTCCAACAGAAAAAAATAGGGGTCGCCGGTTCCCCTGAAACCGGCATTTAACATGGGGGACGTACCCAAGTGGACAAGGGACTGTTTTTAGGAAACAGCAATAGCATAAAATCGCAACGGCAAAATTCTTGATACTTTTTTAAAGACATAAAGCGACGAAAGCGTCACGGTTGTTATAGGTAAGGTTAGAACATTGGTCTCGTAAACCAAGGGTCGCCGGTTCAACTCCGGTCCACAGACTTCGGTCTGAGGTAGTTCAGTAATAAACTAAAAAACAACCTAAGATTTTTCGGCGCTTTTTTTTTGCCCATAAATAATTGGAACCGCAACATTAATTCACGGAGGTACAAATGAAGGATTTCTTGGAACTCGTCGATTTTGACCAAATGCCTGATTTGTCGAACTTCGTTAATTCCTTGCAAAGCATAGCGAGAGCGACGCACCACGAGGATAAAGATGAAGTCGAACAGGCGTTGATTAAACGTCACCAAGAAATGTTCCTTGCCGACCGAGGCGTCTATACCTTGCTTTTGAGTTTGGCGGGATCAGAAAACCACATCACCACAGGCGTTGGGCTTTTATTCGGTCTACCGGATGAGGGCTTGAATATGCCAAAGTCTTTGGAGACGTTGATCATCAAGGACTTGCTTAAACGTGTAAAAATCACTCAACTCCTACGGTTTTATGTGGACTTGGCCGATGCCAAAATTAATAACAACCGCGCGCGAAAAGTGATACTCCGCTCGTTTTTTGATGCTGAGGAAAAAGACTTGACGTGGTGGGCTGTTAAGTACAAAACCAAACTTCGCTATATCATGAACCACTTTGTGGGAAATGATCAGATTGGCTATGTTATTTCCATTGCCAAACGGTATGCAACGGAAAGAATGTGTCTCCCCGATGATTGGGCAAAGGTTGCACGGTTGCTCTTTATGTCCAAAGAGATCCAAGGGTGGCACTTGGAAACCATCGCATTTATCAACAATGTCAATGGCGTTTATTCTTCACCACTGTTCCGTGCCTTTCAGGAAGCCAAGCGAGATATTACCAAAGGCGCATCATTGCCGCCGGAGGTATTGGAAGGTATTCGATCCGTTTACCATCCAAGCGTTCCACATGCCGAGGTTTTAAAGTTGACAGCAAAATCGGCCACAAAACAGCAAACAGTTCGCAAGCAACGGGAATATGAAAAGGCTGGTGTAAAGGTTGATGCCAATTGGGATTCGATGGCGATGCATGAATTGATCAAAATTGTTTACGAATGGCATAAAGACAAAAAACCACTGCCCGAAGATATTATGACCGTGCTCCACAACAAGGCAAAAAAAGTTGGTGGTGAGCTTAGCTTCCAAGCTATAAAGGCCGGTATTTTAGTAGACAATTCGTTTAGTGGAAGCGGTGATCAAGAGACCGCTTTGAACGATCCTATTTCAAAAATACTGTCCTTGCGGTATGCGTTGCAGGAATATTTCCACCAACAAGAAATACCTTTTGTCACGGAGTTTGTCACACAAGGTCGAAACAATTATGGTCTGCCTGTTGTCGCAGGAGAAACCGATTTGGCAACACCGTTTATTGATTTGGTCTATGAGGATTGTGATGTCATTTATGTATTGTCCGATGGACGTGACAATGCTCCTGCAGGACGGCTCCAAGAGGTTATTGGACAGTTAAGGTTAATCAAAAAACTGCCTACTGTTTACCATTTCAATCCTGTTACCGGTGGAGAGTCGATTGTTAAGTTGGATAAGGATATTCCTACCGTTGGCTATGCCAAAGCCGAAGGTTTTCAACGGACTGTCTTTGCAAGTATTTTGGTCGCTGAACCAAAAACAGCATTGGCACAGATTCTCAACGATTACAAGTTATTGGCAGAAAGGAGTTCCAAGTGACTGAATTAAAACGTTTTTTCCAAGATTTGACGCTTGGCCGACCTCAAAATGTTGGCCCAATAACAGTCGTCCCGTTGATCTCGGATCAACACTTTTCGTTCCAAAAACCACGTCACGAGGATGTGAGCAATAGAGGCTATGGAAATTTGATGTTCAAAAATAGCACTCCTGATCCTGTTTTGGTTCCTGCTCACACGGTTTACATGACAAAGCGACAAAGCCAAGACCATGCGACAATGGAGGGCTTGATTGTTAAAAAAGGTGAGACGTTGGATTATTGTAAGGCAACGTGCGTCCAGCAATCAACTGGTGGAATGATGACCGGAAGCCAAGAAAAGGTTGAAACAACTTTGCCAATTATTTTGCGCGAACGTGCATTTAACAAACGCGAAAACACCGGAGATTCAACAGGGTACGGACGCCTTTGGAATGACATCACCTCGTATAATGCGGGGTATGGAATCCGTGGTTCCGGTGGCGGCCATTACGAATATTTCTATGACGCCTTTGAGAAAACGATGGATGAATTCGTCGCTGAATTTGAGCTTGTTTATAATCAAGTGGGATTCATTGTTTTTGCCAAAAATATTGTTTATGGCATTGAGCGGTTTCCATCACCCGGATATTTGAAAAGTTATTACCGCTCACTGATCAAAGGATGTTATGGCGCGGCTATCATAGACCTTTTGCGCCAAGCCGACGAATTGCAGTTAAAAGGAACAATCAACGTTCCTGTCAATATGTCGGGAAGTGTCCGCGAATTAAAGCGCAACCTTGCACGAGCCAATGAACGTTTCGATGGGCGTGTAAAGGATGTCGTTACGGAATTAATTTTTGGAGATCGAGGAAAATTTGAGAAGTCAGCACAAGGGCATCAGACGGATTTTATGCTGTTTGAAAATGACTTCTTTGTTGGCAATGTCCTCGTCCAAGCGGACGGTTATCCATACTTTACTTTCGTCGCACGTGAGGCTCAATTGAAAGGTGTACGTGCAGGGAGAGAATTCAAAATTTAGTTGACTTCTATGAATTCTTTACCTACCTTTTGTTACCGCGTTGCGGTTCCCTCTTTGGGTGGCATTGGTCAGGCAAAGCCTATGCCGCCCTATTTTGATAGGGAAGTCGCACCTTCTTTCTGCTGGCTTTGGAGCAATCCAAAGCCTTTTTTTTGCCCAAGTCCCACTACAAAAAAAGTAAAAAAAAACAAAAAAATGCAAAATTTTTCTTGCTATTTACGTATATACACTGTATATTGAAATAGTTAAAGAAAGCAAATTTAGAGGAGATGAAAGATGCATGAAAAAAAATATGAAACGATACAGTCCGAAAAGACAATGAAGTCGATGTATTGTGGCAGATGTGGCGAGATTATTTTAATCCGATCCGATTGGGATTTCGAAGATATTGCAAAGGCAGCCCAAGAACAATGCGAAACAGAATGTGATCATTATTTCTTGTTCAAAACGTTTCCTGAAATCAAGCGCGAAATCCGCTGTGAAATAAAACGCAATACAGTCAACACCGACGTTCGTCAACTTCCTGAAAATCATTTCAGAGATTTACTTGTAAGTTTGCATAAAATGCCACTCGAAGATTTAGTCGAATACGGCCACAACCTAAACAAACGTTCTAACTGAGGAGACCTAAAATGTCAGCATCAAAACAAAATCAAACCGAAGAAGATGGCCGCTGTTTTTCAGCATATTACGGCGACGACGATTTCGAAGAAGAAGCCGAATTCGATTTTGAGACTGAGGATTTTTGGGAAGCCTTCGAAAACGGTCGAATTGGTGTTAACCCAACGTCCTGCAAGTTTGGTGAAAGCGCAGATATTTTCGATGTATACGAACAAGTAAAGTTCGACGAAAACATTCACAGTCAATTAAATTTTTAAGAGGCCCAACCGGATTTGACGTGGGGTGGATCGGAAGTTGACGCTCATTTACCACAGTAAAAAACAACGGTGCCCGCACGAGGTGGGCACCATTAATCCTATATAGGAGATATTATTATGAACGACGATGGAATGGAATTCAACATGTCTGCAATGCTCGGAATTGGTGGTGGCCGCCCATGTGGTCTCGGTGCACTTCTTTCGGGTCTGTCCTCAACGCAGGAACCGCACGATGCAAATGATACGCTGAATGACATTGCCGCATCTATTGTTGGCGATGTTCGTGAACACAACTGGATTGATTTGGATGTTGCCTTGGAGGAGTTTCAACTTTTTGTAAAGTCCAACAAAAAGACTTGGAACAGCTTTTCGCATCGTGACAAAATCCACTTCATATTCAAATATCTGCAACGCGCAGGAGTCCTTGTCAAGGAGGATTTTATGTGTTGTCAAGAATGTAGTCACTATGCCATTCTGAAACAGATGATAATGCAAAAACGCCATCCTTTGAAAACAACGATTATCTACTATACCCATCCGTCCGCGAATGAAGCGTTTGACTTCAACGGCAACATTGACACGCCGGAAGGTTTGCGAATGGCGCATCATTTCGGTGAAGACAACGACGACATTAAGGATCAAGTTTTCAAATTTTTCGAAGCCGCCGGAGTTGAGGCAACATGGGCAGGACATAACCATGTGATGTTTGTTGAAAACAGTTCATCACTGGAAGAAATCCTCAACAATGACAATGACGAAGAATCCAAATAGTTGAACCGCAACCGGCCTCGCCAAGGGGTCGGTTTACTTTAATTTTAGCAGAAAGGAAACGCGAAATGTTAGAAAAAGTTGATCCCGTTGAAGTCATTATGCACAAAGCCTTATCAAACGATGAGATCATTCAACGTGCGCCAAGCGTACTCACACGCGAGGGAATGCCGGAAAAGACCCATAGTGCCTACGTCAATGTTTCTACAATGGATGTGATTGAAGTTATGCGTAACCAAGGATGGATTCCAACACTTGCTGGACAGCAAAAAGTCCGCGTTGGTGAACGTTCGGGCTATCAAAAACACATCGTAAAATTGTCCAATCCCAATCTTGTAATTGGCCCCGATCACCTTCAAGCTATCATAACCAACTCCCACGACGGAGGGTCGGCCTACAAATTCGATCTTGGAATTTATCGCTTTGTCTGTTCAAATGGAATGATTGTTGGAAACACCTTTGAAAGTATCAATATTCGTCACATTGCAATTTCAACAGATGAGGTCCTGCAGGCCAGTCAGTCCATGTTGGACTTTGCTCCACAAGTCGCTAATCAAATTGAATCGATGAAGTCCACACGCATGACATCACCAATGAATCGCGCCTTTGCTCGTGCGTCTATGCTTTTGGTGTATGGAGAGGATGGTGATGGTGGACGTTGGCCTTTTGATCCCGGCGAACTTCTCCGTATTCGTCACGAGGAGGACAGGAAAGATCATTCACTTTGGACATCATATAATGCCGTTCAGGAAAACATCATGAAAGGCGGTATTGAATACAAAACAGAAAAAGGACGTGCAATGAAAACGCGCCCTGTCAAAGCCATTGATCGTCACGTGAACCTTAATAAAGCCCTTCACTCCCTTGCAACGGAAATGGCTGAATTAGCCGCTAAATAACACTTCTGTTGATGGCCCCGCTATCCGGCGGGGCTTCTTTATGACCAAAAAACTTCTTGTAATTTTTAAAAAATGTTTGTAAACTGTAGTCAAGAAATTTTTAGGAACCGTGGCAGAGATGGTCAATGCACCGGACTTTTAATCCGGGTTTTTTGGGTTCGAGTCCCAACGGTTCCACGCGTCCAATATTACCTTTTAAGGAGGCAATATGTCTTACGTTGATCAAAAGGCCAAGCCAGTCATGGTATCGGCCAAAACACACCTTTTCCTACTTGCTATGGCAAAAGAGGAAGGCAGGGCCATTGGCGCGATGTGCGAAAAGTTTCTCGTCAACCATATTGAGGACTTTTTGAAAGAAAATCACATCTCGGACAATACATGGGAAAAGGTTGCACGACGTCTTAAACTTCCAATCGAAGAAGTTAAAACGGAGTGGTAATCACATAACAGAAAGGAATACCTATGGGAACTGAAAACGCGGTTGCTTTGCCAGCAGACGTTCAACAATTTTGGGTTGACGTCAAGCATAGTGAAAAGCAAATTACGGACATCACTGTTACGGCAGAAAATAAGGGTGATGTCAACGACTTTGTCGTAGCCCTCAAAAAAATCCGCACAAAAATCAATGCCGCCAAAGTCGGGGTGGGAAAACCATTTGACGAACAAAAACGAGAAGCTCAAAAGCCTTACAAGGATTTATTTGACAAGGTTGAGGAGATTATCAAACTCGGTGAAGGCAAGGTAACAGAATTCATCAAAGAGGAACGGCGTTTAGAAGCGGAGCGGCTCCTTGAACAGAAACAGCAGGCATCAAAATCATTAGAGGAACAAAAACTTGAAGCCATTGAAAACAATGATTTTGAAACCGCCCAAAAAATTGAGGGCATGATTCAACGTCCACAAGCTCCGTCGGTTCCTCAAACGAGGGTTAGGACGTCAAACAGTACCACAGCCGAAAAGAAAGTGGTCACCATTATTTCGGTTGATTTAAACAAAGTTCCTGACAAGTATATCAAAAAGAGTTTGGATGAAGCTGTTGCCAAAAGAGATTTGGCCGCAGGTCTTACCATTCCCGGTATTCAAGCGTCAGTGGACACTCAATTTTCAGCACGAGCAAGGAGGTCTTGATGAAAATAGAACACCTAAGTCCATCATCATTTAATATGATGATCAGGTGTGGTATGCAGTGGTTTTTCCGTTATGTTGAAGGATTAAAACGACCGCCCGGCGTGGCACTGGTCATTGGTACTGGCGTTGACAAGGGCGTCAATCTTAACATGGAACAAAAAATGGAAACGGGAAACCTTGCGGAACTGGCTGAGGTAAAGCAAAAGACCTTTGAAACGGTTGTCAACACTTTTGAGATGTCAGAGATTGCACTTGATGACGATGAAAAGAAAAAAGGTATGCAAAAAGTAAAGGACGAAGCTGCCGACATGGCTGTATCTTTGTCAGCCGTTCACTATCAAAAGGCCGCCCCTAAAATCTTTCCGGTTGCCGTCCAAGAACGTTGGGAGCTTGAAGTCGACGGTTATCCATTTGAAACATTGATGGGCATTATTGACATCTCTGAAACCAACGTTGTCCGTGATACCAAAACAACAAAGCGGAGTCCATCGGGAGGCGAGGCTGATAAGTCCGATCAATTAAACTTCTATGCCTATTATAAAAAAGTGGCTGAGGATAAAAATGTGGAAACCGTTCTTGATTTTCTTGTGAAATTGAAAACGAATCCTAAATTTGTACCAGTCTATACAAGTCGTCCACACACGGATGAGGACTTTAATCGTCTTTGGGAAAAAATTGACGCGGTGTCACTCGCCATCGAAAAAGAAGTTTTTCTCCCAACATTGCCAGACAATTGGTGGTGCTCTCCAAAGTGGTGTGGTTACTATGATGTCTGTAAATTTGCAAGGAGGTAAGATGCCTGAATTAAAGCCTACCCTGCCAACTATTGGTCAGCAAGTTCCGGCCAATATTGGCGAAAACGAACTTAACCAAGTGAGTTCTATGTCGTCCGCTATGGTTGAGATTCAATCAGCGATTATGGTTGCCAAAGGCATGCCCCGAAGTGAGGACGTGGCTTTTGATCGTTTGATGCGGGCGTGTAAACGTCCAACTTTTGCCGATAGTGCTGAATATCAGTACCCGCGCGGTGGTGCAACCATTGTTGGCCCCTCTGTTAATCTCGCACGTGAAGCCGCACGATGTTGGGGAAATATCCGCTATGGCCTTGAAATTGTCCGCGACACTGAGGATGAACGGCAAATAAGAGGTTGGGCGTGGGATATGGAAACCAACGTAAAGGTTGAGGCAGAGGATGCGTTCAAAAAACTTATTTACCGCAAGACCAATGGCGGTGAATGGATTAAACCGGATGAACGCGAATTGCGTGAACTTACAAATCGGCGCGGTGCCATTGTCACACGAAATGCAATTCTCCAAGTTCTGCCTCGAGACCTGATTGAAGATGCTCAAAATAAATGCCGTGATACCATTAAAGCAAAAATTACCGAGGATCCCGAAGCCGCACGGAAACGCATTATCTTAGGCTTTCAGGAACTTCATGTAAGTGCTAAGAATATCGAGGCATTCTTAGGTCACGAAATTTCGGAATGTTCTCCGAAGGAACTGCAAAACCTGCGTTCCATGTATCAAGCTATTCGTGATGGTGCCGCTAAATGGACGGACTTTGTTGAAGCCAAGGATGATTTGAAGGCTGACAATAAAGCCGACGAGAAAAAGCAAAAGCCCAAAGCCCGTGCGAGAGTCAGGAAGTCAAAAGCTGAAAAGAACGAGAAGTCCGAACCGCCAACGCCAACGGAGCCGCCGGCAGAGAAACCAAAGTCAAATGGTAACGGCAATGGTGGATCAACTTCACAAATTAAAGGCCAAATCATTTCAATTATGCACAAATGGCCGGAACAGCAAAAGATGAATTGGATTGGAAGTGAAGGCTTTGAGTCCGTTAATGACTTACTGGCTTCCGTGTCGGATGTGAATTCTGTTGTCAAGCTGTTGGACAAGGTTAAAAAGCAAAACCAAAACCTTATTGATGATGGATTTTTGACAAAGTAATCACAAGGGCAGTGGTGTATGACATCCAAGGTAGACGGCAGAAAACGCACGGTGAGACTCCGTGGTAAGTACACGACCGAGGTTGTGTGCTGAATGTCTAAGCGGTACTCAATCCCTCTGCCACTGCCCTATTTAAAAGGAGTAAATTGTGGGTGACTACAAAGACCCGAAACAAGAGGCACTGACTTTTTTGCAAAAGTTAAAACGTGTCCGCGAAAGCAAGAGCAATGCGGGCAAGTGGTGGTCTCGATCTTTCGGTAGAAAAACCAAGCAGACCTCCCGTATTATGGCCGATGGTTCAAAATACATTCGGCCTTATTTGGGCTTTCCGCGTTCGCGCTTGCCAAAGCCGAGAAAAGGTTTTTGCGATATGCGGAGACTTGTACGTTTGAGAATGGCCCGTAAATATGGAAGGTCTCTAAAATAAGGGATTCACATGGACTTTAAAAAACATCCTAACGGCGGGCTTTATTATAGATTTGACAAAAGCTCTTATTTGGGTGATATCAGAGGATTCAGGAAGGCTATTAAAAAGTTAAAATCGTGGGCGTGGCCTTGTTATGAATTTGATGATGCAGAGAACTGGGGTTTTGTAGGAAAACAAGACTTGGACGCCTTTTGGGCGTTGAAGGAGCTTTATATTGACCGCCCTAAAAATGAGGCAAAGCAATTGAAAGCACTTGGCTTCAAGCCGTTGAAATCTGATAATAAATTCCGGCGTAGGGCCATTGTAAAAAAACCACCAACAGTATAAGGAGGAACCGTGTCACGGATTGAATCACAACTAACCTTAAAAAAGGAGTTCACAAAAGAGGAACTTTCTGAAATGCGGGAAGGCTACTTTGATGAACTGAGCAGATTAAAGGACTTGGAGTCTGAATTGGCGTACGCCAAAGAAGACCTCGGTGGGAAAATTAAAGCGGTAAAAGCGAGAGTGGATGAGCTTTATGATCGAATCAGCCGCAAATATACCTTTGAAAAAGTCCTTTGTGAAAAACGTTTTGATGAAGAAAACCATTTGATCGTATGGGTTGACACCCACACCGGAGAGATTGTAAAGTCCGAAAAAGCGCCGCCGGACTTATTCTCGCCTGAACAAATTCCGTTAGAAGCGGGAGATCGTCGAATCACAGATCCGGATGACGTTGATGAGGATAACACTACCGACGTTGACGAGGAAGAATATGATGATGATGACCTTCCACTGGATGATGATGACAGTTATGTCGACGACGAGGATTGATCCAAATGAAGAATTGGCATGTGCCCTACGTGATTTAGGAATGACACGTGCCGTTCTTCATGCCGAATTCCATAGCGAGGGTTGGCGCTCTCTTGCTATGCACTATATCTTAATCTATCCTGATGACTTTTTTATTTCCGAAGAAGTCCGAGACTTTGCCTATGCTTTGGGATTCGTAAAACCGCCCGATGAGCGGGCGTGGGGCTATGTCTTTACCGAAGCAAAAAAACGTGGCTACATTTTGGCAAATGGCATTGATGTTTCCAAGAAACCGCATTGCCACAAAACGTATGTCACTCGATGGAAACGAATAGTTGACACGGGAATTCAAATGAGAGATTTTAAAAAAGGACAGCAGGTTCACATTCACTTGATTCGTTCGGACTTCACGGACGGGAAGTGGGCGTTGACCGGTCCAGTCCATGGTAAAGTTGGAATCGTAAAAGGACAGCGAAAAGAATTCCGAGGAAAATACCATATCGTTGAAGTGGAAGTCCAAGGTCACAATCATAATTGTCCTGAACTATTAAATGCAAAGTACCTAACACCGATAGACAGCGAGGATCAAATTCCGGAGATCGAGGCTGGATTACCAGCGGAACAGTTAACCCTATTTGGAGAATGATGTGGGACGACCTAAAAAGAAATCGGAAAAAACGTTAACTGGTATCAAGGGCCAAAAAAGGAAGTGCCCAATGTGTATGGGCGCAAAAGAAACAACACACCAAATCGCCAATCAAAGAGTGAATGACATAAAAATTAAACGCGCCTTGGGTCACAAACGGTTTTATACTAAAACCTGCGAACGATGCAATGGAAGCGGAGAGGTGGATGATTAATGGAAATCAAAATCGATCAAGATATCGCTTTACCAAAAAGGCTTGAACACATCTTTTTGATGCTTTACAACAAAACGCCTTTGGTAATGCACAAGCACTTCAAATGGCATTCGGATGATTGCCGTTATTTTATTGTCAAGATAGACGCTCACACCACAGAGGTTGAAGGTGATAAGAAATATATTGGAGTCACTTTTAATCTGTTTGATGCAACCGTTTTTGAGCGAAGTGAGTTATCCGCTTTGGGTGCCCAACTTGGACGCGGTTCCATAGCGCAATGGAAAGGGCATTGGTCAAATGAAGCTGAAAAACTTTTCAAATCAAGGATGCAGGATCAAAGAAAAACCGATGAAACGTTCGGCACCGCTATTGTAAAACAAGGTGAAACGCTGGCAATTGATCCCGCCTTTGATGATCCCTTTGCTCCTCTCCAACAAGCCTTTGATGAAAAAAAGACAATGACAGTGGAAAACTACAAAAAAGGAGTCAGGGACAAAATAAAATCTTGGCCTATTGTTAAAAAATTTGTAAAATAGCAAAACAGAAAGGAGACGACTTTGCCTGATCAAGATAAAAACTGCATTCACTGCCTCCATACGAAAATTTGTCCTTTCGCAAATCAAATCGAAGCAACGGTCATGGAGTTTTCAGGGCTTTACCTTTCAGAGCCGACAAGCCTACAAAAGGTTATGGTTTATATGTCGATTGGTTTAGCGTCTGGATGTGAAAACTACCTCCCGCTCTCGGAGCTAAAAGGGTACCATTCGGAAGATACTGAGGGCTGAGGTGGTAAATGGCTGAGGATAAAAAGGGATTTTTATTATACCTTGATTATTGGGAGTTCATGAAGAAGCTGTCCAACGATCAGATAGGGCAGTTAATGAAGTGCATCTTTGAATATGAAAAAAACCTCGAAGTCCCTGAAATAGATGACCTTGCCGTCGACATTGCCTTTACACAGATTAAAAACAACTTGGATCGCAACCGCGTTGAATATGCAAAAACTGTTGAAAAGCGCAGGAAAGCCGCACAAAAACGTTGGGAGCAAAAAGAAAAAGCCATAACGCAGGACGTCGGATCAGCAGAAACAGAGCAGGCGATGCATGTGCATAATTTGCATAAAGGTGCATCAACCTGCAATGCAAACGATGCTGATAATGATACTGATAATGATACTGATATTGAGAATGGTAATGGTAATGAAAAGGGTAATGATAATGATATTCGGAATTCTGTCCCTCTTGGCGAGCTTTTTGAAATGCCCAAGAACGGTTTGGCATTTACCTATACAGAATTTGCCATAATGTGGCCGCCCGGGAAAGATAATTATAAGCACGGATTGACTCCGGCGAGGGAGATATGGCCTCAATTTGTTACCGATGAAAATCGGATGGATTTGAAACAGGCAACCCAAAATTACCTTGAAACCGAAATGGTCAAAAAGGGAATGGTTATGTCTGCCGAAAAATTTGTTCGTGGCGCGTGGAGAGATTATTTAAGGCCGGAGAAACCACCACCAAAGAAAACGGCTGTTGACCGAGCAAGAGAACAGGCGTCACGAATCAAAAAGGAGATGACGAATGGTTCCAGATGATTTGGAACGTTTTACGATTTTTATGAACCAACTGGCTGAGGTGTGCAAGGAAAAAGACCCGCCATCCGACGATAAAATCAAAGGCTATTTTATCCTTTTGATGGATATGGAGTTTGATGATATTCTTGCCAACGCCTACGAATCTGTGAAGCATGGCGAAAATTGGTTTCCATCTCCGATGGCAATGCGGGGCGAAGATAAATTAGAATACTATGCTGATCAGGCGTACATGGTAGCCAAACAGATTTTGGCAGATCATTTCTATCCAGACTTTCCCGCGACCTCATTAAAGGTGGTAAGGCGAAAGTTAAATGACGTTGGTCTTGGTGGTTATTTTGATATTGTAAACGAATTTGGGCTTGAAATGCTGAATGGTGATAATCCAACGGCAACGCGAGCGCAATTCAGAAGGGCTTTCAAAAGCATAGCAACGGTTGGGAAGATGCGTGAACTGCCGGAGTTCCTGAAAAAGGCACCAAAGCAAATAAACGCCCACAGCAACGAACCAAAGGCATTGGCCTCGATTGCAAAGAAAATCCTTGCCAAAAATGAGGACGATTGATATTTTAGCTGGAACTAAAATATAGGAGCTTTAAATGAAAAAAATCATCCTCATTGCGTTGCCTATTTTGCTCATTGCCTTGATAGTTTATTCGCTGTTGACGCATAAAAACGAGCCACCGGCACCGCCCGAAATCGTTCAAAATGTTTTTGCTGATTCTGGTTACACGTGGATTTCACTTGCATGGGAAAACAGCAAAGGCACTGAATGGTGTGACATCACATGGAATTCTGGATCAGCGAGGACAAAAAAAGACGTCTTTGAGATTAATGATTTGGAAACGGATTCACTTTATACTATCACAATCACTGCAGGAAACGATGGTGGAACAGCCACACCATTTACACTGGATGTCAAAACACTTGGCAAGATGTATGCTTTTTGGGACAAGGTCATTGATTATCGCGATGAATTCCATTTAATACCAACAGGTCCAGTGACCTACGAGCTTTATAGTTTAGAGGATTCCAGTTCGATTATGACAATGGACACGGTTTACCATTTTATTTTGGGCAAGGATTCACTTTTCAAATCCACCAAAAATCCTTGCGGGAAAGTTCGTTGTATTGATAAGGCTGGAAACATCGGTGAATGGTCAGAGGTTGGGTGTGCAGATATTGAATAAAATATGGAAGATACCCAAGAAAAACGGACATCAGGAGCCAGCCATTCGGAACGGTACAAACGAGAAAAGGAATTTGTCCGAAAAACTGTTCTAAACTTTGTTCTTTTTAACTTAATCGCGCTGGAAAATATGTTGCGTGATACAGGTTACTATTTGGAGCTTTTGGGGCCGTTGACAAGGTGTCGACATGACATTCAAAAGCTCTTAGATATACCACAAAAAAAGGAAGGGAACCGCAATGATTAACGAAATGATTTCGATAGTCGGTTTATTCTTGTTTGCCGCAATTTATGCCGTTCTTGACGGTATGCGGGACGGAATAGATCACTACAAAGGGGCCAAGACACTCTACTCTTTTTGGCATTTTTTGAAACACATGGGGCGAATATTTTTGTTCATCACTGGTTGGGAGGCATGTAATGTCCAGTGGTGGGCACTCGTTCCTTTTGTTTTTATGTTGCCAGTCTACAAATATCTATGGGATCAAGTTTATGAAAAACGGGCGCGGTGGGCAAATCTGGATGATCGGATAGTGATAAAAACTGGAAATGATTATTTTGATAAGTTACTTGGATTTGACAAACAGCCTCCGGAGGAACCTTTTGCATATAATTATAACATCCAAGTTGATCATCATTTGAAACTGGATTGTCTCTATTTCAAAGATTTGGTCTCAATGAACAAGCCTTTTGAAGTCCGAGACACATCGGACAGGGATTTTTATGTTGGTCAAATTGTATGCCTCCAAGAATATGAATTGGGTGCCTTTACTGGACGAACGATTTATCGTGTCGTGTCATATGTTTTAACTGATCAATTCATCGGTGTTGCTGATGGTTATTGCGTATTAGGATTGAAAAAAATTGAAGACATCGCATCCATTTAAAACTGCACCTTATAATGACGTGGAACGTTTTTTTGAGGTTCGAAACGTTGAATCCCAAGTTTGGCCGGGATTGGTGGTATTTTATGACCCTAAGCTAAACCAAAAACTGGCCTTTCTCGATACGTGCAATAAAATCGGATATATTCACCCTCGCTTTGTGGAGGTTGAAAAATGAAGGAGGATGAAGTGAACTGGTATATCAATGATGCGGCAATGCTATTCATGTTTATCATTTACACCATAGCCATATTTCTTGCTGGAAACCTTTGTGCTGTTTTGTTTATGGTTTGGATTAATCGTCAATGGAAGGAAGAAGATGAGTATAAAATAATTTCCGAGGAGGAAATAGAAGTTGATATCTAAATATATTGAACTGGTCTTGGATAATTTGATAGAGGTAATTGTCGGTCTTGCCGTTGTCTATTTTATTTTAGTCCCATTGGGCACCGTTGAATTCATTGGAAAACTTATAAAGGCGATCAAAGATGCATTTAATAATGGGTATCGATCCTGATGTTGAAAAAAACGGCATAGCTTTTTGGGACGTCAATCAAGGAAAACTGATTTTGAATAATTGGCGGTTTCCAATTCTCATGGAGCGTATGCAAACAAGGGCAATGAAAGCCGCCGTTGGCCGCATTCGCGTTGAAGCTGGTTGGTTAAATAAGCCTTCAAACTGGCACAAGTTAAAGGTAAAGCCAACCACACCACAAGCCGACAAAATCAAAATATTTGAAAAGATATCTCAAAAGGTTGGTCGAAATCATCAAACAGGGATCCTTATTGTTGAATGCCTACGTCACTTTGGGTACAATGTTGAAGAAGTCAAACCGATTGGTAAGGTTTGGGATAGTCACGAAAAATTTGTAAGGGCGACCGGTTATGACGGCAAAAGATCAAATCAGGAAACGAGGGATGCCGCGGCTCTCGTTTACGCCATGCAATCAATGAGAAGTCCGTGGTAAAAGCAGAAAGGGAATCGCAGTGTCAATTCGGAATGTAAGAAATTTTTGGTTAACGGCTGAGGTTGATGGTCGAAGGACGGATATTGAAACGGTACCAATAGCCAGCGATGGAGGAATGAATCTCACCATATTGGTAAGGGAGCAAGGGTCTGTCTCCGAATCCCTCGTCGAAATAAGGTGTGTCTCTGTCGGAGGAGAAAATAAAATTTTCATTGAAATTGTTCGTGGTGATGAAAGTGAAATTCATGAATTAAAAGTGGAGAGGTGATATGCCAATACCAGAATGGAAAAAACCGTTTTATCCCGAGGATTGGGACACCATCAGCTTTGAAGTAAAATCAGAGCAGAATTTTGAGTGCAGGATATGCGGAGCAAAACATGGAGCGCCATTAAACGATTCGGTGGCAAAGGTAGTTTTAACGACGCATCATTTGCTTGGTCTATTGCATCCTGCCGCAAACAAAAAAGAGTTTCTCATGGCTTTGTGTCAAAGGTGTCATTTGCGTCTTGACGCTCCGAGAAAAATTATGAATCGTAAGTTAATGGACGAAGTGATGAAATCACCTTTTGATTATTTGAGCGGTGGTGAGGTTGAAACCGAATATGGTGTTCTGACCGTGGATCCGGATAGCAGATTACCATACAATCATCAACTCGTTGTGGTGGACTTTTATCACATCGTTGGAGCTTTGAAAATATATGTGGAGCCAGCATGATAGTCATAGTAAGCGAAAAGTATTTGACAAGGTCGTTTTTGTTAAGAAAAGGTGATGCATTTAATTTGACAATAGACGGTGATATCGATACCGTTTTTGGAAAAAAGACCTTTGACCAAATGGTTCTTTTGGAGGAAAATTTTACCAAAGATACAATCATCGATTGGTGTTGTATTTTTATCTTTGCCGATGACAAAACGGGAAAAGTCTTGGCACCGAACTTTTGCGGATTTTTTGGTCACTCCATAAACTTGCCGGACGAAATTGTCATGGCAACAAGGATGGATGAATTGGCGCCAGTCGAATATAAAAATTTTATGACCACGGCGCCGTTCAAATAATCGAGGAGCCCAATGCCAAGAAAGTCCGAAAAATATGCTGGTTTAAGGTATGTTGGAACGTTTTTTCGAGATTCTTTGGCGCTCTAAAACCTAAGTAGATAAAAAATGGTATTTTAAACAAAAGCCGCGCATCGCTCAAATCGCTCCTGCCATTAGGTTTTTTGGCAGGATTTTTTATTTCCGCGAAATTATCCAAACATTCCTAAGTTACCAAAAAACATTACTGTGAATTACAGTTCTAATTTTTAAAAATACAAGTGTTTACAAAAAACGCAAATATTTCTTTAATTTTTCCTAAAAAATACCTAATCTAATCTTCAACAAGACATGAACGATAAGGAGAAAATTATGTTTATCACTTGCAAGACGTTGGAAGTGGCAGGGAGCCATTCCTTGAAATTGGATTACGGTAGTCCTTGCCAAAGAGTGCATGGTCATAATTGGATCATAAAGGTGTGGTGCCGTTCGGAAAGTGTCGACAAAAACGGCATGGTGGTTGATTTTTCCAAGGTCAAGAAAATTGTCCATGGCACCTTGGATCATGAAAATATTAACGAAGTCGTAGACTTTAATCCGACGGCTGAAAACATAGCCTATTGGATTGTTCAGGCGGTTCCATTCTGTTTTAAGGCAGAGATTTGGGAAAGCCGTGACAATTATGCCTGCTATGAAAAACTTTTATAATGGAGGTTGAAATGAGTAAAGGTAAGGTCTACCCGATTAATGAAATATTTTACTCCCTCCAAGGCGAAGGATTTCACACCGGCCAACCTGCAATCTTTGTGAGGTTTGCCGGATGCAATTTATCTTGTCCGTGGTGTGATACCGATTATTCAACCAAGGGCATTATGACAATTGATGACATTATTAAAGAAGTTGAGAACTATGAATCTTGGCATCTTATCCTCACCGGTGGTGAGCCATCAATTCAAGCTACATCCGAATTCATTCAACCTTTTAAAGACATCGGTTATTTCGTACACATGGAAACAAACGGCACTCGCGAGGTGGCAATGAATGTGGATTGGATAACAGTCTCGCCAAAGGTAAAATGGCAACCGCAGGAAGATTGGATTCAATTGACAGGCAATGAATTGAAATTGGTTTATGATGGTCAGTCCGAGGAAGAACTTCAAGAAATTGTCGACACCACATCCTTTGATCATTACTATCTGCAGCCTGAGTGGAATCAATTTAATGGTCTAAAAAAGTTTGGGCCAAAAGTCGTTGAAGTGGCAAAAAGGAACCCAACATGGAAGGTCAGTCTCCAAACACAGAAGCTCCTTGGGATATTATAAAAAGACAAATCCGCGAGGAGGAAAAGTGGAAAATCGAGGACAGCATCAATATGGATGAAAAATCAAAACAACAGTTAACCGCACACCCAATAGTTGATACCGATGATGGGAAGAGCCTTGTGTGGTCTCGAAATGTACCAGGATTAAAAGAGGCGTTGAAATATGTCTTTGAATACATAGGAGACGATCCGTTCCGCGAGGGTTTACAAGAAACGCCTAATCGGATTATTAAATCATGGAAAGAATTATTCTCAGGATACGGAAAAGACCCACAAGACATTCTTAAAACTTTTGAGGATGGCGCTTGTGACGAAATGGTTATCTTGGAAGGCATTGACTTCTTTTCCACGTGCGAACATCATTTTTTGCCATTTTATGGAAATGTTTCCATAGGCTATGTTCCCAACGGCAAAGTTATCGGCGTGTCAAAACTGGCACGTCTTGTGGAAATATTTTCCCGACGGCTACAGATTCAAGAAAAGATGACGACCCAAATTGCTACCGCCCTGCAGGACGCTTTGAATCCCAAAGGTGTTATGGTCGTGTGTAAGGCAAAACATCTTTGTATGGTGGCGCGAGGAGTGAAGAAAGCCAATCCCGAAATGATAACAAGTTCTGTGATTGGCGCTTTTCGGGATGACCAAGAGGCTCGGAACGAGTTTTTAAGATTAACGAGTGCCGTATAGACTTTCTAAAATTTCCCAGGCCATTTGAACTTCGTCGTCGGGTTCAAAGCCCATTTCCTCATAAAGGGCAGGATAGTTTAAACATTCCCAACCGCGTGTGACCTGCGCCTTAATTTCGGGCGTAGGCCATTTGCGGAAGGTTTTTGCTAATTTTAAAGCGGCTACTCGGTTACAGTTTAAAACATGTTGGCGCAGTTGATCGGATTTGGAAAGTTCCATTTTATTCACCTTTGATTGCTTTGTCTAAAAAATCTTTTTCGGCTTGAACAGCATCGTTTTTATCTCGTGTCTCCTTGTTCTTGTTCGTTGTTAACGTTAATTCAATATACAACGTATATACGAAGAATGCAAGCGAGAAATTAAAAAAAGCAAAAAAACACAAAAAATGAAAGGAAGGAATGTTCTTATGTGCATGGTAATTGGCTGGATGGGAGAAATCCCAAGTTATGCAAAAGAAAGAATTGTCATTGGTGGAAGATTGAGGGGCAGGGATGGCGCAGGATATTGGACGAATTCTAAAACGTACAGAACATTGGACATAAATGAAGTTCCTCCATTTGTTATGCAATCCGATGAAATGTTGGCTAATTTTAGAGCGACGCCAACAACAGAGGCCGAAACGCAATTGAATTATCTGCAACCTTACGATGGGATTGTTCATAATGGCATCATTTCAAATGACAAGGTGTATGGAGATTTTCCAATAGATTCTATGGCACTTCCCGAGATATTCTCTAACAGAGAAGGTGACTTTGTCAAGCAGGCTCAAAAAATCGTAGGAAGTTATGCGATTGCCTTTTTTAATAGCAAAAGTTTGGTTTTGATTACAAATTACAAACCAATCTATTATAAGCGGTTTTCGCAAGGTTTTGCCTTTGCTTCAATGCCAGAACCATTAGGACGCGAGGCGATCCCCTTAAAACCATATACTGTAAATATCATTGACAAAAAAAACTTCCAAATTTTTACAGAGGAAATTCCTCGTAACAGCTATTCCGATAGGGCTGTCGTTGCGGCATCTTCCGGATTGGATTCCACTACGGTTGCCTACCTTTTAAAATCCCAGGGTAAAGATGTGACACTGGCCCATTTTATTTACAAGTGTTTGGCGCAGGAAAATGAGGTTAATCGAATCCTAAGGATAGCAGAACACGGAGGATTTGGCTTGACACTTATCGAGATCCCCAATGTTTTTTCTGGGACGATAGTTGAAGGTACATATAAAAAAGATGGCATCTCTGGAACAGAATATGCTCACGATTGGGTGAGTGCTCGCAATCTTGTGATGACTTCTCTATTGACAGCCTTTGCAGAATCCAATAAAATAGGGATCGTCGCAACAGGCGGCAATCTTGAAGAAAGCGGTGCCTATCCCGATAACGAGCATGAGTTTGGCAGGATGGTCAATAATGTGCTGCCTTATGCGGTACAAAACGGTTTAGAAATTCGATTTGAGCAGCCTTTGTCAAATTATATGAAGCACGAAATTGTCAAAATAGGACAGGAGCTTGGGGTCCCTTGGCATTTAACTTGGTCTTGCTATTCGGACAAACAGGAGCCTTGCGGCAAATGTGGGCCTTGTTACATGAGACGAATCGCATTTGAAAGAAATGGACTTGTAGATCCTTTGTTGATTGGAGGACAGGGAGAATCATGAACTATGCGATTATAGGTGTTGGTGGGATAGGAATTTTGCATGCCATTGCTGTTACGAGAACTGGAAATATGGTGACGGCTATAATAGATCGAAATGAAGTCATATTAAAAAAAACACAAAAACGGTGGCGAAACGAATGGTTGGGATTTGTGGACGAAGTCACTCCTAATCCTGATTGCCAATATTGCCAATCGATTGACCAATTGACTGCTGACGTAGATAAGTATATTCTTGCGGTGCCCCCCGAACAAAACAAACCTTATTTGGAAATTTTATCACCTAA
>Ga0180434_10000460_pt1 | contig 59754 bp, 44 predicted proteins | sample SS_ome_7_FD_132453 | JGI IMG/M metagenome (GOLD analysis project Ga0180434, IMG submission 132453) | Hypersaline lake sediment archaeal communities from the Salton Sea, California, USA - SS_1_D_2 metaG | ecosystem: Environmental > Aquatic > Non-marine Saline and Alkaline > Hypersaline >...
ATCCGTTCCATTATTGCAAGGTTTTGATCGTCCATCCGTCGTTTCCTTGCAAAGTATACACGCATACAAATGCCAATTCAGCCCCTAAACATTGATGTTTTACACTTTTTCAGGGACGACTACGTCATGTTTATTGTCACATCCCTTATCCGTGATTGGTCAGCGGTCGCCGAACAGGTCTCCCAATCCGCCTAGGACGGAGCCCTCGCCCTTGCTGTTGCCACCGGTTCGCGGGGCATGGGCAATGATGCGGTCGGCCAATCGCGAGAAGGGGAGTGTTCGGAGCCAGATGGTCCCTTGCCCCCGAAGTGTCGCGAGGAAAAGCCCTTCCCCGCCGAAGATCATCGACTTGAGGCCGCCTGCACGTTCAATGTCGTAGTCGATGCCTGGGGTGAAGGCGACGAGGCAACCGGTATCGACACGCAGTGTTTCGCCGTTGAGTTGCTTTTCGACGATGGTTCCACCGGCGTGCATGAAGACATGGCCATCGCCGCGGAGTCGTTGAAGGATAAAGCCCTCACCACCGAAAAAACCGGTTCCGAAGCGACGGGTAAAGGCAATACCGACTTCGGTGCCGAGCGCAGCAGCGAGAAATGCGTCTTTCTGGCAGAGGATTTCGTTGCTGACCTGAGCCAGGTCGAGCGCGACGATCTTACCGGGATAAGGTGCAGCAAAGGCAGCACGCTTCTTGCCCGTGCCGCTATTCGTGAAGTGCGTGAGAAAGAGGGACTCGCCGGTGAGCTTGCGTTTGGCGCCTTCGAAGAGCTTGCCGAAGAAACCGGCATCCGGTTTTGAGCCGTCGCCCATTTTGGCTTCGAACGTGATGCCGTCTTCCATGTAATTCATTGCACCGGCTTCAGCGATCACGGTTTCGCCGGGGTCGAGCTCGATCTCGACCACTTGCAGGTCGTCGCCGAGGATTTGGTAATCCACTTCATGGCAGCGCTTGGTGTGGCGGGTGGACGATGAGACTGGCCTGGCCTTGGGCGGCGTAGGCGGGGGTGTGCGTCCGGTGGGCTGATCGGCAAAGAGGGCTTGGATGCGGCTGGCCGGTGCCCAATCCGCCATGTCCTGTTTCCAGACGAGGTCATCGGGGCTGATTTGGCCATTTTGGGCCAGTTCGCGCAGCTCATTACTGGAAATGGGGCCACACTGCTGACCATCCTTGGTGTAATACCATTTGATCATTGTCTGTGTCTCCCTGGGGCTTGGACGCTATCAGTCGGAACCCGGCAAACCGCCTCGTGCCCATTATTGCGGTTTCGGGGGCGAATTATCGGCGTTCTACCCGATTTTGCCCGGGAAAGCCAAGCTTTCCGGGGTATCGCGTGAGGGAACCGACGATGGTGTGGAAAAAATAATAGTGAGAAGCGAACCTTGGGGGCACGGTGGCGTAGAAAGATCAGAATACCACATTGCGAGCTTCGTGTCTTTTTCTCCTCCTGCGCCGGCGCCGGGGCAGGGTCCCTGAGGGGGCCTTTCCCCGGCGTTGCGTTTATACCAAGTGAGGGTTCGGATTGCTGGCGTCCATGGTGAACGCCGATGGTTCCGTCTGCTTGTCTTGGTCCTCGGCTTGGTTGAACATCCCACTGAAACCCCTGGTTTTTGGTGCCGTTCTGTTTTACGATTGCGGGTCGGAGTGCTGATGGTTCGCGCAAGAAACGGCTGCAAATTGTGGAAGGTGGTTATGCCATGGGCGTTAAGAAGATTCTCATGATTGTGGGTGATTATGTAGAAGATTACGAGGTCATGGTGCCGTTTCAGGCGCTGGGGATGGTCGGGCACACGGTGCACGCGGTTTGCCCGGGCAAGAAGAAGGGCGACCAGGTGCGGACGTCCATTCATGATTTCGAGGGGGACCAGACCTACAGCGAAAAAAGAGGGCACAACTTCACGTTGAATGCAGCCTTCAGTGCGGTTCGGGCGGAGGATTATGACGCTCTCATGCTTCCTGGGGGGCGAGCACCGGAATACCTGCGACTCAATGAGCAGGTGGTGAAGATGGTGCAGCACTTCGCTCGGACGAACAAGCCGATGGCGGCTATTTGCCATGGGCCTCAACTGCTCGCGGCGGCGGGGGTGCTGAACGGCAAGCGGTGCAGCGCTTATCCGGCCTGTGGCCCGGAGGTGACGAACGCGGGTGCTACCTATGTTGAGGTTGAACTGGACCAGGCTCATGTGGACGGGAACCTTGTGACGGCTCCGGCCTGGCCAGCGCACCCGGCATGGTGCGCGAAGTTCCTGGAGGTTCTGGGGACGAAGATCGAGCCGTAGTGCAGAGTTTGCTTGGCCGGGCAATTGAGGGGCTTGGGGCAATGAGCATCAAGGCTTGCAGCATGTCCCGAAAAGGTTGTTGCTAGTCAGTGTGCCGATTATCGGACCCTGGTACGTGTGATCGCATCCGCACAGGCGACGTGGCTTTTACGTCTCTTCTAATTTTCTACAACTGTCTTGCGTTGATTCTCGGACGCTTATCTAAGCCCGGTTCTGCGGGTGCCGATATACACACGGAGCATTTGTTTTCGGACGCTGGTTCTGTGCCACCAGTGTCGCGGCGTCCCGGTCCCGATGGGCAGGGGAATGTGGAGTGTACGGTCCCCGGTCAGCGCTGCCCTTAATAAGAGGTTTGATTTCGTTATGCACGACTGGTTGCAGCTCAATGAACCGTTACCCTTGTCGATTCCGACGGTGTTGGCCAATTTGGTGATCGGTATGGTGTTGGGTCTTCTTGTGGGATGGCATTTCGCCAAGTTTGGCCGAACGCTCGGCAATCGGCAGGCGGTCGCGCGGATTCTGATCATCATTTTATTGACGACGATCCTCGTGATCTCAATCGTGAAGGCGTCGTTGGCTTTGTCGCTAGGCTTGGTCGGAGCGTTGTCGATTGTTCGTTTTCGCACGCCGATCAAGGAGCCCGAGGAGCTGGCGTATTTGTTTCTGGCGATTGCGGCGGGGTTGGGGTTGGGCGCGGATCAACGGGTAGCGACCGTCGTGTCGGTTGTCGCTATTCTGGTGCTCATGATGGCGTATTCGCGGCTATCGGGCCAGAAGCAGAAGCAAAACCTTTATTTGAATGTAGAAGTACCGGCGGACTCTGCGGGCGAGGATTTGTTCCCGCGGCTTACCAAGACGGTAGCGGATCATGTGACCACAGCGAACATTCGCCGGATGGATCTGCACGACAAGCTGTTGCAGGCAACCTTCTTCGTCGACTGTCAGGACGATAACGAACTGTTCTCCGTGATTGATGCGATGAAGACATCGTTTCCCACCGCCACCGTGAGTTTCATCGATCAAAGTCAGAGTCTCGAAGGGTAGGCTTCCGTGATTATCAAGCCGAGTTCGTGTCGTGAGCCGGAATCGCGCAGTCGGTTAGGGGCTCTTTGGCAGCGCAATCGCCGATTAGCGATGTACGTTGCGATTCTTGGCGTCACATTCGTTACGGGGACCAAGTTCCAGAGTTTGCCGTGGCTCATTCGACACCGCGTGAAGACGGCAGTTGCGGTAGCGCCAGACTACCTAAGTGCGGGCGCGACCTACTTGAACGCGCGGATTCATGCCAAGCCGGTGCCGGTTATTTCGCTTGACATTAAATTTAAACACATCGCCAAGCTGAAAGTTCAGCGTACGCGGGCTTTGGAGGATGGCTGGATTCGGACGACCGACGATGATTTTGTGCCGGCGACCTTGAATTATGAGGATCGGTCCGTCCGCGTGAAAATTCGCCTCAAAGGGGACCGCGTCAAGCATGTCGCGGGTGACAAGTGGTCTTTTCGCGTGAAGGTGCAGGGTGAGGCGCGGCCCTTCGGGATGCGCACCTTTTCGCTTCATCATCCCGAAATGCGTGGTTATCTGCACGAATGGGCGTTCTTGGAGGATATGCGTCGTCAGGGGATTCTGGCGGTACGATATCAATTTGTTCGCGTCATGATCAACGGCGATGACAAAGGGATCTACGCTCTGGAGGAGCATTTCTCGAAGGAGCTACTCGAGTCACAGGGGCGGCGCGAAGGTGTGATTGTCGCCTTTGAAGAGCGGCCTTCTGTCCATTACGACATTTGGAAGCGTGTCTATCGGGGCAAGGTGATGCCCGACGTTGCCACGCGATTGACGGCGGTGGAAAGCCAGGATATTCGAACGTTCGACACGAAACGGACGGAACGGCTTCCGGCGTTGCGCGCGCAAGCGGATGAGGCCGTCGAGATGCTGCGGGCGTTTCAGGAGGGCCGACGCAAAGCTTCCGAGGTTTTTGACGTCGAATTGATGGGGCGGTTTTACGCATTGGTCGATTTGTGGATTGCGGGGCATCAGTTGCTCTGGCAGAACAGCCGCTTCTATTACAATCCGATCACGGCGCGATTGGAGCCAATCGCGTTTGATGCCATGGGGCTTGGCGGCTTTTCGGAAGGTGCACTCGCGGCAACGGAGACGAATGATGCCTCTATCAACGGTCCTTTGCGCGATCCCGAAATTGCGCGTGTTTACCTGCGTGAATTGAGACGTATTTCGGGGGCGAGTTATCTGGAAGAAGCTCGTGCGGTGATCGAGCCGGAGTTTCTACGATGGCAGCTTGCATTGCAGACGGAATGGCCGATGGGCACGGATCTAGCTGCACGCTTTCGTCACGAAGTTCAGAACATACGCAAGCCGGTATCAAAGATCGCATTGCCGTGGGACAAGTTGGCTGCACGTCAGGAGTTTATTCGTTCGTCAATTGAGCCGAGGACGATGATCATTGCGTCGGCGGTTAGGCCGTCGGCTATTGCATCTTCTTCATCTTCGACGCAAGTGCCGGCAGGTGAACCGGCAGACACGTATGTTGTGGACGTGCGCAGCGTGGGTTTGTTGCCGGTCGAAGTGGTTGGGTTCCGTGTCGCGGGTGGATCGACTCTTTCAGCCGCAACGGTTTGGTGCAAGCGGAACCAAGCGGGTGTGTGGGAAAGTGCGGACGGTGCCGTCAGTATTGTGCCCGGCGAAATTCCCTACGACGAAAACAATTGTCCGATCATCGCTACGTTTAGAATACCGGCGTTAATGATCGGGGTATCGGGAGCCGAGAGTGGGCAGTTGGATTCGAAGGATGAAAACGGGGGGTTGCCGACAATCGAGGTTTTGAGTCGTTTTCCGGGACAGTCTTATGTGTGTACGACGTCAGTACGATGGCGGCCTGATCGCGTTGCGCGAGGCTCGGCTCCGATCGTTCCGACGGTGGGCGCGGCATTAGAGCGATACCCGTTTCTGGAGTGTACTTCGTCGGGGGATGCGTTGCGTATACGGCGTGGCGTATGGAATGTGGCCGGCGATCTGGTGTTGCCTAAAGGGATGGTAACGAGCGTAGAGGCGGGTACGACGCTACGATTCAAAAAGGAGGCGGTTCTGTATACGCCGGGTTCTTTGCATCTGCACGGAGACGAGGGGGAGCCGATTGTTTTGGAGCCCCAGGATGACGGCTGGGCCGGCGTCGTGGTGACCGAGGCAAGTGAACGATCGGACTGGCAGCACGTTGTTGTTCGTAAGACAAGCGGTGTGGAACGTGGCGGGTGGATGCTCACAGGTGGTGTAACGTTTTATCGAAGCGATGTGACGCTGCAAAGCGTATGTTTCGAGGATAGCCGGAGTGAGGATGCGCTGAATATCGTTCATGCTGATGGCCAATTGGTGGATTGCGTTTTTCGACGGTGCGGATCGGATGCTTTTGATGGTGATTTTATCACGGGGCAAGTGATCGGTTGCCAGTTTGAGGACGTCAAGGGCGACGGTCTCGATGTGAGCGGCAGCGAGGTTTCTATTGAGCACCTTACGGCACGTAGTGTGGCGGATAAGGTTCTCTCCGCGGGCGAAGGAAGCACCGTTCGAGCCGTTGGCATCGAGGTGGAACAGGTTGGTATTGCTGCCGCCAGCAAGGACTCGTCGCAACTCGAGCTTACCAAGGTCGCTATTCGGAATGCACGGATTGGGTTGACGGCTTATCAGAAGAAGGAAGTGTTTGGACCGGCCCGTCTGGTGGCCAAGCGAGTTATGATGTGGGAGACGCCGCAAGCGACGCTGGCGCAGGAAGGTTCGTCGGTGTGGCTAAACGATATACTGCAGGAATGTCAGGCCCTGGACGTAAACGCTTTGTATGCGTCGGGAACGTTGGGGAACTGATTTGCTTTGCTGACTGTGGGTGGGTGCGACGATGATTCAATGTTTGGAGCCACAGGAGTGCCGAGGCGATTCGGAGCCTCGTTTCGAGCTCAAACTGACCACGGATCGGTGCGAGCTGCACCGGGTTCGTGCTTGGTTTCGGACGCATCCCTATGGGTTTTCCACCCTTTATCCCTCGCGACGGGTTAACAGTGTCTATTTCGATACGCCCGATCTGGCGAGCTATTTTGAGAACTTGGCGGGAGTCGCGTCGCGGTGGAAAATTCGGTTGCGGTGGTATGGGACGGATCTGGCTCGTGTTGACGGCACGTTAGAGATCAAACGCAAACAAGGCCTTCTTGGGTGGAAGCCGCAATACAAACTTTCGGATTTCGTGAGGTTGGATGACACGACGTGGCCCGCCGTGCGTCGGTCGTTGCGGAGCCAGGTGCCGGAAGCGTGGCGGGCGTGCTTGGACCGGTCTCACTGCCCTTTGATTCTGGCGAGTTATACGCGGGCGTACTACGGCTCGGCGGATGGTGTCGTGAGGGCGACAGTGGATGTCGATCAGGCGGTTTACGATCAGAGGCGATCGGTTCGGCCCAATCTGGATCGGCCATCACCCCTGGTGGATCGTGTGATTATCGAGCTCAAATGTGTTGCGTCACAGCGTGAACGGTTGATGGATGTGGCATCCGCTTTTCCCATCCGCGTGGAAAGACACTCGAAGTATGTCAGTAGTGTGGATGCTGTTTGCGCAAGCTGAATCCGCTTGGTGTCTTGCGTGACTTTTGGTTATGCTTTCTTCTCGGTAACAACCTGCATGATATCGTATGTGTTGACTGCAAGTCCCCAGGTTGGAGGGATCCACTATGAAGCCTGTCGTAGCTAGTCGTTCCTGAAAAAGCCGCCTTGCAACCCGGCTAGGAAGCACCGGTCCATGCGGTGATCGCTCTTGAGATGGCCGATCTTCGGCTCGACGGCGCTGCGGCGTCGGCGACGCTTTCGTTCCGCTCGCGAAGCTCCGTTGTATCGTTCGCCAGCGACATGCACTGCGGCGGCACCCGTGTAATCATGCCCACGGTAGCCCTTATCCACGTACGCATCCGTAACCGAGATGCCAATAGCGGACTCGACAGCCGCCAATGTCTCAGCAAGCGTGTGCCCGTCGTATGGATTGTTTTTCTGGTTCTCATCCCATTTCCGTGGTTGATTTTAGGCCCGGTAGGGCCTGTTTGACCTTGAGGGCGAAGTATTTTGGGTCATGGAAGCCATAGGCTTTTCGTTTGATGACTTTAATCTTGTTGTTCACGCCTTCAAGCGGATTTGTGCTGATCGCGTGATCGCGTGCTCGCAATGGTTCAGAATGCCATACTCGAAGAAACGAAGACGGCCAATGAATCGTTGCATCTCCGGATGGTCCACCTCTGCAGCTCATTCGCACCATTGATCGAGGGCTTCTTGGCCCAACCTCGCCGACGATAACGGTAGATCATCTTCAACTGATCTTTCAACACAGACACAGCATTGAGCCGATCGTTGGCGGCCAGCAGGTCCCGCAAACGATCGCGTTGTTCCGGCTTGAGGTTCTGACGATTCTTCAGCAGGAGGTATCGACTACCTTTGATGAAACGGGTGTCCGGCCGAACTCTTGCTGCAGGAAATGCTTATCAACCGCTTTGACGGTCTTGGGATTCAGATCCAAATGGCGAGCAACGTCTTCAACGGTCATGACCTTGCACAATTCGTAGACGTAGCGCGCCAACCAATGCGTGATCCGCTTACCGGAATCCGCGAAGCTGAGTTGCTCCACCTTGGCTTTGCAGCATGCCGGTCACCATACCCTGCGATACGCGACGTGCAGAAGAGTCTGAGCGGGCCCGACATTCAAGTCTCGGATAAACCGTCGCAAACCTTGGGTGTGAACCTACGCCGGCTCACCACATTCCCGACAAATAGGCCGGCAACGACGATCGGGCTCCAGATGAACCAGCGTTCCGGGCTTGGCCAGGTCAAGATGAGCTTGTTGGTGGATGACTTTCATACGTGCAAATGGAAAATACGGTGCTATACTGAGTCCGGACATCATGTCGCTCCTTTCGGTCTGCAAGCACTTGTTGACAAAGCACTTGTTTACCAAAAGGCAACATGATGTCCATTTCTATAGCAACCCGTGCTCTCGCGCCCACGTTTTTGGGAGGAGAGTCAGATAACTTGGCCGACTCTGTTGCCCTCACGATTTCGAGGGTTTGGGCCAACCTTTATCGCGGAGACGGCGTCCGACCTCGCGCAGTGTTTGTATGTCTTCAGGATGGATCGTGCCGTCCGGCAAGGGGCCTGTATTCAATAAGAGGTTCGCATCGAGCGAGACGGCGTGGTTGATCTTCTCCATCACTTCGTCGGCGGAGATGTGTCGGGTTTCCTCGACGTATCCCCAGCCATATTCCTGCAGTGTCTCGCAGACTTCCATCGGTTTGTCGCCTCGATTGAGATGGTCGACATACTCGAGCTGGGGTTTCTCAGGCGCGAGGAAATCCTCGGTCCCTGTGACACCCCATTTGTAGCAAATCAATGCTTGGGGCTGAAGTCGTCGCATAAGGGCGTACAATTCTGGCAACCGGAATTTGGATTTGTCACCGGAATGAGGGATGGCAGCTCCATCGAGCCAGATGCCCGCGATGGGACCGTAATTTGTCAACAGTTCGGTAACCTGTCCCGTAACGTAATCGAGATAGATCTGGAAGTTGTAATCTTCACGTTTCGCATAAAAGGGGTCCGGCGGATCGTACTGAGGTCGCACCGATTTGCGCTTCCAATCCCACGGAGCGGGGCCATGCGGATGTCGCCAGTCAAAGCCGTGCTCATAGAAAAGGAATAACCCCAGCCCCTTCTTCTCGCATGCGGTTGCCAATTCCGCCACAAAGTCGCGTTTGGCGGGGCTGTTGACACTGTTGAAGTCGGTGTGCTTGGTATCCCATAAGCAGAAGCTGTCGCAATGTTTAGCGACAAACGTGATGTATTTCATTTCCGACTGGATCGCCAGATCGGTAATAAAATCGACATCAAAATTCTCCGCGGTGAACTGGTCTTTCAGTTTAGCGTACTCTGCGATGGGAATCGTCTCTTTGTATTGGACCCACTCGTGCCGTCCCAGCAGGGAATAAAGCCCGTAATGGATAAAGAGCCCGTACTTTGCTTCGCGAAGCCACTCGAGGTTGGCCTGGCGCGGGTTCTTGGCATACAGGTTTTCGTATCCTTTGAGAAAAGAGGGGACGCGTGGTTCTTTCGCCAGGCTTTTTCGTTCCGAGCCTGGGGTGCCGTTGGAAACGCATCCCGGGATCGTCAAGGATGCGACACCTAGTCCCATCGCTTCCAGAAAGCGTCGTCTTGTCTGCGTAGATATGTCCACGTGTGTCTCCTCTTTAATAATGGCGATGGAGTTAATTTGCGTCTTTGCGAAAACGTGTCGTATATCAAAATTGAAGGGCGCACATATGATTGGTGTGTATGCCCGATCAATCGACTCGACGCAGATGAATCGCCTTTAGATCACAAACCTGTTCGCCTGGTTTCGTCACGGCTTTAACATAGAGTCTCGCTCGCCCCCTGTCCAGATCGAGCTGCCCTAGTCTTAGACGGCCTTACCATGCGGCCCGTCGTACAAATCGTATCCATACAGAAGGGAGACCGCTGGCGTCAGTCGGCAGTAGTTCCATAACATGCGGAGTGAAGATCCCCAGCAGGCTACGATGAAGATGGCACCCGCCGCCAGAACGAGCGGCAGGAACAGCAAAGCCGTCCGATCGATCGGCGATGATGTACGTAACCGTCTTGTTGCCGCTATTCCTGCGACGAGGCAAGCGAGACCCCCAAGTGCGAATGCGCTTGCGAGGAGTCTCATGGGGTGATCTCCAATGTCGATCGGTCAGACGCGACATGCGTTCGGCGTAACACAGCCAACAGTGATACCCCTATGGGCGTTTGGAACCATGGCCAGGTTGCGGGTTTGGTCATGAGTGACATGAGCAGGCGGTTTATGGGGGCGGCGGGGATGCGATCCTCGGCCCTTGTTTTCCCATTGAGCGAAGGGCGTAACTTTCGCCACAGTCGGACCGCCATAATCGCCGGCAATAGTGCGGTATTGAAATAGGTGCAGCGGAGAAGCTTGGTCTCGGGACTGTCAACGAGTGCGACGAGTTCGTCGCGGGTATAACGTCGGCGGTGACGTAGTGCGACGTCCCAGTCGCTCCATAGTATTTTCATCGCGGGCACGGTGATGATAATCAGTCCGCCTGGCCGAACGAGCCGAATCGCTTCTTGGAGGGCTGCTTTGTGATCGTCGATGTGTTCGAGTACGTCCAGTAGCGTGACCACGGCAGCGCAACCGTCCTTCAAGGGGACGTCAATCATATTAGTTTGTAGCACGTGGCCGCCGACCGGCTCGACTTTCGGGCGAGCTATGGTTGTACTCTCCTGGTGATCGTCCAGGCCGAGCACATGACATGCTTTGCTCATTTCCAGGAGCATGGTACCGGTTCCGCATCCGGCATCAATATACAAATCATCGGGGTGCAACGTGATATACCGATCGATCCAATAGCGGACAATTTTCCGCTTGCCTTGGTAGAACCAGTGGTCGCGGTCGATGCGATCGAGCTTGGTGTATTCCTCGGGATTCATGAATATCCGTTACGTCTTGGAGGGGTCGGATCAGTCTTCTCGATCCGCTCGGTGAATATCCTGGATCAGGAACAGGGGTCGATGTTTGACTTCGTCGTAGATCCGGCCAATGTACTCGCCAAGGATGCCGACGCTGAATAACTGTAACCCGCCGAGAAGTAGAATCGAGACGATCGTCGTGGTGTAGCCGTCAACGACGGAAATGCCGAACATACCCACGCCCATCGTACGGAGCATGAGCAACAACCCGCCGTAGCTGATGGCTAATAGGGCCAAGATGCTCCCCATCACTAAACATAAGCGGATCGGCTTGTAGCTGAAACTGAAGATTGCGTCGAAGGCGTATTTGAACAGTTTCCAGAGTGTTTGCTTCGGTTGGCCGGCCTTACGTTCCGCTCGATCGTAGTACACGATTTTCGTTCGGAACCCGACCCAGGATCGCAGGCCGGGGAGGTATCGGTTGGTTTCCGTCAAGGCATTGATGGCATCGACTGCTTTGCGGTCAAGCAGTCCGAAGATACCGGCATTGATGGGGATCGGGTAGTCGGCGAGAAAGGCAAAGACGCGATAGAACAGAGGGAACAGAAGGTGGCGAATTCCACTTTCGGCACGCCGTGTTCGCTGTGCGATGATGATTTGTGCGCCTTTCTTCCAGGCCTTGATGAGCTGCGGAATAACCGCGGGGGGGTCCTGCAAATCGCCATCCATCAACACGATGGCTGATCCTCGGGCAACGGTCAGTCCGGCCGTGACCGCGGGCTGATGTCCCCAGTTTCGCGTTAGCTCGACGACCGTGATCCGTTCATCGAGTTGCTGCAACGCCATCAGCTTTTCGCGCGTTGTGTCTGTACTGCCATCGTCGACGTAGACAACTTCCCAGTGTTTTTCAATGGCGTCCATGGCACGGACGATTTCGGTGTGCAGTCGTTCGATCAGGTCGTGCTCGTTGAATATTGGTACGACGATTGAGACGACGGGAGCCACGTTGTGTTGCCGGTTGACGCTTTGGCGTGGTTCCGTGCGCTCGGTTGGTGATGTTTGTGGCAAGGTGGCCGTTAGCATGCCGAGCTCATCCGTGTTGTCCCTACCTACCTTGTCGTTCCGCAGAGGCTTGACGGCATACGCGAGAGTCGCCGGTTGCCGTCTGCACTCTATGCCTACGGATTGCTGAACGACGGGACGCCTGTGGGCAAGTACATCCCATAACTAGAATCGGCAACGGTTTGCAGCGACTTAAAGACCAATAACAGGTCACCCTGGCCCCCAAATGGGCCGGGGCGGCTTGTCAGTGCTAAGACCATGATTTGTAGGGGTTTCCGGGTCGGAATTGACGTTTTACCGCCGGGTGTTGTGCACGGGGTTTAGCGTGGACGGATACAGCGACGGCGGAGGTTACAGCGGTTGGTGGGGTGGTTGTGACGGATTTCGTTTCGATGTGAGATTTGGGTCAGGCTTTCTTTTTCGCGACGACCTGCATGATGTCGAATGTGTTGATGGTGATTCCCCATGTCGGGGGGGGCCACTTATGAAGCCTGTCGTAGCTACTGCGCGCTTTTAGGCCTAACACAAAAATCGAGTAGAGAATCTGGCGGAAGCTTCGGGTGACGCCGATGGGGCGGATTTCAACGACGTGGAAGCCGTGATTAGCTAGCAGCTGAGTAATCGTCTGTCGGTCAAAATAGTGCAGGTGGGTGGGTGGGTGGATCATCCGCCATTTGGGGCCACGTAGGCGGGCGAGCCTGCTGCCTATGTCGCCGGTGGTGATGTAGAGCAGGGCGTCAGATGCCGACAGCTCGGCCATGTGGGCGATGAAACGGTCGGGGCGTTCGAGATGCTCGATCACGTCCCACATGACGGTGATGTCCACGGGGCCGTTGAAAGTGTCAGGCGTGGCGTCGAGGAAGTTGCTCGTCCGGATGTCCAGGCCGAAGCAATCTCGACCCCAGGCGGCGGCCTCTTCGTTCACTTCGTAACCCACGACGTCGAAGTGATGTTGTGCAAGGTCGAGGAAAAAGCCATAGGCAGCACCGATTTCAAGGAGTCGTCCAGCCGATCGTCTTTGCAGAATGCCGTTCAAGCGTTTGCGGAAGTTCTTCTTGAAGAAGGCTTCATCGGAACGGTAGTCAAGATATTCGTTGCCGGCGAAGTAGGTGGTGTCGTAGAGGCTTGTTAGATCCAGGGCAGGTTGTGGCGGTGTCGTGACAAATCCGCAGGCGGGGCATTTGAGCAGGACGTCGAAATGAGCTTCTAAACCGCCCCGGCTGCAGACTAGACAAGTGTGTTGCGTCATAATTGATTGTTCGTTCGCCGACGATCGCAACGATAAAGATTACAGTGGCCCAACTTTACGTCGAGGTGCTTGCGGGAGTCAGTGTGCCTTCAAGCTTGCCTCATCAGGAGGATATCAGACGCGGACGCAAGACGCGAATTTAGGCGGTGTTTGGAGAACGGGGTGACCTTCGGACGAGATGGGGTGTTGGCAAGGGTTGGAAGCTCGTGCTATATTTCGCGTTGCTGACCTTCGCCAAATATTGGCCGATTGCTGAATGCAAGAAGCCGATCCCAAACACCGATCAATGGGATACGCTGGTGAGTCGGCCTGTACCGAGAAGATATCGGTCCAGGGCACCCGCGTAGTTGTGAATATTGGAAACCAAGTGTGCTTTTCAACTCTATCGATTTTTTCATCTTTTTTGCCGTCGTTGCAACGCAGTACTACGGTGCGTCGTTTTTCTTTCGTTGGTCGCTGACTTTGGTCGGCTTGGCTTTTCCGGTGGTACAGTATGGTGTTTCGCCGACGACGGTGGTTGCGACGGCCTTTTGCACAGCCTGTGTTGTTGTCGTAACGGCCATTCGGCGGTTCCACTCGGAGATTCTGGGACGAAAAATTCTTCTTACGGCCGCCAGCCTTCTGTTCTACAGTGCTTGGCGTTGGCCCTTCACAAGCCTGCTGTTAATTAACACGCTGCTCAACTACGCTTGTGCCCTTGGGATCGTAAACACGGACCACCAACGCCGCCGACGGTTTTTTTTGACGCTGAGCATGGTAGGCAACTTGGGCGTTCTCTGTTTCTTCAAGTACACAAATTTCATCCTTGAAAACATGGAGGAATTGCTCGGCGTGTCTGGGCTTACCGTGGATATTGGTCCGCTCAATATCATCCTGCCTCTCGGTATTTCGTTCTATACATTTCAAACGATGAGCTACACGATCGACGTGTACCGGAGGCAACTCGAAGCGCGCCGCTCGATTTTAGACGTGGCGCTGTTCGTGTCGTTTTTCCCGCAGCTTGTTGCCGGTCCGATTGTTCGGGCTCGGGAATTGATGCCGCAATTGGACGAGAAGAAACTTTTTGATTCCGGCCGTGTCAAAGCAGGCTTGTTCCTGATGATGTGGGGTTTGGCCAAGAAACTTCTTGTGGCAGACGCTCTGGCGCCTATCGTCAATCAAGCGTATGCCAATCCGGACCTTTACAGCGGGTTCTCGCTGTTGTTGGCCATATATTGTTTTGCTTTTCAGATCTATTGCGATTTCTCGGGCTACAGCGATATAGCCATCGGGGCCGCTCGCGTGCTCGGGTTTCATATTCCGCTCAATTTTAACTGCCCCTATTTCGCGGCCAACATCACGACGTTCTGGCGTCGATGGCACATCTCACTGTCAACATGGTTGCGTGACTACCTGTATATCCCCTTGGGAGGTTCACGTTGCGGGCGTCCACGTATTGTTTTCAATCTCCTGGTCACCATGATTCTCGGTGGTTTGTGGCACGGGGCGAGTTGGAACTTTGTGATTTGGGGTACGATTCATGGCGTTGTCCTCGTGTTGCATAAAGTGTATTTGTGGAAGAAAGGGAGTCAGGTGGTTCATGACACTCCCAAGCCGCTGCAACGGTTGATTCTGAGTCTGGTGAATTTTCACCTCATTTGTATCACATGGGTTTTCTTCCGGGCGGAGACGCTTCCCAAAGCCTTGGACGTGTTCGTTCGGATTGTAAATGGCGCTGATGGTTTGATGGTGCCTTATTTGTTCCCAGCCGTTCTTATTCCTTTGTTGCTTTGCCTTGACTTGATTCAATCGCGGATTGATGTGACGAACCGTTTACTGAGGCATCCCCGTGTTAGCCGGTTGTTGATCTATTTTGGCGGATTGCTGATGTTAGCGCTTGTGACGGCGGACCAACCGGCCGATTTTATCTATTTCGTGTTCTGAGGCCCATGGCCATGCAGGAGCCGATGAGAAAAGTAACCACCTCAAAGGTGTTACATATCGTAGCAGGGGACCTGGCTGTTGTGGTGGGGTTGTGTGTTGTGGCCGAAGTGGTCTTGCGTTTGGTTGCGCCACAGCCTTTACAATACATGCTGCGGCATGTCTACGAAGCCGTGGAGGGTGGGGGATATCGGTTCAAGCCAGGAGCCTCAACCAGCTGCAACAATGGTTTTGGAGAACACGCTTTCTCCGTCAACCGTTGGGGGGCGCGAGACAAGGATTACGGGCCCAAGCGCCCCGGTGAATGGCGAATTCTTTGTGTGGGAGACAGTTTCAGCGAGAATCAGGCACTCGAAGTGGAGCAGATTTACCCGAATGTGCTGGAGGCGGATCTGCAGCGGGCTTACGCCAAGAAGTGCTTCTCGGTAATCAATGCAGGCATGGCTGGTTGGGGCCTTTGGCAATACCATGACTTCTTGGTAGAGATGTTGGATGAAATCAATCCGGATGTCGTTGTTGTTGCCCTCAATGTAGTGGGTGATGCAGTCCGAACCATCGATCGGCCGAGGGAAAGGCCGTTCGATATTCGGGCAGGGTTGCCTGTCCATGCGCAGGCGTCATGGCCGCAACGTCTCCATTGGATGGTATGGTACGTGAACCAACTTCTTGAAGAGCGTTCGCACGCCTATGTGGCCTTTCGACGGCTTACCTACTACCCTTGTCAGTGGCTCGGAGTTGGTCCCTCCAGCCGACTGAGTGAACTCTGCACTGTCGCAGCCCGGGCGGAGAAAGTGCGAGGCCCGACGATCGAGATTATCCAGCGGATTAAGGCGGTGTGCGATCGGCACGGGGTCGCATTTGTTCTGCTAAGTGTGCCGAGGCAATATGAAGTCGTTCATGCCGCATCGCAATTCCGCATTCAGATGGAGAGGTTGGACGTCTCTACCGTGGATTTCGAACGCCCGCGGCGTTTGATGCAGGCTATTGCATCGGCGGTGGGTACGCCGTTGTGCGATCCAACAGATGACTTAGCCGCTTCAGAGTCGCCGACCTACTTTTCCGGTTTTGCTCACTGGAATGCCCATGGTAACCAGATCGTAGCTTTGGCACTGCGACGAGTTCTGGAACACGAAGGCCTTCTGGGGTTCCGGACGGCCTTCACGGCAAGTCCCTGAAAACCATTTCCGCACTATTCGGGAGGATTTAGCGGTAACGTCGAACGAGCCACTGTCTCGACTTGCGCCTCGAGACCACGAACGTCGTTTCCTTTCATTATGCAACATCAAAAACGCATAGCAGGAAAGCCATCCATAGCCAATCCGCCAATATAATATCCTCCAACGACCGCCTATTGCCATGTTCCCCGTGGGGGACCTTCAGGCGAGATGGGGAGTTGGCGAGGGTTGGAAGCTCGTGCTATATTCCGTGTTGCTGGTCTGGGATTGGAAAAGTTTTTCTTTCTCTTATAGGCTTTCGTTTCTCTTGCTTCTTACTGTTTCAGGACGAGGCACCTGGTGCCCGGTTCGCAAGAGTGTTTTGTTGCTTGTTTCTTTTGGGTTCAGGCTGAGGACATGGGCAAAATTGAACAGCGCAGGACGGATCTCGATATTGCTCGGGCTGTCGCGGTTTTCCTCGTTTTGGTGTTTCACATCACCCAGTATTTCGGTAAATGTGGGTTCGATTTTCCGGGCCCCGTTCTCACATCGTTTTTGCTGTGTTCGCTTGGTTCTATCCATATCCCCGTGTTTATGCTTGTGGCTGGGACTGTTCTGGCTTTGTCTGGCAGACAGGTTGGTACCCCAAAGGAATATGGTTCCTTCGTGCGGGGTAAGGTGCTTCGGATCATGTTGCCTTACGTTTCCATTACGGTTTTGCACTTACCTATTATGATATTGACACCCGACAAGGGGCTCGACCGAGCTGCTGTTGTGACTCTCAACATGCTCATCGAGCCTATGGCAGGGCCGGCAGGGCACTTGTGGTTTCTTTACGCATTGATGAGCATGTTTCTCGTCTGGCCCTTTTTTGCAAAAGTCCGTTCGCGAAAGGTTCAGTTCGGATTGTTTCTTGGCATGATTGCGTTGGCAATTTTTTCACCCCCCTTGTTGGCCTACTGGGAATTGCGACCTTTGTTTGGGTTCCACGAGTTTCGCTGGTTCCTGCCGATGTTCTTTTTCGGTTACTGGTATGGCGGGTATGCGATTCGACGCGAGGGGGGTGGAATTGCGTTGATTTTAATCGTGGGGAGTGTGTGGGCGGTGTCTGTAGCCGCTCTGGTGTGGGTGCAGTGGCCAACGGGGTTTGCTTGGGTCATCACGCGTCGGATGGTTGCGTGGTTAGGTTATTTGACGGGTGGGTTGTTTGTTATCTGGTTGTGTAACGTGGTGGATCGTTGGCGGTCTCCGATTCGCGCACACCTGTTGATGGTTGGTCAGCGCGCGTATGACGTCTATCTGCTGCATGCTGTATTGGCTCAATCACTTGTGTTTCTTTTAAGCAAACTTGAGCCCAGTACGCTCGTGAGCGGCGTGGTGTTTTGTGCGTTGCCTTTTATCGTCTTATGTGTCACGTTGGGGATTGGGCAGCTGATTCGCTGTTGGCCGAGGGCGGGATTTGTTGTGTTAGGCGATGTGCCAAGGAAATGATTGCGACAAAAGACGCACTTGGGTTCCAGGGAGCCGATATCGACGTGACCGCTAATCGACGAGCGGATACACCCAATCGGTTAGAACAACGGATAGAGACACGGCGCCAAGGGGGAACTGCTGGCAAAGAAGACCATGGCTCCTACGAGTAGGAGCACCGCGATAAGTGGGATCATCCACCACTTCTTCTCGTGGATGATGAACGCCAGAAACTCTTTTGCCAGGGACTGTTTGGCCATGGCCTACCTCTGCGATAGCGAGTTGGCTTCCAGGGCGATGCTTCGTTGCATGCCCGCTTTGAAATTCACTTCCTCGGGCTTGTCGGTGACGATGTATTTGCCGATGACCAGCGCGTCGATGCCTGTGTTGACGAACGTGTGGTATGCATCCTTGGGCGTACAAACGATGGGTTCACCTCGAACATTGAATGACGTATTGATGACCACGGGCACGCCGGTCAGTTCGCCGAAGCGTTGAATGACGCGGTAGTAGAGCGGATTACTGTCTTCCGTGACGGTTTGAACGCGGCCCGTGCCATCCGCGTGAGTGGCGGCTGGGATGACGCTTTGCTTGTCTTGACGCACGCGGGGGACCAACAGCATGAACGGGGCGTCCATGCCTTCGGGCAGTTCAAAGTATTCGTGGGCTTTTTCCTTGAGCACGGCCGGGGCAAACGGGCGGAATGCTTCGCGAAACTTGACTTTGGCGTTGATGATATCCTTCATCTTGGGGTTACGTGGGTCGGCCAATAACGATCGGGCACCCAATGCCCGTGGGCCAAACTCCATTCTTCCCTGAAACCACCCGACCACCTTTCCATCGGCAATCATTTGTGCTGTGCGGTCCACAAGTTCCGCGTCAGAGCCGGTTTCTTCGTAGACGGCTTCTTTCGCACGCAGCGCGTTCAGGATGTCGTCGTTCGAGAAGGATGGCCCGAGTAGGGCATTGTTCATGACATACGTGCGCGGGTTTTTCAGTACGGAATTGTAGATGTAGAACGCGGCACCGATCGCGCCACCCGCATCCCCGGCTGCGGGCTGAATGAATAGGTTTTTGAATCCCGACTCCTGGAAGATTCGCCAGTTGGCGACGCAGTTCAGACCGACGCCACCTCCGATGCACAGGTTGTCCATCCCCGTTTCTTTGTGCACATGAGCGGCCATCTTGACCATGATCTCTTCGATGATTTTTTGGCCGGAGTGAGCGATGTCGCGGTGAAACGCGGTGAGTTCTGTTTCGCGGGAGCGTTGAGGTTGGCCGAACAGTTGTTCCCATTTGCGGCTAAAGGTTCGCCGGGTCGAGTAGGTGTAGGAAAAGTACTTCATGTTCAGTCGGAAGCTGCCATCATCCTTGATGTCCACGATCTCGCGGAACGGCTCGAGGTAGCGTGGCTTCCCGTAGGGGGCCAAGCCCATGACCTTCCATTCGGCATCGTTGACCTGAAAGCCCAGGTAAGCGGTAATTGCGCTAAACAGGAGGCCGACGGAATGGGGAAAGCGGATTTCCTTCTGGAAATCGAGGTCGGTGCCACGGCCGACGCCCCAACCCGTCGTTGTCCATTCACCGACGCCATCGGCACTGATAAAGGCAGCCTCTTGGAAAGGCGACACAAGGAACGCACTGGCGGCGTGGGACAGATGGTGTTGGCAGTAAAGAATTTCCTTATCGACGCCGAGCTTGTTCAGAATCATGTTGTGAACGCGGAGCTTGGTGAGCATCCAGATAGGCATGCTCTTGATCCAGCTCATGTACGTTCGCGGCCAATCCGCCAGGATGGTTTCGAGGATTCGGTCGAACTTGACCAGTGGCTTCTCATAGAAACTGATGTAGTCCACGTCCTCGATGGTGATGTTGGCTTCGCTGAGGCAGTATTGAATCGCGTATTCCGGAAAGTCGCCACAATGCTTCTGGCGGTTGAAACGCTCTTCTTCTGCTGCAGCGACGAGTTCCCCGTCCCGTACGAGTGCGGCAGCGGCATCATGATAGAAGCAGGAAATGCCCAGTACGATCAAGTTATACGGCCTCACTTTCCTCGCGAATTCGGTTCAATGTCCACATCGGCAGGTCACGTTGCGGTGTCTCAAAACGGCCTCCGTGTCCGCTCAATCGTTGCCTCGTGTGGTTTGTGATTTTCCCAGTACGTGCCGGAAGCCTTCATTTTTTGCCGAAGTGGATCGCTGAGCCGGATCAAAGAGAAGACGGGCAGCAAAACAAAGAACAACACGGACAGTAGGACCGTGGACATCACCATGCCAAGGTACATCGAGCCCGTCATCCAGATGACGTATAGTATCTTGCCCATCGTTCGGGATGCCGAACAAATCATGGCAAACCCGCCACCCATGCACCACAAGGCCACGGCCACGTTGTGGGGGCCTGTGCTGGAGTATCCCCATCCGGTTTCAGTGATACGCCCAAGGTGCCACAAAACGGCTCCGACGAAGGCGAACCCGGCCAGCATGACAAAGCCAAAGGTTCGGATCTCTCGGACAGTAGGATTCTTGTTGACCGCCTGCATGGGTTTCTCTGATCGCTTTTGACGTCTCGGATCACCGTTTCATAAGATTTCCGTTCCTGCCTCCTCCCACATTATCGTAGCGGCTGTCCCACGAAAAACTTGGGCTCAAGGGGCCTCTGGGGGGGACGTTTAAGCTGGCTGGAACGGCTCGGCTGGAATCTCATGTGTACGTTATCGGCTGTTGCTGATGTACCTCCTCACGAGAAGTACGGGCTAAGCGAGGGACGTTAGCCGACTTCGCGCTTCTGGAAAAGGGCGATTCCGAGTAGAAGCCAAGCGAGGACGATCAGCATGGCATAGCCGAAAGCCAGGCCCACGTAGTGGAGCGTGATGGCGTTGTTTTGCGTCAGGGCATCGGTGACCCAGAGAAAAGCCAAGTTGGGCGAAATCCAATAGGCTACCTGAGCCCCAAAGTTCGTCTCGCGATACTGGCCAAAAAAAGCGTCGGATACCAACCCGATGAGTAGTACAGCGGTGCATATCGTAAGTGTCATGACTTGCCCAAATCGCGTGGAGACCGCAAGGGCCACGGCAGTCAGGATCATGACCATGGCGAAGACGAGAACAGCGGCACCGATCAGTTGACCGTCTATGAAATCTTTACCGAATGGCTGTAATTTCCATTCCGGTCCGATCAGGGCGACCAGCGTCAGCGCGATGGTCAGAAGCGGGACGGATAGAGCGATGGCTGTGGAGGAGAACTCCATATGGTACAAATAGTTACAGATCGTAGCGATGACAATGGCCAGAAGGACGGCGGACACGCCAAAGGTAATGACGGGCAGATCGAACTCTTGGCTGCTACGCTCGAGAACCTTGTGTCGCATGGTGAGCAGGAAGACGATTCCTGTGAGATAAAAAGCCAGGGCGAGTGCAGCCAAAAGTCCTGCGAACTTGGCGGTGATGAATAGGGGTCTGCCCACGGGCTTACTGATGACGGTCAAGACGGTCTTGTTGTCGATTTCGCGGGAAAGAATCCCGGCGGCACTGAAAGCCGCCAAAAACAAACCGGCCATAAGCAACGTAGAAAGACCAAGGTCCTTGAGAAGTTTGTTGTCGTCGTCGAGGGTATAGCCGCTGACGGCGACGTTGAACACGAGTAGGCCGGCCGTAACGAGAAGAAGGACGCCGTAGATTGGCTGGCGGACGGTTTCAATGAAACTGTTGGTGAGAATGCCCCAGAATTTAGCGAACATAAGTACCTGCAATCCTAATATCTTGTTTGCCAGTGTATTACGGATCGGTTGCCGTTGCCTTGTCTGTCGGCCGACCGATTCGGTTCGAGCTTCGCCGAGACTTCAGTCTCGGTCTTGACCGGCCGCTTGGCAGGTCGGTCGGCTTATTGTAAAGTACGTCGCCTCGCCGTCCATAGATCGCCGGCCAGATCGGCAAATTCTGCCATGAGGAGGCGAATAATCGGCCTGGAGGCTTTTAAAAACCGCTTGTGAGACTTTCCGCGAGATGAATACACAAACCGCTGAACGCCGAGCCCGAAACGTTGCTCTAGTAGGTCTTGCTTTTGAGCTGCTGTTGGTTGTGGTTTTTACGCTGCTGACGCTGTGGACGCGTTCGGAGGCGATGCGCGGCCTGACCCTCTTGGCGGGGTTGGGTTTGCCGATCTGGGTGTTCCTGAGCCTGATTTATCAGCAGCGTGCCCTTGTGCAGGATGAAGCGTTCGAGACAGAGCTTCTGCGTCAGGAGCAGCGAAGGTCGGGCGGTGCGATTTTCGACGTCGAAGCGGAAGAATTGCTGTTGGCCAAACGGCGGCTGCAGTGGATGTACCGTTGGGTGTTGCCGGCGTTTGGGCTGGCGCTGATCGGCGGTCTGGTTGCGGCTGAGCGAACGCTCTATGCCTGGGGACTGGGCCTGTCGGTGTGGGCGGAGACTTGGCCGGCGGTTGAGAAGGCGAGTCTGGCGACGTGGTTTGTCGGGGGGACGGCCTTTCTGAGCTTCCTGTTGTCGCGGTACGCGACGGGTATGGCGAGGCAACCGGAGTGGCGGTTGCTGCGGGCGGGGGCCAGTTACCTGATGGGGGTGACGCTGGGGGCGGCGGCACTGACGTTGACCTTTGGTGCGTTACATCTGGCTCGGACGCCCGTGCCGGAGCATTTTCTGGCTTATGCCCTGCGGATTCTGTTGCTTCTGCTCGCGGGCGAGTTTGCACTCAACTTTGTGTTGGATATCTATCGGCCCCGCGTGGAGGGAGAGGAGCCACGACCGGCTTTCGATAGTCGGTTGCTCGGGTTGTTTAGTGAGCCCGGCGGACTGGCGCGATCGATTGCCGACGCGATCAATTATCAGTTCGGTTTTGAAGTTTCGTCCACGTGGTTCTACAAGTTGATGCAACAAGCGGTGGTGCCTTTGGTTGGCTTTGCTGTGGTTACCCTTTTTGCGGCCAGTTGTTTGGTTTTTGTCGAGGCGGAGTCCCAAATCGTCGTGGAACGGTTCGGGGAAAAAGTGGTCGTATTGGAACCCGGCTTGCATCTCAAGTATCCATGGCCCGTGGACATTGCCTATCGTGTGGACACGCAACGTATTCACGAGTTGAAGGTCGGGACCACGACACGAACAAAGAAAGAAAAGGACGAGAAGCTGATTCTCTGGACGAACCGGCATTTCAGCGATCCCCATTTGGAGGTTCTGGTTGCGACGCCCAAGCTGGAACAGTATTGGGTTCCTGCGGGTTCGGAAGAGGTTTTATCGGTGAAACGTATGGGGGAAGGCGGGTTTGCCACGGGTGGCGAGGCAGTGCCCGTTAGCATGTTGCGCGTGGCCGTCACGGTGCAGTATCGGATCAAGGATGCCTACCAGTGGCTGACGACCTACGAAGATCCCGAGGCGATGTTCAAGGCGATTGCGGAGCGTGAGACGGTCCGCTACTGCGCCAGTGTGGATGTGGCCAATATCTTGGGTGCGAGGCGGGGCCCCATCGAGCGTGCGTTGTGGGAAGCGATCGAGAAGCAAGCGGCAGCGCAGAACATCGGCATCGAGGTGGTTTTCCTCGGTTTGCAAGGGGCGCATCCGCCGGATGAAACCGCGACGGCTTTTCAGGATGTTATCGGTGCCGAGCAGAAGTTGTTGGCGGCGGTGCGTAGTGCGGAGTCGGAAGAGCGGAAGCTGTTGACGCAAGCCGCAGGTTATGTGGATCGAGCGAAAGCCCTCAAGGATGCCATTCGTAAGGTGAATCGGCTGGAGGCGGAAGCTGCGTCGGAGGTCGATTGTAAGGCGGCTCAGCAGCGGCTGGACAAGCTGTTCGACGGCGACGCGGCAGAGGGGATTACGCGGGTTGGCGGGGAAGCGGCAGGCGCGATTGTCGCAGCTCGATCCAAGCGTTGGCAGATGGAGAATCAAGCGCATGCGGAAGCGGTAATTTTCCAAGAAGAAATAGCGTCCAAGGAGGCAGCGCCGCAGGTGTATTATCTGCGAAGGAAGTTGCAGGTGCTCGCGGAATCATTGCCGAAGATTCGCAAATATGTGATTGTGGCTGAGGGGAAGCAGGAGACGCGGATGTTCCAGTTGAACCTGCAAGACCCGATGAACGCGCCGCTTGATGTGGCATTGGAAGAAGAGAGCCCGTAACCCGGGCGGTATCGGATGCCTCGATGCGTGAAAGCGAGTAGCGTTTTCACGCGAAAATGATCAAGAACAGAAAGCGGCGATAACGGTTTTTGACGCATCGACGCGAATGAGAGAAAGAAAGACGGAGAAGTCACAATTATGAATCGGAGCCTTCCTTCGTTGATTGCCGGCTCGTTGCTGGGGTTTGTGCTGATCCTGTACATGGTCACGTTTGTGGTGCGGTTTTCCGACGTCGCAGTGGTACGGACGTTTGGAAAGGCGACGGAAGCGGACGTGATTCGCGAACCGGGCTTTTATTGGAAGTTGCCCTGGCCCGTCCAACGCGTGACCCAATATGACAACCGCATCCAAATCGCCACGACGCCCGGCGAGGAAACGCCAACGCGCGATGGGAAGAATGTCATTGTGACCACAACGATCGCGTGGCGTATTGATGATCCATACGTTTTCAGTATTCGGTGCGGTGATTTGAAGACGGGCGAGGACAATATTGAGACGCGTGTGCGCAACGACCAGAAAACGGTGATTGCTCAATACGACTTTGGGAACTTGGTGTCCGTCGATCCGGATGAACTGAAATACGACGCGATGGAAGGGGAGATTCTGGAAGCTGTTTCCGCCAGTGCCAAGACGCTGTACGGGATTGAAGTGGTTTCCATTGGGATCCAGAAACTGGCGTTGCCGGCCCGTATCACGGAAACCGTGTTCGATGCGATGAAGAAAGAGCGGCAAGCGGAAGCGGACCGGTATACGAGTGAGGGGAAATCACGCGCCACGCAAATCAAGCAGGAAGCGGCCAGCATTGCGGGCACGATTCAGTCATTTGCTCACCGTAAAGCTGCGGAGATCGTGGCGGAAGGCTATCGTCGGGCGGCGGAATACAACAAGACCTTTAGCCAGGATGAGGAACTGGCAATGTTCCTGCTGGAAATACAGAACTTGCCGAAGTTGTTGCGGGAGCGGGCGACGTTGGTGTTGGAAGCGAATCAAAGGCCGTTCCAGCAACTTCAAGGCGGTGCATCGTCGACGGCGGTGGGTTCGGTAGGTCAGCCCGCCGAGGACAAGAACATGAGCACCGGTGGAAGTACGCCTTTGCCGGAGATCGTCAAGCAGGACTAGAGGTTTGCATTTGCCGGCGTGGTCCGGTTCGGAGCAAGACACCTTGGTAGAGTACGAACACCCTCACAGCCATCAGTGCAATCACAGCCATGAGGATTCATCCGCGCCTCTGTTGGAGGAGCCGTTGGATCCCGGAAGTCAGTCGCTGGCCGATGCGCTGCGCGTCAGCTTCCGGGTTCTGAAGTTCATCATGGTTGTTGTCGTGGTCTTTTTCTTGTTCAGTAACGTATTCATCGTCGACCAGACGCAGAAGGGCGTTGTCGCACGTTTCGGCGAGCACTACGGACCGGTGCGGGATCCCGGTTTGCATTTCGCGTTGCCGTACCCGATTGATGAAATCATCAAGGTGACCACCTCGCCCAAAACCATGAAGGTGGATTCCTTTTGGCTGGTTCTCCGCGATAAGGAGAAGGCGCGGGACCTGAGTAGCTTGTCGTCGCGGGGGAAGTCGTTGGACCCGGCCAAGGAAGGGGCATTACTGACGGGTGACAAGGCGATTATGCACGTATTGCTCCACGTGCAGTACCGAATCAACAAGGCGAAAGAGTTCGTCCAAAATGTCGGGAATGATGGCGATGAAGGGCCTCTTTTGCAGGCGGTGTTGAAGAATGCAGCCGTGGCAGAGGCGGCGCGGATTACGGCCGACGTGATCTGGCGCGATGCGGGTTATTTGGCGGATTTGGTGAAAGGACACGCACAGAAGACGTTGGATGCGATGCAAACGGGATTGCTCTTGGAGAATGTCTCGGGTGAGAAAAGCTATTTTCCGTTGCAAGTGAAGAATGCTTTCTTGAGCGTGTCGGACGCAGAAAATAAGAAGATTCAGCTTATCAACGAAGCCAACGGTGAACGTGTCAAGATTCTCAATGCGGTAGCTGGGGAAGCGTGGAAAGCCCTGAACGATGAGATCGAAAAGTTTGATCACGTTCCGGACGGTGCTGAACGGGTTGCGGTGATGGCCAAGATCGAAGACATTCTTATGTCGGACGCGACCGGCGAAGCCGGGAGTATCATCCGGTTGGCGGAGCGCGATCGCGACGCGATTATCGCGGGTGCCCAGGGGGAAGTGAGCCAGTTTGAGCAGCTGCTCGCGGAATATCGTCGGAATCCTGAACTGTTTGTTAAACGATTCCGACAGTCGATGCTGGGTGAACTGTACACCCAGCCGGGTGTTACGAAGTACATCTTGCCGGAAGGGCAAAAGCAGATCGGTTTGTGGATCAATCAAGATCCTGAAGCGATCCGTGAGGCACAGCGGGAACACATGAAGAGGTTGGCTGAGTAGTCAACCAGGACCATACGAGGTGGATTGCACTGACGGTCTGCAGCACGGGGTACGAGGTTCAGCACACAGGATTGGCGGGGCGTTTGTATGCGGGGTGGGCCGGCCAAGGCGGCTTGGCTGGGATTTTCCAGTTCGAGCTCGTGGTCTAGCTTAGTCGCCGGTGATGGCGAGGCACCCGAGCGTGGAAACGATGCAGCGGTAAAGACGATGGTAACAAATGGTAGACCCGTGATTCAGGCGGTGGGCCTGACCAAGACATTCAAGGACTTCTGGCACCGTCAATGGGTGGTGGCAGTGGATCGGCTCGATCTGGATGTTCAGGAGGGTGAAGTCTTCGGTCTGCTGGGACCCAACGGGTCAGGTAAATCGACGACGATCAAGATGCTGTTGGGGTTGCTGTATCCGACGCGAGGCCGGATCAGTGTGTTGGACCGTGCGCCAACGGACGTCGCGATCAAGTCGCGAATTGGTTATTTGCCTGAAGAATCGTACTTGTACCGTTTCTTGAACGCACGCGAGACGTTGAATTACTACGGTCAGTTGTTTCGTGTTCCGCGGCAAGAGCGCCGCCGACGCGTCGAACAACTTCTGGAGATGGTGGGTTTGACGTGCGAGGCAAGACGTCGCGTGGGTGAATATTCAAAAGGCATGGCGCGACGGATCGGATTGGCTCAGGCGTTGATCAATGATCCGGATCTGCTAATTCTGGATGAACCGACGACGGGCTTGGATCCCATCGGTACACGTGAGATCAAGGATCTTATCACGTTTCTAAATCGTGAGAAGAAAAAGACGGTTCTTCTCTGCAGCCACTTGTTGGCGGACGTGGAAGATGTCTGCCAACGGGTGACGGTTTTGTATGGTGGTCGGCAACAAGCCGTCGGAAGTGTTCGCGAGTTGCTGAGTCAGGAAAACTTGACGCAGATTACGACGGAACGGCTGCGTCCCGAGGCGGTGCAACGGATTCGGCACTTGGTTGAAGAAGAGGAAGGCAAAGTCGTAATCGATGTCACCTCGCCTTCTGCCAAGTTAGAGACGTTTTTCCTGAAGATCGTTCGTGAAGCCCAGCAAGCCCGTCATCGGACGTCGGGTGTGACGGGCGGGGGGCGGATTGCGGACTTCTTGACCGATCGCGAAACGACAGGTGAGGCGGTGATTGAGTCATTGATGACCGCGGCCGACGCAGAAGTTGAGCCGGTTGCCCCAGAGCCTGTCGTTGACGCGGAGAAGGTGCTTGCGGAAGAGGAGGGTGCATCGGAAGTGATTGACGGCCTGATGGCGGAGCCCCGTGCTGCGCAGGCGTCTGAAGTCCAGCACGATCTGCCTTTACCTGGTCCAGAGCCGGCCATGGGGGCTTCGGAAACGGAGGAGACGGATCGTCGTGTGATTGACAATCTTATACATAAGGCCGATCAGCCGTCGGACCGTTCGAAGGAGTGATGCTGGATGTCCTGTATTTGGGCGGTTGCCCGAAACATGTTGGCTGAAAGCATTCGGATGAAGATCGCGTTGGTGTTTATCGCGATTATTCTCATCCTGCTTCCGGCGTTGCCTTTTGTGTGTGCCGGCGACGGGTTGACGTTGAAGAGCCGGGTCCAGAGTTTCCTCGTCTATTCGCTTGGGGCGGTGGGATTCTTGCTGAGTTTACTGACGGTGTTCCTTTCTTGCGCATCGGTATCCAGCGAGATCCAACAGAAGTCGATCACGATGATTGTGAGCAAGCCAATTGCCCGGTGGCAATTCTTCGTGGGCAAATGGTTGGGTATTTCGCTTTTGAATGCGGGATTGTTGTTCCTGACTGGGCTGAGCGTGTGGGGTTTTACGTACTATCTTAAAAACCGGCCGACAAATGTGCCGGCCGACCGCGAAGCTTTGGAGTATGAGGTGCTGACGGTTCGCCATGGGATTCCATTGCATATTCCGGACTATACGGCCCACGCGGAAGAGCGTATGCGTCAGATGCGTGAAGAAGGTCGGTTGGAAGACGTGACGCCCAGCGGGGAAGCTTCGTTACGCGCGGAGATCATCAGGGGGCTTGAACGGTCGCATCGTGCGCTGGGTGTGGGGCGACAAACCGAGTTTGTATTTAAAGGTCTTTTGGTGAACCGCGAAGAAGGGTTCGTGCATGTGAGGCTCAAGCCTTCCGTGGCGCCGTTGTTGGGCGATGAGCCCCTCAAGGTGCTTTACCAATGCGGCGATCCCAACGATCCGAACACGATGACGCCGACCCGGGAGTGGGAGATTCTGCTGAAGCGCACCTGCGAATTACCCGTGCCCACCTATGCGGTCAACGAGGAAGGTACGTTATACGTTCGTCTGCTCAATACGCATCCTCAGTACGGCGTCACGTTCGAGGGCGAAGACGGTGTTGAAGTTCTTTTTGGTATCGGTACGTTCCACTGGAATCTGTTTCGTGCGTTGTCGATTATTTGGTGCCGACTGGCGTTTCTGGCGGTGGCAGGCGTGTTGATGTCGACGTTCTTGTCGTTTCCGGTCGCGTGTATGGCCTGTTTCTTGGTTTTTTTTGTTGCGTCAAGTGCTGGATTCTTAGCGAGTTCGCTCGAGGCGGTGCGCGTGCAGAGTTACACCGGTGAAGATCCGCTTTGGGTTTTGGGGCCGGTGGCGCGATCGCTCGGTTCGGCGTTTATCTGGCTGGTTCCGGATTTTTCCAAGCATGACGCGGTTGAGAGCGTCGCCAATGGTCGGAACGTTCCGCTCAAGTGGGTGATGGTATCGCTCGTGACGCTTGTGTTGATCAAGAGCGTTCTTCTGGGTGTGCTTGGATGTGTTGTCTTTACACGCCGTGAGCTTGCGCAATCTGTTGCATGACGCATGCGGCTGGTTTTTCGTTGCGATGGTTTGAAAGCAGTTTGATTCTTGACGCCTGGCTGAATCCGAAAGGAAGGGATTCTTGGCGACAAACGTAGACGGTGGCCGATATTTGATCGAGCGTTTGGAGGCGAAGCGGTCTTCGACGCTGATTCAACTCGCAGCGGTGGTAGGTGCGGTGTGTTGCGTTGCGCTGGCGGCGTTGTTGCAGGAGCCGATCAATACGCAGCGGAAGGACCTCCAGCTGGTCATGCAGTCGAGTTTATACCAAGAGCTTCCGCCGAAATATGCGTGGGTGAGCGCAGCCGGAGGGACCTTTCGAGGCATCGTCGCGGATATCCTCTGGATGCGGGCGGAAGAGCTCAAACGGGACGGCAAGTACTACGAATCCCATCAATTGGCATCATGGATTTGTACCCTTCAGCCGCGGTTTGCTGCGGTGTGGTCGTTCCAGGCATGGAACATGTCCTACAACATTTCCGTCGGTACGCATACGCCGGAAGAACGCTGGCAATGGGTCTACAACGGGATTCGGTTGCTTCGCGATGAAGGTATTCCGAACAACGAGCGTGTCGCGGGGCTTTATCACCAACTTGCCTGGATATGGTATCACAAAGTGGGGCATCGCATGGATGACTACCACTGGTACTACAAGCGGCAATGGGCAGCGACGATGGAGGTTTTGCTTGGCAAGCCGCCGGTTGATGTGACGAATGCTGAAGCCGTGAATTGGTTTCGGCCTGTTGCGGAAGCACCGCATCGTCTGGAAGATTTGATTCAAAAGCGTCCTGGCGTCAAAGCGCTTGTGAAGCAGCTTGATGATCTTGGTGTCGACGTTAGGGCCGGGACGAGTAGTCAGCGCGTTTTTCATCCGTTGGAGTCGACTTTTTTCCGCAAATATACGGCCTATTTGCAAGAGACGAAAATCAGGGACTTGCGGGCGAGCCCGCCTGAGATGTCCGAAGAGGCCAAGCGCGTCTTCGCCTTTTTTGACGCGGCTGCGTCGGACGATTTGGCGGCATTACTGGCGTACTTACGTTCCAAGGTACTGCGTGAGCAATACAAGATGGACCCGCAGTACATGCTGGAGATGAGTGATCGGTTCGATACCGATGAACCGTTGCCGTTCGATTGGCGCACGCCGTGGGCGATTTCCCTGTATTGGGCGATGTATGGGTCGGACCAGATTAGCAAGAACAGAAACCTCAAACAGCCGGAGATTATCTCGACGGATCGTTTGATACTTTTTAGCTTGAGCGATTTGGTGAAGATGGGGCGATACGCTTTTCAGCTCAATTTCCAATCGCCGATGGAATCTTATCTGGCTTTAATGCCGGATCTTCGCTATGTGGAACCGTTGCACAAGAAATATCTCGAGCTTGGTAAGAAGCATGCGGATGAGGATGAAGACGTTGGGGAGACGGCGGGCGAAATGCTGCGTGCGGGGCATGTGAACAACCTGCATGACGCCATTGTCTCGCTGTATCTGGCGGGAAGGGAGGATGAGGCACGCAAGTACTACGAGTACTTGGCCGTGAACTATAAGGATTTATACACCCACAAGACGCAAACGCAGTACCTGCAGGATCTGGATTCATTTTTCCAAAGTCAAGTGCGGGATATGGCGGACCGATTCGATCAGTCGCGCGCACTGATTTATCAGATGCTCGCCAACGCGTACATATCGCTAGGGAGTGGTGATTCGAGCGAGTTTTCGGGGGGGGTGTCGAATGCTGCACTCGTGTATCGGCTCTACCAGAAGAAACGCCTCGGTGAAACCAAAGGCCGTCAGTCGTTGCCGCCGTTTACACAAATGCGCGCGGTAGCATTGACGAATTTTGTCACCAATCCCGGTGTTCCGATCCTTCTGCGGTCGCTGGCGTGGCAGCGCGAGCTGAACGAGGTCAAGCGGCGATGCTACGATCTGGTGGCAGATGACTTGACCGAGACATGCGCGCGCGGGGGCTTGGATTTTGCCAAGGTATTTTCGCCACCGGAAGGCTTGGAACAATGGCGTAAAGCACACCCCAAGTTCGAGCAGCCGGAAGATGCTGCCAGGAAAAAGAAAACACAATCTGGCGAATGATGATCCGTTGTCTGTTTGGGTCTGTGGTGTGCGTCATGTGACGCGCCTTATTTGAGCGTATGGTGTTTTTTCATTTGGGATCAAGTGAGTACATGCCATTTTGGGACGCTGGACGCGAGGTCGCGTGCTACCTCGTGCCGGTGCGCAATTGAGACGTGGTCCGATGCTCTTTCGATTGTTGTTGCTATTTACGCTGGCCCCCCTGTTCGAGTTGATGCTGTTGATCGAGATTGGTCGGCAGATTGATGTCGGACCGACCATCGCGTTGGTGATTATCACGGGGGTCGTTGGGGCTGCGCTGGCAAGACACCAGGGTTTGCGGACGTTTCAGCAAATCAATCGGGAACTGGCGGAAGGGCGGTTGCCGGGAGACCCGTTGATTGATGCGTTGCTCATCCTGGTGGCCGGTGTGTTGCTTGTCACGCCTGGTGTCATGACGGATGGCGTCGGTTTCCTACTGCTGTTGCCGCCCGTTCGGGCGGTTCTTCGGCGATACCTGAAGAAACGATTTCAAAAACAGTTCGTGATTACGAACTGGTCGGACTTTGGCCCACCCCGTCAGAATGACTTTGTGGATGTCGAAGCGAAGTCTGTGGATGAGGAAAAGGATAACGGCTCTAACGACGGGTGAGGCAGTCTATTTGGGGGGCATCTTGAGGATAACCCATTCACCGGTCGGTCGGCGCTGCAGCATTGTATGAGCGCGTTTGCGACTGAGTTCCATGCCTTGGCCGTCAATCTGTAGAATGACTCGCTTGCCGGGGGCTAACGGCAAATGGCCAGTATGTACGCGTAGTTGCTTGACATTTGTGGTGTCGATGTAGATGCGGTTCTGTTTTGGAAATTGGGCGTGGGTCGTTGCTAGCTTATCGGAGTCGTCGAGCTGAGCGATTTTCAACCAGCCCGGCTGTTTGTCATCAGGTGAACGGACGTAAAGCTGAACGGGGTAGGGTGGCTTCGAGTCGTAGGTTGATACGGGTATCGAAGGTTGTGAGGCGGCGGGTTGTGAGGCGGCGGGTTGTGAGGTTGCCGGCTTGGTCGTAACGTCTGGTTGTGCCGGGGCAGACGCTGACTCCGGTGTCGGTTTTTCTTTGACGTCTTTGGTGGGTGACGTGGCTGGGGGTTTTTCCTGGTTTCGATCCTTGCAGCCAGCCGACGTGAACATACAAAAAGCGATTGCTGCTGTGCAAGCCAATCGGCACCCGTCCCAGCCAGTTCGTTGATTGTGGTTCACGACGCTGCTCCGTTTGTATTAAGTGCTCCTGTTGGTCGGAACCTATTTTAATCCGCTAGTTCCTTTGACACCAAGCGCGGCGTCCTGGTTGCGAGATGAACTGGATTTTGCTACGGTCAACCTTTGTTTTGGAGCTGAATGGGGGGCGTACAGCAGTCGAAAGGATACGCGTGACGATGAGTGCACCTAAGATGAAAATTCGGAGCACGACGATCCTGGCGGTTCGCCGGGATGGGCAAACAGCTATCGGCGGTGATGGCCAAGTGACGATCGGCCCGACAGCGGTCAAGCACGACACGAACAAGATCCGTAAACTCGCCGGCGGGAAGGTGTTATGCGGGTTTGCCGGGGCTGCGGCCGACGCCTTTGCCTTGCTGGATCGCTTCGAGACGAGGCTGGAGGGTTTCAAAGGGAACATGCGGCGAGCCGCCATCGAGTTGGCCAAGGACTGGCGGACGGACCGGCTCCTGAGGCGTTTGGAGTCCTTGTTAGCTGCGGTCGATCGCGAGACGTCGCTGATTATCAGCGGTGATGGGAATGTGATCGAGCCGACCGATGGTGTGATTGGCATTGGTTCCGGTGGCATGTACGCAACCGCAGCCGCCCGCGCGTTACTGAAACATTCGTCGTTGTCAGCAGAAGAGATTGTTCGCGAATCACTTCAGATTACGGCAGATATCTGTGTTTACACAAACAGTCATATTACAGTTGAGACGTTGTAGAGCAAAGAGTTGAGCTGACGAAGATCGTGATTCATTTGTTTTGTGGTTCTTATGTTTATAGAAAAAGAGATGCATAACCTAACTCCTAAAGAAATCGTTGAAGCGCTGGATCAGTACATCATTGGGCAGGACGACGCGAAGCGGTCGGTCGCAATCGCGGTGCGGAATCGCTGGCGTCGGCAGCAGTTGCCGGAAGCGATGCGCGCTGAAGTCGGGCCGAAGAATATTCTCATGATTGGTCCGACGGGTGTCGGCAAGACCGAGATCGCCCGGCGACTGGCCAAGCTGGTCAACGCACCGTTTGTCAAGGTCGAAGCTTCCAAGTACACGGAGGTTGGCTATCACGGGCGCGATGTGGAAAGCATGATTCGCGATTTGTTGGATCTCGCGATTCACATGGTGCGCGAGGAGCAGACCGAGGTGGTTCGCGAAGAGGCTGAACGCATCGTGGAAGAGCGTGTACTTGATGCTTTGTTGCCGCGGAGCGATGGTGGTCGCCCCAGTGATGACCTCAAGGATGAAGCCGCCCAGCAAAGGCACCGTACGCGTGAGAAGTTCAGACAGCGTTTGCGCGATGGCGAGTTTGAAGATCGTGAAGTGGAGATTATCGCGGAAGAGAAGGTGATGCCGGTAGGGGTGATGGCGACGATCGGCGCGGATCAACTCGATCCGGAATTGCAGAATTTCCTGGAGAAGCTTGTGCCGCAACAGACCCGCAGCCGACGGTTGCCGATCCGCGAAGCCCGCAAGGTCTTGTTCCAGCAGGCGTGCGACCAGTTGATCGAACGTGAGAAGGTCGTCGAGATGGCGATCCAACGCACGGAGAACACCGGGATCGTCTTCGTGGATGAGATCGACAAGATTGCGACCGGCGGCAAGGAATTTGGGCCGGACGTCTCCCGGCAAGGGGTGCAGCGTGATTTGTTGCCGATCGTCGAAGGCAGCACGGTGAATACGCGGAATGGTTCGGTACGCACGGATCATATTTTGTTTGTTGCCGCCGGTGCGTTCCATGCGAGCAAGCCTTCGGACTTGATGCCTGAACTGCAGGGGCGATTCCCGATCCGTGTCGAGTTGAACGACCTGACCAAAGATGATTTCACTCGCATCCTGACACAGCCGCAAAACGCGCTGACCAAGCAGCAGATCGCGCTGATCGCTACGGAAGGCGTCAAGTTAGATTTCACGGATGACGCGATTGAAGCCATGGCAGAGATCGCGTTTCAAGTGAACAGCAACACGACCAACATCGGTGCCCGGCGGTTATACACGATTATGGAGCGAATGATGGAAGACCTGTCGTTCGATGCGTCCGATCGGTCGGGCCAGCAAGAAGTCATCGACGGCAAGCGGGTGCGCGAACGGTTGGCGGATATCTGCAAGGATGAAGATCTGAGCAGGTTCATTCTGTAGTCTGACGACGCCATGATGACGATATGACGACGCAGTCCGTATCGTCAAAAAGCGACTTGCGAGGTGTAGCCGATGGGCAAAATAGATCGGCGCAAATTTCTGGTTCAGTCAGTTGCGGCGGTGGGATCAGCCATTGGTACGGGAAAGCTTCGGGCAGATGCCGTACTGCCAACAGCAACACGACCCACGACGCAACCGGTTCTTCTGGCCAGCGATGTTGTTGTGTTGGGTAAAAGCGGTCTGAAAGCATCACGTCTGGCCATGGGGACCGGAACCGTTGCTGGCAGCGAGCAGCGTGCCTTGGGAATTGAAGGCATGGTCAAGCTCTTTCGGTATGGTCTCGACCGCGGTGTGTCATGGTGGGACGCGGCTGACATGTACAAAACTCACCCGCACATACGCGCCACGCTCAAGGAAATCAAACGTGATCGGGTGACCATCACGACGAAGACCTCCGCCAAGAACAGTGCGGCGGTGCGCGCGGATGTAGAGCGATTCCGGAAGGAGATGGATACCGATTATATCGATATCGTTTTGCTGCACTGTATGAAGGATGCGAAATGGCCTGAGAAGATGACCGAGGCAATGGACGTCCTGTGCGAAGCGAAAGAAAAGGGTATGGTCCGTGCTGTTGGCTGTTCCTGTCATAGTCTCGGTGCCTTGCAGGCGGCCGCCAACGAAGCATGGGTAGATGTTATTCTCGCACGTGTCAATCCCTTTGCGGTGATGATGGATGTGAAGAAGCCGTCCGAAGTCGAAAGGGTGTTGGCTGTGCTCCAAAGGGCGCATCGCAACGGGAAAGGCATTTGTGCCATGAAGATCCTTGGCGAGGGCAGGCTCAAGGGGAGTCGGATTGACACATCGTTGCGATTCATTCTGAATCAGCCGGTGGTGAGTGGGTTTACCATCGGCTTCAGCAAGCCTGAGCAGATCGACGATATCGCACGTCGTATCGAACAAAACCAATCCACGTAACGTTTCTGTCCTGTGGTTCGCTGTGTGTGTAAACGGGCCTCGGTGGAGCGTGAGTCTCATTCAAGAAAGCACGTGATGGTGCCATGGGTTATGCATGGAGAAAGTCGAGCACTCGTAGGTACGTCACATCACAAGGTCCAACAAACTTCCCAAATGACGCCAAGAAATGACATCAGGGGGGACGTCAGGGATCGTGTCCTCGATGAGGATTTGAGGCTCATGGCTAGGCCAATCATCGCTGGGCCACCAACGGGTGATCTCGTCGGCAAAGGGCTCATGGGCTGGCCAAGGTTGCCAGACAAGCGATGAGTCTCCAGACGCGCTGATTCGACGGCACAGGAGGTTGAAGGTGAGGTTTCCATAGCAGGTAAGCAGGGTATCTTGGAATGCGAGTGGCATAGTCGCACGGCTGGAGCGGCTCCCCAACCCCTCCGAAACAGGGGACCGCTCCGAAGCCGAGCATGTCATCCAGCGTCCGACAGTCGGCCATCGGTGGCCGTAGCGGATGGCGAACAGTGCGTGTAGTCCCGGAGGGACGAACGCGCAGACAGGTCGCACAGGATGAACCACTGATTCTTTCCCCTCGGTTTTGTCGACAAGCACATCGGCAGGTAAAAGTGAACACCACCCGCCTTGTCTTGAATGGCTGGATAATATTTAAGCAAATCGCGTGCCCCGGTGTCCGTTAATAGTCGTTCTGGCTAACCAAGCCCCATAACTTCTTGTGGGGTTTGAGCTTGTCAATATGAATTTTCGGGCGACAATACGGGATAGAATCATGCACCATGGGTTCGTGTTGCCTGGCTGCAACGCGAAGGGGGACTTGCGAGGCTAACTTCAGGTTCTCGCTGAGGTTGTGTTCAGTTTCGACCCGGTTACGCGTGTGGACTTATTGCGACGTTAGAAAAGGGACGACCGTGAAGATATCGGACCTGCAATATGAGTTACCTTCGGAAAGAATCGCTCAAAGTCCTGCGGACCGTCGGGACGAAAGCCGGCTTTTGGTGTTGGATCGTGTCCGTGGCGACCGATCGCATCGGGTTTTTTCGGAGTTGCCGGACCTACTGCCGCCCGATTCTCTGTTGGTTCTAAACGATACCCGCGTGTTGCCGGCTCGGCTTTGCATGTTTCGACGGACGGGGGGACGGGTTGAGTGCCTGTTTTTGCGCGAATCGTGCTTTGGACAATGGGAAATCATGGTGACCGGGGCGGGTCGACTTAAAACGGGTGAGGAACTCTTGATTGATGGTGAAGCTCAGAGGATACGGCTCTTGGAGCGGACCGGGCCGGGTACGTGGCAGGCTGAGACGGTTCCTGCGGGTGATGCCCGCGCTATTTTGGAGCAGCATGGGCGACCACCCTTACCACCCTACATTCGGCGGGATGACGTAACCGCGGAACAGCTTGCCGACGATATTGAGCGATATCAGACCATCTTCGCCCAGAAACCGGGCGCGGTTGCCGCCCCAACCGCTGGCTTGCACTTTACGCCGGAGATTTTTGATCGTCTTAGCGAGCGGGGCATCGAACATGTTTTCGTAACGCTCCATGTGGGTGTGGGCACGTTTGCACCCATTCGATGTGACGACTTGGCCGACCACGATATGCACTCCGAATGGTACGACTGCCCGGAAATAACAGCGTCTGCGATCAACACAGCTCGGCAGGAGAAGCGTCCCATCGTCGCGGTCGGTACCACCAGCGTTCGTGTGCTCGAAAGCTGCAGCGACGAGACGGGCACGGTCACGGCAAGCACCGGTTCGACGAAGCTTTTCATCTATCCGCCCTATCGCTTTCGGGTGGTGGATCACATGCTCACAAATTTTCACTTACCCGGTAGTACGTTGCTCGCGATGGTACTTGCGTTGGGGGGTCGCGCGAACATCTTGGCCGCCTATCGGGACGCTATCGAAAACGGATATCGCTTTTACAGTTACGGTGATGCGATGCTCATTCGGTGAGTCTGTGCCGAAAGTCCGGATCGTCCCTATAATGATTATTGGTTGTCATTGTCGCTAAACAAATGCGTATCACTTCATCATTGGTGGTTCATGAAGCGGCGAGAACTCATCAAGCTCGGTTATCCGGATGGGCCTCTCCTGTACAAGGCAGGAGCGGCAGCCGGCGAAGCGCGCTTGGCGGGTCGGTCCACCAAGGCTGTTCGAACGATACTAAGGCAAGTTCTCTTAGATCCTGAACGATTTGTCCGTGATACGAACTTTGGCCGATTGGCTGAGGCCTTGGTTGCGGCAGGAAAGGTACCCGTTCGCCGCGAATACCGCTGGAACGAGTCGCTCGACTATGCGGTGTGGGGCGAGGAGATCGACGAGCAAGCACATCAGCAGATGCGCAATGCTTGCAAGCTGCCTATTTCGGTATCGGCGGCTTTGATGCCGGACGCCCACGTCGGTTACGGGTTGCCGATCGGTGGTGTGTTGGCAACTGACGATGCGGTCATTCCTTATGCGGTGGGGGTTGACATCGCGTGTCGAATGATGATGACCGTGTTCGATCTACCGCCTGAGCAGCTGCATGACGCTCAGGATCGATTCAAGCGAATTCTCGAACAGAACACGCGTTTCGGTATTGGGTCTGAATGGAAGCCGCGTCGTGATCATCCCGTTATGGATGAGAATTGGAGTGTGACGCCGGTTACTGCCAAGCTCAAGGACCTTGCACATCGTCAACTGGGGACCTCGGGTTCCGGCAATCATTTTGTGGAGTTTGGGGAGTTTGAAATCAGCGAGCCGATTGACGTGTCTGAGGCTGCCGGTCGATTTCGGTATGTCCATGAACTGAAGGCGGGACGGTACCTGGCCGTCTTGTCACACAGCGGCAGCAGGGGAACGGGCAACAAGATTGCCACGCATTACAGCAAATGGGCGATGAGTCAACGGCAAGACATGCCGAAGGAATTACGGCATCTGGCTTGGCTCGATCTTCAGGGTGATGGCGCGGAGTATTGGTCGGCGATGGAGTTGATGGGCCGATACGCCTCAGCCAACCATCACATCATTCACCAACAGATTGTGCACGCGGTTGGTGAAGAACCCATGCTGCAGGTTGAGAACCATCACAATTTCGCGTGGCGCGAGATTCACAACGGACGTGAAGTGATCGTGCATCGCAAGGGGGCGACGCCGGCCGACGAGGGCGTGTGGGGGATTATTCCGGGCTCAATGGCAACGCCGGCCTACCTTGTCGAAGGGCGTGGTAACGAAAGGTCGCTGAGGTCGGCGGCGCACGGCGCGGGACGACGTATGTCGCGGACCGCCGCCATTCGCCAATTCCGTTGGCCCGAAGTCAAACGACTGCTTGCCGAACGAGGTGTCACACTTCTGTCGGCTGGTTTGGACGAGGCACCGTGGGTTTACAAGGACATCGATCAAGTCATGGCCGTCCAACGTGACCTGGTTCGCTCCATTGCTCGTTTCATGCCAAAGATCGTGAAAATGGCTCCGGCGGGTGAACGACCTGAAGATTAGCCTCCCTCATGACGATTAGAACTTTCGGTTTTACGGGAGCATGGTTTACACGTGCCTTCACGTGGCGACTTCGTGAAGATTTCACAGGTGGTGCCGGGCGGAGTTGAGCAGGCCTGTTTCTGTGGAAAATGCTTTTCTTGCGTCTCGTACCCTAAGGTCACCTGCTTGGCTTGTAGCCTGTGAGTTTTTCAAGCCGGTGTCGCTTTGTGGACTCCGCCTTGGTCGGATTTTTGCCCGACAGGGGCTCGTCGTCTAGAATTCTGACCGCTGATAACACGCATGGACAGCGAAAACCTGCTGGAATGTTAGGTCATCGGCTTCGACATCGACTGAACTTCGTTTATCAGCATGTCTGAGGTTGTGGACGCTGTGGCCTCAGCTATTCTTATCTTCGTGTTGGCTGATACGGGGTTGAGATGTGTTGCAAGGAGAACGCAATGGATTACCAACAGTTCACGAAAGACCAGATCGCCGAGCTCAAGGCGACGGTAGGGGATGCCAAGGTTATTAATGCGCTGAGTGGAGGCGTTGATAGTTCTGTGGTCACCGCGCTGGGGCACCGTGCTTTGGGCGATCAACTGCTGACGATCTTTGTCGACAACGCGCTTATGCGCCAGGGCGAGTCTGAACACGTCGTCAAGGTTTTCAGCGAGATGGGTATTCCTGTCGATCTCGTGGATGCCCAAAAGGAGTTCCTGACCGCCTTGGCTGGGTTGACGGACCCCGAGGAGAAACGGCACGCCATTACGGACACTTTTTATGCGAACGTTTTTGGACGGTTGGTGAAGGAATCCGGGGCGAAGTTTCTCCTGCACGGCACGATTCTGACGGACATCGAAGAAACGGTGGCTGGGATCAAACGGCAACACAACATCTTGTCCCAACTCGGTATCGACCCGGCTGAGGCCTACGGCTATACCGTGTTGGAGCCGCTCAAAACGTTACGCAAGGATGGCGTCCGTGAGGTCGCCCGCATACTTGGTCTTCCGAGTGAAATCACCGAGCGCATTCCTTTCCCTGGGCCCGCACTGGCGGCACGTATTGTCGGCGAAGTGACACGTGAGCGACTGGAGACGGTGCGCGCTGCCACGACCGTCGTCGAGGAGGAACTGGCTGACAGTGGGGCGTTTCAGTATTTGGCAGTTCTGCTCAATGATTACGCGACAGGCATCAGAGATAACAAGCGTGAGTTCGGACAGATTGTCGTCGTGCGATGTATCGAGAGCGTCGATGCGCGAACCGCTTCCGCAACGCGTATTCCATGGGAGAAACTCGAAAGGATCTGCGAGCGAATCACGGCGATCAAGGGAGTTAATCGCTGTCTTTATGATTTGACGCCGAAGCCACCGGCAACGGTTGAATACGTTTAATAGATAAGCCTTGGCGGGCTTTTCTGATCCAATCCTCGAGAGGGTGTTACGGTATGCCGAAACGTGATGATATCCACAAGGTGATGATTATTGGTTCGGGTCCCATCGTCATTGGCCAAGCCTGTGAATTCGATTACTCGGGCACACAGGCCTGTAAAGCCCTTCGGAAACTTGGTTATGAGATCGTGTTGGTCAATTCCAATCCGGCGACGATCATGACCGATCCCGGTATGGCTGACGTCACCTATGTCGAGCCACTGACCCTGGGGGTCATGACCGAGATCATCGAGAAGGAGCGTCCCGACGCATTGCTGCCCAACCTCGGCGGTCAATCCGCGCTCAATCTCGCTTCCGAACTCCATCGCGCCGGCGTGCTCGAGAAATACGGCGTCAAGGTGATTGGCGTACAAGTCGACGCGATCGAACGGGGCGAAGATCGGATCGCTTTCAAGGAAACCATGGACAAACTCGGTATCGAGATGCCTCGAAGTACGGCCGTGTATACGGTTGAGGAAGCCGAGAAGATCGCGGCTGAGTTAGGCTATCCTGTCGTTATTCGTCCCGCTTACACCATGGGCGGTACGGGCGGTGGTTTGGTTTACAACCTCGAAGAGCTTCGTGTCGTCGCCAGTCGTGGTATTGCCGCCAGCCTCATCGGCCAGATTCTCGTCGAGGAGTCTGTGCTGGGTTGGGAAGAACTCGAGCTGGAGGTTGTCCGCGACGCCAAGAATCAGATGATCACGGTCTGTTTCATCGAAAACGTTGATGCAATGGGTGTGCACACGGGGGATTCCTATTGCACCGCGCCCATGCTCACGATCGATCCCGAGCTGCAGAAACGCCTTCAGAAATACTCGTACGATATTGTCGAGGCCATTCAGGTGATTGGTGGTACGAATGTTCAGTTCGCACACGATCCGAAGACGGGCCGAGTGGTCGTGATCGAGATCAATCCGCGAACGTCGCGTTCGTCGGCCCTGGCGTCCAAAGCTACAGGTTTCCCCATTGCCATGGTATCGTCCATACTCGCTGCGGGCCTGACGCTTGACGAGATTCCTTATTGGCGTGACGGCACACTAGAGAAATACACCCCCTCCGGCGACTACGTGGTGGTCAAGTTCGCACGCTGGGCGTTCGAGAAGTTCAAGGATGCTGAGGACAAGCTCGGTACCCAGATGCGTGCCGTCGGCGAAGTGATGAGTATTGGCAAGAACTACAAAGAAGCTTTGCAGAAGGCCATCCGGTCCTTGGAGAACGGCCGACCCGGCCTTGGTTTTGCCAAGGATTTCAACCGACGATCACTCGATGAGCTGTTGAATCTTCTACGTGAGCCCTCCAGCGAACGCCAGTTCATGATGTACGAAGCCCTGCGTAAAGGTGCGACCGTGGAGCAACTCCACGAACTGACGCATATCAAGGCGTGGTTTATCCAACAGATGAACGAACTCGTCGCGTTGGAGGAGAAGATACTGCAATACAAAGGCAAACGCCTTCCGGACGATTTGTTGGCTCGGGCCAAGAAGGACGGGTTTGCCGACAAGTATCTTTCCAAGATTCTCGGCATACCCGAAACAGACATTCGCCGACAACGAACCAAGCTGGGGGTCGTCGAGGGCTGGGAGCCGGTCCCGGTTAGCGGTGTCGAAAACGCTGCTTACTACTATTCCACGTACAACGCGCCCGACAAGGTATCGACGAGCAACCGTAAGAAGATCATGGTTCTGGGGGGCGGGCCGAATCGCATCGGCCAGGGAATCGAATTTGACTACTGCTGCGTCCATGCGGCTTTTGCGCTTAGGGACCGGGGGTACGAGACCATCATGGTCAACTGCAACCCGGAAACGGTTTCGACGGACTACGACACGTCCGACAAGCTTTACTTCGAGCCCCTCACGGTTGAGGACGTCCTGAGCATCTATGAAAAGGAGAAACCGGAGGGCGTGATTGTTCAGTTCGGCGGCCAGACGCCTCTGAACATCGCCCAGGAGTTGTCTGCCGCTGGCGTTAAGGTTCTCGGCACCACACCCGACACCATCGACCTGGCCGAGGATCGTGACCGTTTCCGTCAAGTGATGGAAAAATTGGGGATTCCGATGCCTGAATCGGGCATGGCCAGTACGCTCGACAAAGCGTTGGAGATTGCCAAACGCATCGGTTACCCATTGATGGTTCGGCCATCCTATGTTCTTGGCGGACGCGGCATGGAGGTGGTACGCGATGAAGCCATGCTTAAGGAATATGTGGCTGCTGCTGTGGATGTGACGCCTGAACGGCCGATTCTTCTCGACAAGTTCCTGGCCAACGCGATTGAAGCCGAAGCCGACGCGATCGCTGATGGCAAAGATGCATTTGTTCCGGCCGTCATGGAACACATCGAGTTGGCCGGCATTCACTCGGGCGACTCAGCGTGTGTGATTCCACCCATCACGATTCCCGAGAAGCATCTGAAGACCATTTACGAGTACACCCGCAAGATCGCCAGAGAGCTTAACGTCGTCGGGCTCATGAATATGCAGTATGCGATTGCTGACGACAAAGTGTACGTGCTCGAGGCCAATCCTCGAGCCTCGCGAACGGTGCCGCTTGTCTCCAAGGTGTGTGCCATTTCAATGGCCCGAATCGCTACGGAGTTGATGTTGGGCAAGACACTGGACACACTCAAGCCGGAAGCGAAGTCGATTTCGCACTTCGGTGTCAAGGAAGCGGTTTTCCCGTTCCCCATGTTCCCCGAAGCGGATCCTGTGCTTGGACCGGAGATGCGTTCCACGGGTGAGGTGTTGGGCCTGGCCGACTCATTCGGCTTGGCCTTTTACAAAGCTCAGGAGGGCGCCAAGCAGATGTTGCCCACGGAAGGCACGGTCTTGATCTCTGTGTCCCAGCGTGATCACATGGCCGTCCTCGATACCGCTCGTCGATTCAAGGAGCTTGGTTTCAGAATCAAAGCCACGGCAGGTACGCATGCGTTCCTGGCGGAAAACGGCATCGACACCGAGTCGATCCAAAAGCTCTACGAGGGTCGGCCTAATATCGTGGATGCCATCATGAGCGGCGAAATTCAACTGGTGATCAATACCCCGGTGGGCAAGATGAGCCAGTACGACGACTCCTACATACGCAAGTCCGCGATCAAGTACAAGATACCGTATATTACGACGGTCAGTGCAGCCGCGGCCGCTGCGAAAGGCATTGCGGCTTGTCGAAGTGGGCGGAGCCAAGTCAAATCCTTGCAGGAGTATCACGCGGAGATCAAATGAGATTGTTCTGCCAGGAAACGGGCGATATCCGTTCGACTGAGGTACCTATCTCGCACGTGTGACGGCATCGATCAGCGGTTCCTTGGTCGATAGGTGTCGGCGCGTTGAGGAGAACGCCTGGCATTATCCGTATGCCGGTCAAGTGGATCTCTGAGCGTTTGCCGATTGCAGGTTTCTCTCGATTCGGTCGAGTAGTCGCTGCCAGCTCTATTTTCTGTGGACGAGACGCAGGGGCGAGTCTTGACTTCCCAATCGCTTCTTAGACGGTCATAATGAACATTGTATCCTGGTGTGAACAGGACAAGGCCGGAATTTCGAGATCTTTGCGGTTGGGATCACAAAGTCGTCCTTGTCTAAGTCCTCAGGACTGAATCGTGGATTCATGACTGCCATGCTGAGCTTCTCTTCCCGTCAATACGCGCGAGGGGCACCCCGCGTCACTGAGCGCCTGGTGGGTGCGTGCATACTCATTTTGCTGGCTTTGATTGTCAGCACATTCCTGGTAACCAGTGGTTTGTTGGGGGAGAGCGTGAGGGTGATGCCGGTTTCCCGATATGCCAAAATGTTAGTGGGGATTTCCGATCGTCCATTGTTCATCACCTCTATCAACTCGCTATCGGCGTCTCGCGCGTCGCAGGTTGCTGACGCGATGTTGCCTGCGATGCCGGTTCCTTGGCAGCGTGTTCGTGTCATTGCAATCTCGGTACGTGCTGGCGAAGAACCGACCCCAGCGGGACTCGATTCCGGTGATGCCTTGGGCGGGGTCTCCTTCGATGAGTTGCGTGTTGACGATGAGCAATGGAAGGCGGATCTGGCCGCATTTGATGCGCAATGGGTTTATCGAGGAATCTACTATTTCGAGGCGAGGACGGCTGCACTCGTACAGGTTGTGGATGTCGGCAAACCCGAATCGGCTTTGGGGCTCTGGCACGTGCGCAAACCCGCGAACGCTCGGCCCATGGCGATCGGCATGGGGGGGTGGGCGGCAGATGGGCGGCGGACTTATGGTTTTTGGCGGGGGCGGTACTACACAGAGATCGTTGTTGGGCCGCAGCTTGATGAAGCTAACGTGACGCAGTTGGCGCGTGCTGTTGCGGGCGTCCAGCTTCACTATGGTGGACCATTCTGGGCACAATCGGTGTTGCCGGCGGGGGTTGCGCGTTTTGCCGATGTTGGCGATGAGTCGCTGCTGGCGCCGACGAAGATTGAACGCTATACCGACAATCTCTATGAGAAGATCAACGGACGGGAAGGGCAGTTTCGGGCGTATCATGTCGTCGAGTTACGGTTTGGGCAGTATCAAAATGCACTGACCAAACAGGTATTTGACGTCTACATCTATGATATGGGTACCGCGGCGAATGCGTTCGGCGTTTATATGTTGGAACGAAGCGGGGCATCGGACGAATTGGCGTTGGGACGCGACGGGTACATGTCGGGCACAAACGTCTACTTCGTCAAGAGTAAGTATTACGTCAACGTGTTGGGGCCGGCGGGCGGCGAAGAATCGGCGCTGGCGGCGTCCAAGCGTATTGCCCGCGCCATCGCGGACACGATACCGGGCCGTGACAAGCCATTTTGGGTCGAATCCCTGTTACCTGCCGACGATCGCGTACCGCATGGGCTTAGCTATCGCGCGACCAGTGCTTTGGGATACGATTTTCTCGAGAACATGTTTTTTGCCGCTTACAAGTCGGGCGCGGTGTCCTATCAGCTCTGTCTTTTGAAAGCGGGCAGTCCTGCGCGGGCCGAGGAGCTTTTTGACCAATACGCAGAAGCGACCGCTAAGTACGACACGATTCTTGGGCGCGAGCCGAGCGATGGCGGCGCGACATTGATCAGCGAGGCGATGGGCATTCATGCTGTCATGTTTCACAAAGGTGTCTTCGTGGGGGGGCTTATCGAATGCGAGAACCGAGCATTGGCAGAAGAACGGGCGATTCATTTCCGCGATAGCTTACCGGTGACGAACAGCACGCTGAACGTCAAAATCAAGGAGCCCGCGACGGATGGGTGACGACACGAAGCGAACCGACAAGAAAGCGGCAGGGGAGCCTTTGTCGTCGTCGCGCGTGTGGACGCGTCGGGATTTGTTGGTTCGCGGCAGCCAAACCGTTGTCGTTGCTGGTGCTGGTGCCTACGCTGCCATCAAGCTTCATGATCCACAAGGCACTGCCGGTCTCCAGCCGCCGCTGAGTATCAAGCTGAAAGATTACTTTGCGAAGGTGGATTTCTCCGACTCAGCACCGCGGATTTCATCAGCCTTTGGCGCACTCGACCGTGTTGAGGAGATGGTGCGAGCGGCCCTGGGCGGTCTTGATCCTCGTGGTATGTCCTGTTTTATTGGGAAAGGTGATACGGTTTGTGTGAAGCCCAATGTGGGTTTTGATCGCGGTCCCTTGCTGGGGGCAACGACCAATCCCGACGTTGTGCGCGCGGTGATTCGTCTCTGTCGCGAAGCAGGTGCGGCGAAGGTCATTGTTGCGGACAACCCCATCGAAGATCCGGCTGCTTGCTTTGCGAGAAGTGGCATCAAGGCTGTTGTTGACGCGGAAGGTGCCACGATCATGATGCATTCGCGCTATCACGATACGCCGGTTGCGATTCGCGATCGCGAACCCGACCCGTCCCAAGGCGAAGCCCTCGGCACATGGCCCATTTTCTGGACGCCCTTGCGGGAAGCGGATAAGGTCATCGGCATTCCCGTTGTCAAGGATCACAATCTATGTTATGCCTCGATCGGCATGAAGAATTGGTATGGGTTGCTGGGGGGGCGGCGGAATCAGTTTCATCAAGCGATTCATGCGATTGTCAGCGATTTGGGTTACATGATGAAACCAACGCTCATGGTTGCTGACGGTACGCGCGTCATGATGAAAAATGGGCCGACCGGCGGTCGGTTGGACGATATTAAGGTGGGAGGTATTGCGGGCCGACCGTGCGTCGTTGCCAGCGTCGATCAACTGGCCTGTGATTCCTACTGCGTACAGAAGTTGTTGGGTCGAGATCCGGCTCAGTTGGCGTACTTGGATCTCGCGTACGAGAAATTCGGGCACGATCCTACACGAATGGTGGCCCGAAGCTGGCAGGACTATGTGCCGCAAGGCAAACTGGTGGAGAGAACCTTGTAGTCGTTCCTCTTTTGTGGCTTGTTGTTGAACAGACGATTCGCTGATTGACCCCATAGCACGATAGCTAAGCGTTGAAAAGCGATCGCTGAGAGCTACTCATGCGAATTACGACCGTTCGCATCATTGTCCAGGCCGTCGTGATGGCCTTGTTCTTGTCGTGCGTGCTTGTCACGACGTTTGCGTGCTTGGACGAAATGCCCGCATTGGTGTTCTGGGTGGGCAAGTTCCTCGAAATTGACCCACTGATCGCGGTGGCGACGACGATCACCACGCACACCCTGTATAAGGGGTTGCTTTGGTCGTTGGTGATTCTTGTTCCGACTTTGTTTCTCGGCCGGTTTTTTTGCAACTGGATTTGCCCTTTCGGTATCCTGCACCACTTTGTCGGCTGGGTTTTCAATACGCGCAATACGCAACAGAAGATCGAATCCAATCGGTATCGTCCGATTTATGCGATCAAGTATTACCTTCTTGGGGCCATGTTGATCGCTGCGGTTTTCGGGACCCTGCAGATCGGGCTTTTGGACCCCATCTGCTTGCTGCACCGGTCGCTTACCACCTCCGTGTTACCGGCATTGAATGCACCCACGCCCGTCGCCGCATGGTTGGGTGAGCCCAGAACGCATCAGCTTGCTTGGGTGATCGGTTTCTTGGTGGTGTTCTTCGTCAGCATGAACCTTGTGATTCCGCGATTCTTCTGTCGTGTGCTGTGCCCACTGGGGGCCTTGTTGGGTGTGTTGAGCCGATTTGCTCTGTGGCGAATCGAACGTGATCCGCAGACTTGTACAAACTGCGGCCTGTGTTCGAAAAATTGCGAAGGTGCCTGCGATCCACACGCACAGCTCCGCATGAGTGAATGTTTTGTTTGTTTCAACTGCATCGAAGACTGTCCGCACGGCTCGCTCAAGTTCGCATTCTTGCCGAAGCGCGAGCACGAAGTCACTTGGCCCGACATCGCTCGACGCAAGGTCGTTTTTGCGGGTGTCATGGGTGTTCTTTTTTATCCCTTCGCACGATTGAGTGGCCGGGCGACGAAGGATTTCTCCAGCAAGGTGATTCGACCGCCTGGCGCGGTGGAGGAACTGGAGTTCCTCGAACGGTGTATCAAGTGCGATCAATGTATCCGGGTGTGCCCCACCAACGTTTTGCAGCCCGCGATGCTTGAAGCCGGCGTCGAGGGCGTTTGGACCCCCGTCATGAACTTCCGTATCGGCTTCTGTCAATTGAATTGCACCGCTTGTGGGCAGGTGTGCCCGACCGGTGCGATCCAAAGATTGTCGGTCGATCAGAAACTGGGCATGGGCGAACACGCGGATCAGGGTCCCGTCAAGCTTGGGACGGCTCATTTTGACCGTGGCCGGTGTTTGCCTTGGTCCAAGAACATACCGTGCGTTGTGTGTGAGGAAGTGTGTCCGACGTCACCCAAGGCCATTCACACCGAACGTAAACAATTGCTGATTCGCGACGGAAAGAAACAGGTTGTCGCGTCGTCGCCTACCACCATCACCGTCGCTGATTATCCGCCACCCGGCCAACCCTTTGGTGAGCTGTGTTTGTTCCGATTCAATGCGTTTCGGGGTGACCAGACAACAAGGTATTCGGTGGTTGTTTTTCATGGTGATGGTACGCGTGAGACGCATCGCATCCTGGGTAATGATGCTGACACGTTGATGATTGGTGAAGTTGATGCGGTTACGGGGGATGTGGTCACCGGTGCTACGTTTACGAAATTACCTGCTCGGGGGACGGTTGCGGCGATTCACGTGGAACTGAAGGTGCCCAAGATCGATACGCAGTTGTGTATCGGTTGTGGTTTGTGCGAGAAGGAGTGCCCCGTGGTCGGGGATCGGCGGGCGGTCTATGTGACCGCTGAAGGCGAGAGCAGGTCGCAGGGCTATCTTCAGAAAGATCGTAATCGGTCGTTACGTCTCTTGAAAAAGATGTGATGCCTGTAGCGACGAGGTGAGATTTCATCGCCAGGTTTTATTGTGCGTGCCGAATCTTTGTGGTCGTTACGCTCCCTTTTGAAAAACGGCCGTTCAAGCGGATGGGCCGGTTGATTCTTCTGGTGCGAGTTCTCGGATGCGATCCAGTAACATCGCGCTGATACGCGCGAGCGTTTCCTTATCGATTTCCCGGTGGGCGTATTGGCTTAAGCTGATCGGTCGACCAAACCGCACGACGGCGCGATGTCGCCACAGGAAGGCTTTTACGACGGTTCCATGCCAGCGTGTGCCGGAGATATGGGCCGGCACTACGGTCGCGTTCGTGTGAAGCGCCAGCAGGGCGGCGCCGTCCTTGGCTTCCGCGATCTCGCCGGGTCGGGGGATTCGGCCCTCGATGAATATTCCCAGCAGTTTACCCTGTTTGAGGTGACGCAGGGCCGCTTTCGTGCCCGCTGCGTCCTGGCCGTCGCGTTTGACGGGAATGCATTCAAGAAGACGGATAACATGGCCGCCGATGGGAACGTTGTAGTACTCTTTGGCAATGAGAAAAGCGGGGACCCGGTGGGGGATACTTGCGACAAGGAGCAGCGGATCGATACTGGACGTGTGGTTCGAGACGATGACCACGGGTCCGGTATTGGGGACGGTGCAGATGCCCTCTCGGCGAAGGCGGAACCACCACTTGCAGTAGAATTCGTTCAGATTGACACAGAATCGAAGTGCGGGCCTTAACGGATGACTCTTCATTCGCACCATGAACGAGGCGAATGCGGTAACGCCGACAACGAATGTGACGCCGACCAGAATCCAGCCGACCCATGCATCGACATTTTGCCAGTTGGGAATTCCAATCGCTCCGGTAGCCAATAGCAGGCCAGCCACAGTGCACAAGTCTTGCACGCCGAAAAGTCGGCCGCGGATTCGGTTGGGGACGATCCGCTGCAGAAGCGCGCTGTAACTGGCCATGACGCCGGCGCCGAACATCCCTGAGACGATGACGGCAAAGCCGCCGACATGGTAGGCGACATCGTTTGGCAGTGGCGCAAAGACGCTAAAGGCCAGCGTCGCAAAAGAAAAGGCGATGCCGACAAGTGACCAGGTAATCGCGATTTCACTGCGAAGCGCGTTGCCCAGGACGGTAAGGATGAGAGCTCCCGTTAGAAGGCCCAAGCCCAGGCGGGCCTGGAAGCCGCCAATTTCGGAAAATAGGCCCTCGTAGCCTGGCGGAAGATAGACATCACGAACGAGGGCGGGGATCGTACTGCGAACGGCCGAACCGGCAAACCAAACGATGACGCCTATTCCGGTGAGCTGGGCCACACGTCGATGTTCCCGCAGATAGCGCACGCCCTCGGCGATGGCAGCAAGGTTGATGGCGGCACGATGTCGGGTTGTTTCTTGCCTGGGCGGGCGGATGCAGAATAGAAGAACGGCACTGCCGACAAACGTGATCGCATCGATGCGGAAAGCGACTTGAGGCGCGAAATGTTGCGCGAGGTATCCGCCGATGAGGACCGCAATCATGGTGGCAATGACGCCAAGACCACTGGTGATGGCGTTGGCGGGGATGAGTTGATTTTCATGGATGAGAGTGGGGAGCAGCGCCGACCGCGCGGGTGAGAACAGAGCGGCAAAGAGACCCACCATCAAGAGGGGAATGAAGGGCCCCACCGTGGTAATATCTCCGAACGTTGCCAGCAGGATTCCGAAGTTGAGCATGATGACCGCGCGGATGAGGTCCGCTGCGATCATCAACCCGCGTCGGGGCAGCCAGTCGGCGATCAGGCCGTTAATGGGTCCGAACAGGAAAAAGGGCAGCATGAACATGAAGGTGATCATGGCCTGGAGCCGAGTCAGATTGGGCGCATGTAGGGCATCCATGGACTTGAGAATGGCCATCTCGGAGATGTGATCGCCCATGGCGCTGATGCCGTACGCCAGCCAGAGCAGCACGAAGTTGTGGTTGCGGAACAGGCCGGGAGGCGGTTGGCTGGTTTGAGAAGCACTTGAAATCACAGCAACGTCCTTACCCTAAAAATACCTTTCGCATAGTTACTGCCCGTGCAGTCGAAGGTGGCTCAATACGCCGATGAAAGATTGTACACGTTTATGCCCAGGTGGTTCAGGCCATCGATCTCCTCTGTTGCGGATTTGGCATGTTGGCAAGGGGGTACATGTGTGCTTACATCGCCCTTGGCGGCAACACCTCCGAACCCCGGCGGGTCATCGGGCGTAACATGGGAGCGAGGGAGATGCGATTGGGAGGCAAAACCGGCGACAAAACCGCCGTGGGTGTGCCTTGGAACGCTCCCAATCACTGGGCTCGTCGGACGGCAAGTTCTGGCGCGAACGTGTCGGCTATTGACGGCGAGCGGGATTTGGCTACGTTGGAATCCGAAGATCGGCCTGTTTCGGTGGGTCGATGTTGTTAGTCATTGCGTGACAATGACTTACCGTTTTTCGGCAGGGCGGACTGTGGCCTGAGCCGAGCGGTGACGGTTGAGAATTTGCCGATCCAGGCTCAGCTTTCGGAAGTCGTTGGTTGCTTGGCGGCTTACCAGCTCGAACTGGGCGACTGTGCCTCAGGGCAAATCTGTTTATGCTTGGTACACTGCAGCTCTACATCACCCGTGAACTTGTCAAGACGTTTGTGTTGACAGCCATCGGCCTGACACTCGTGTTCAGCCTCTGTGGTGGCGTGTTCAACATGATCGAAGCCGAGGTGTTGACCGCTGTCCAGATAGCCAAAATTCTGGGTTTTATCTTGCCGATCGCGACGACACTGACTTTGCCGGTTTCGTCGCTCTTTGCGTGTGCCATTGTTTATGGTCGATTCGCTTCCGACAACGAGATCGACGCCTGTAAAGCAAGTGGGGTCAACATCCATCGCCTACTGGCGCCGGCGGTGGGGCTGAGTGTTTTCACCGCGGTGTTCACGTTTGTGGCGATCAACTTCGTGATCCCCCGGTTCGCGACCCGCTTGGAAGCGATTATTCGCCAAGATATTCAGAAGGTGGCGATGCAAGCACTGAGCAGCAAGGGCCACTTGCGTTGGGGGCCTTATGTCGTTTATGCCCGATCGTGCACAACGTCAGAGGATAGTGCGTCGAAGGTCCTGAACTTGGTCGGGGCGGCGTTCCTCATCATGGAGAAAGACAACCTTTCGAGTTGCGGTACGGCGGAACAGGTGGCGGTGGACTTTTCTGCCGGTAAGGACGGCAACCCGGCCGTCCGGGCGTCGATGTATGGCGTGCGGCGGATGGATTTGGAGCGTAATCAACTCGATGAGCTCAATGCGCAGTCGTTCAAGACCATGTCGCTGCCGAGCAAAATCGAACAGAAGCCGAAGCTGCTGGACTTATGGCAGCTACTCTACTATCGCAAGCATCCAACCGAATTCGTCGAAGTTCAGGACCGGATGTTCCGCACCCGGGAGCAAGTTCGTAAGGCCCTTTTTTATCGCTATGCCGTGGAACAGTTGACGGGCGATGAAAAAGTGCTTCAGTTAAAAAGTGATCGACGTCGCCTCACGATTCAGGCGAAACGTGTGGTGCTTGATCGGATCGATTCTGTGCCCACGATTGACAACGCAACCGTTGTGGAGGAGTGGGACGGAAGGCGGCGGGATTATGTGGCTGATCGGTGCTCCATCCGTGTGAAACGCGGTTTTGGCGATGAACCGGACATGGTGCACGTGAAACTGCAAGGGAACGTCAGTTTCGTCGATTCGCTTGATCCCACCAAAAAGAACGAACCCAAAGAAATCGATTTGGAGGATGTGCCTGTTCCGGCACATGTGGCTAAAAAGGAGAAGCAGCTTAGCGATGTGGATTTGTTGGGTTTCCAGCCGAGTGAATTTCAAGCATCGCTGCTCGAGGACTTCTCGATCGAGGATTTCCCGTCGCTGGGCTTGGGCGAGCGGATTGACGACGCGCGGATCTCTACTGCGCGAGACGTTATCAAGCTGGGGTTGGAAATAACCGGTATTGTCCATTCGCGATTGGCGTTCAGTGCGGGGTCGCTGGTAACGCTCGTGTTGGCTGCGGGTTTGGCGATTGTGTTTCGAGGCGGACAACTCCTGACGGCGTTCGTGATCAGCTTCATCCCGGGCATGTTGTTGGTGGTGATCAACATCATGGGTCGGCAACTGGCGGAGAACGCGAATACAGCCCTCTTAGGTGTCATGGTGATCTGGGCCGGTATTGCGTTGTTGGCCGTGACCGATGGTGTCGTGTTGGTACGCTATTTGAGGCGGTAGTGGGTTCGAAGTGTTGGGATACACGTTGCATCGACGGATTGAATGAATGGTTCGAACACTCGATCGATACGTACTGCGAAACTTCCTAGCGAACTACGTCCTGTCGTTGTTCGTGTTGATTAGTTTATACGTCGTGTTGGATTTGCTGTTCAACCTGGACGAGTTCACCGAAGGCGGCAAGCCGGTTCTGTTGGCGCTTCGCGACATTGGCGACTACTACCTGTACAACATCCCATTGTATTTCTCGCAGCTGTCGGGCGTTCTTTGTGCTTTTGCGGCTTGTGCGACGCTCGCTCGGCTCCAAAAACAGAATGAGATGACGGCGATTCTGGCATCAGGGACGAGTGCTTATCGGGTGGCGGCCCCGATTATATTGGCCGGGTTGGCGATGAACGTCCTTCTCGTTGTGGATCACGAAGTGATTCTGCCGCAGGTCGCTGCCAAACTGGCACGCAGCCGCGACGACGTCGAAGGCGCGAGAGCGTACGGTGTGTGGTGTGTGCGCGACGGCGAGAACCGGTTGTTGAGCGCACGGCAATTCTCACCCAAGCAGCGACGGATTCGTGGTTTAACGATTATGGAGTTATCGACGGATCACGCTTCGCTGGGCAGGCTGGGAGATATCGTCACGGCCGACCAGGCTGAATGGGATGAAGAGCGGCACGGGTGGAATCTCATCCGTGGTATACGTGTTCCGGTGGAGGCAGCCGCTACAGCGGGGTTGCGCGGCGATCATTCGATCGAACGCGTTCCCATCCGGTTTTATCGATGCGAGCTAACGCCTGAGGAATTGCTTTTCCGCCAAAAGGCTCAGTGGATTCGGTTTCTTAGTCTCACCCAGCTCACCCAGCTTGAAAAGCAAGGCGACGCCAACCCGACCCAAATTGCCCAAGTCAGACATGGGCGATTTACACTACCGATCAACAACATGATTATGCTGCTGTTGGGGATCTCCTTTTTCATGCATCGGTTGCCGGGAAGCGTATTGACGCAGGGCGCCAAGGCGCTCGGAACCTGTGCGGCTTCGTTCATGATCGTTTTCGTCGGGCAACAATTGCTTGGTTCGGCTGGTATTCAACAATACCCCGCATTGCCAGCATGGCTGCCGATTTTCCTCTTCGGACCGTTTGCCGTCGTGTTGTTGGACGGTGTGAAGACGTAGCTGTCTTGAAGCATTTCCGGTCGGTATTCGCCAAACGGTTGAAAAGTCTGTCCCCGGTTTACTTCTGCGCGGATGCGTTCTGCGAATTAGGTGGAACGTGGTTGGTTGTTATCGAGAGATTATAGCGATGAAAGACTGGACGAAACGTTTTTTATTCGCCATGCTGTAGACGTGAAAACGATGGAGATGACAACAGACTCATTTTCCGGTCGGCCGCGTTACGGTTTGTTCGTATTGGCTGCGATCGTCTTGCTTGTTGCGTTGCCGATCCGGGCATATGTGGCGACACGTGCCGTCATGGTGAGCCGGGATACGACGGGCTTCGTCTGGTATGCACAGCAACTGGCGGACAACCCGATCGAGGCCATGCAGCAGCATGTGCAGCATCCATTGTACCCGGCGTTGGTGTGGGGGGCGCACGCGTCGTTACAGGTATTGGCTCCTGGGTTGACGGAGGATCCGGTACGCGGTTGGGTGGTGGCAGCGGTATGGGTGACGTTTCTAAGCGGCTTGGTCGTCGTTGTTGCCGCCTACACGCTAACCACGGCCTTGTTTGGTCAGAAAGTGGGGCTGATTGCGGCCGGCCTAACAGCCTTGGCAGCGGAGTTTTGCCAGTTGTCCGGTGATGGGCTGACCGACATGTCGCATTTGATGTTTTATTTGTTTGCCATGACGGCAGCGATTCGGGGTGTTCGGGATCGGCGCGTGGGTTATCTTGGGGTTGCCGGTTTCCTTTCGGGCTTGGCCTATTTAGTTCGGCCGGAGGGGGCTGAAGTCGCTCTCGTGACAGCGGGAGCCCTCATTTTGTTTCCACGAAATTGGCTGCGGCGGAGACGATTGGCGGGAATCGTGGCGGTATCGTTGGGGGCGTTGCTGGTGGCGCTTCCCTACATGTGCTTGACCGGCAAGCTGGTTCAGAAGAAATCGATCCAACAGTTCTGGAAATCGAGTGGCGAATCTGCAGAGGCAAGTTTTGGAGAATTGCAGGGGGCAAGAGCGAACCGGTTGCAGGAATCGGCCGACGTGGTGATGGCCGGATGGGTCGAAGCTGGCCTCATGCCACGGTCCTGCACGGCGGTGGGGGCGATTGGGCGAGAGCCGAGCAACCCTCGCGACCAAAGCGTGATTGCTGGCGTGGCCATGGGTAATCCTTGGACCGTCGTTCGTTCGCTGGGGCCGATCACGGAAAACTGGGGACGTTCCTTGCGTGTGACGTTATTGCTGCCCGTGGTTGCGTGGTTGATTCGGCGGCGCGAGTTGCCCAGTAATACGTTCGGTTGTCGGCTTGTGGCAGCGGTTGGGACACTTCACCTGTTGATACTCATTACGCTGATTATTCAGTTCGACTATTGGAAGTTATTTAGTCTTCGCCACGTGATGATCTTAGCGGGTTTGACGCTTCCTTTTTCGGCCGCAGGTGTGGCGATGATACTGGATTGCGTGCCCGAACGTCGTCGGCGGCTTGTTGCGAGTCTGTTGTGGGTTGGGTTGATTGGGCCAACGTTGCCATGGATGCTGGAGACCCGACACGCGAGTAATCTCTACCTTCGACGGGCGGCCGACTGGGTTCGTGCGCATGCCGAGACGGAGCCTTGTGTGCTTACCAATCGTGTTCGTGTCGCTTTTTACGCCGGCGGGAAATATGTTGCTTCACCAAAGGGAGCTGGCGTGGGGGCAGTGCTGGCTGAGGCACGACAGGCTGGAGCTAACTGGTTGGTCTTTGACACGCGACGTATAATGAAGGACTCGCCCCATTTCTTCGTGGATTTGGAGCGGCAGACGAGCGCGGATCACACACTCATGCGTGTGCATGAGGAGAGGGGAACGGGTAAGCGGACGGGGGATCGAGCAATCATCTATCGGTACCGGGCACGCCCGTGACGAATGAGACCCGACCCGCCGGTATTGGGTGGTTTGCCTAGTTTTCAAAACTTCTGAAACAAGTCGCTCATCGTGGTACGGTTCATTACAATGGTGTATCGATCGGGTTGATTGTCGGGTTAAGGGGCAATTGCTCGGGTAAACTGTGACCCGAATGGTTGGTTGTTTCGATTCAGGATATGCGGATGCAAGCTCTCGCGACACTTTATGAGCCTATTTCCGCTGAGCTGGAGAAGGTCTGCGTGATCTTCGACCAGGAACTCAGTTCGGATTTGACTGCTGTCAATGAGCTCTGTGCGCATATTCGTCACTATCGTGGCAAAATGCTTCGACCTGCGCTGTTGCTCCTCTCGGCGCGTGCTTGTGGCAAGGTGACGGACGAGCATCTGACGTTGGCGGCTGTTGTGGAGATGGTCCATGTCGCCACGCTTGTCCACGACGATGTTCTGGATGAAGCGGAATTGCGTCGCCGGTATCCAACGATCAACTTGCTGCAGGGAAATGAGGCGGCTGTTTTGCTCGGTGACTATCTTATCAGTCACGCCTACCATTTGTGCAGCTCACTCCATTCCTCGTTCGCCGCTCGTGCGATTGGATCGGCAACCAACACGGTTTGCGAAGGCGAGCTGCAGCAGGTGTTTCATCGAGGAGACACAGGCATCACGCTCGAGCAGTACCTGCAAATCGTCGGGCGAAAGACAGCGGCCCTGACCAGCACCTGTTGTCTACTTGGCGCGCACTATGCGGGTGCACCTACAGAATTCACGGCCGCTTTGGAGCGTTACGGGCTCGATGTGGGTATTGCATTTCAGATTACCGATGACGTGCTCGACCTTGTTGGGGCAGAGGAAGACACGGGTAAGACCGTGGGCCGGGACCTGGAAGAATGCGAGCTCACGTTGCCGATCATCCACGGCTTAGCTCACGGGGAAGAGGCGTACGCTCGAGAACTACAACGACTTGTTGGCTCTGGAAATGGTGCCTGTGATCGCATTCGAGTGCGTCAGTTGTTGGAATCCACCGATAGTTTCGCTTATGCATTGGATGCTGCCGCTCGTTACGTCGAATCAGCGGTGACGTGCGTCAGCGATTTGCCCCGAACCGACGCGCGCGACGCCCTGGTGTGTCTGGCACGCATGATTCTCAATCGCGATCGCTGATCTTGGTCGCTCTTACACGAATGAATTGTTTGGCATGGAATTTGTTCGGCGTCCTTGTGGACCCTACGGTGCCGTTATTACAGGACGGGGTGGTTTTGTTCACGGGAATTTGCACTTCGTCGCGCACGAGGCAGAAGTGAATTGTATGGTAATACCGTGGGGACAGATTTACGGACAGCACCGGAGAGAAGCTGCTATGGTCGCGTCAACACCATGCACATGTCGAAAAGAGGTCGCTGCTTGCCCGCCGACCCCCATCTCTCCTGATCCGCTTCAGTCAGCAAGGGCTTGCCGAACGACGCGCGGTCGTCAGACTGACGCCACCCTCGGCGATGCCGCTAACAGTTCAGGCTTTTTGATCCAATTCAAACAAATATCGCAACCCGGTGAATCTGCGCTAGCCTAAACCGGTTTGCTCATCAAAGAAGCTGTCTGAAGGGGAACGATCCATTCAGGTTGCGCGGGGGGTGTGTCATGATCGCGGTGAGTGAAAAACGAAAACGATGGGTAGCAGAACATGGGATGTTATGTGTTCTTGTTACGTTATGTTGTATGTTTTGGTGCCAATCGGCTGGGGCTGTTGTTTTATATAGCGTCGATGAAATGAACGGCGAGCTTGTGACGGTTGACAGCTCCACAGGTGATGTCTCCGTTGTCGGCCCCATCGATTTTGATCTGCTCGAATATAATTCGACCTTTCAAATGGACATGACCTTCCACAAAGGTGTCCTTTATGAATTGCGAAGCAGTTCGAGTGAGACATACTCCAACTTGGACCTTGTCGCGATTGACCACCGCACGGGGAGCGTGATTTCTTCCATACGCGTCAAGCATAACGGCGTGGCGGTTGTGACCACGGCAGGGGAAGGACTCGCCAGTGCGGGGGGGCGACTCCTTATCGGCTTTAGCACAACCGCCATGTACTATTCCCACATTTTGGCCGACCTCGATCCAGTGACCGGTGAGGTTGCAAATCTTGCGAACTATCTCGAGTTGACATTGTGGGCGGATTTTGATGGGTTGGCGGCAAACGCCCAAGGGCAGCTATATAGCATTGATACGCGTCCCGGCTCGGATGGTAGCGACAATCGCTACATGCTTTTCCGCGTATCGCGCAGTCCGTTGTCCTACACATTGGTCGGTGATTTTGCTGGACCCAATTCTCACGTTGGAAGCATTGAATTTACCGACGAAGGCTTGTTTGCTTTGGAAGCGGTGGACATGCTCGAAAGCGAGCTTCACCAGATCGATCCGAACACGGGTGGTGATTTGGGTGCAGTACCACTCTCGACGAGTGTCCTTCTTAACGGCCTGGCCCATCTGAGCCCGGATTGCAATGACAACGGGCTGCTTGATGCGGAGGACATTACCACTGGGGTGAGCGACGACTGCAATGGCAATGGTGTGCCGGATTCGTGCGACATTACCGCTGGCCTGTGTGCGGATGTCAATGACAATGGACGTCCCGACGACTGCGAGAGTGGCCAGATTGAGCTGACGCCAAGTGCGCTGGATTTCGGCACAGTTGACGTGGGAGCATCCGCGTCGGCTGGGCTCACGGTGGCGAATGTCGGGATCGGTCGGCTGACGATCGTCCATCTGGCTTTTGACACCGAAGTGCCCTTTTCATGTCCTACGCCGCCAATGATGCCGCTCGTGCTCGATCCGGGACAGTCGCACGAACTTACGCTGGCGTTTACGCCGTCGTCAGAGGAGGGTTTTGTTGGGTCCTTGCAGGTAACAAGCGATGATGTGGACATGCCTGAGGTGGTCGTGGCATTGCAGGGCGCGGGACGATTGCCCGATCAGGATGGCGACGGCACACCGGATGGGGTTGACAACTGTGCAACGTTAAACAACCCGGACCAGGTCGATCACGACGGGGATGGGGTTGGTGATGTGTGTGACGACGATGATGACAACGACGGCGTTCCCGATATCGACGACAATTGCCCCTTGGTGTCGGATGCGGATCAAACGGATACCGATGCCGACGGTGTAGGGGATGTCTGTGACGACGATGATGATGGCGACGGCACACCGGATGGGGTTGACAACTGTGCCATGGTGAGCAACCCGGACCAGGTCGATCACGATGAGGATGGCTTGGGTGATGCTTGTGACGACGATGACGACAACGACGATGTGCTGGATGTGGAGGATAATTGCCCGTTGGCCGCTAATTCCGATCAGGCCGACATCGACCAGGACGGTGTCGGCGATGCGTGCGACGAAGACGACGATCGCGACCTTGCGGATCGAATCCTTGCCCTTGGCGAGCTGATTCTGAGTTTGGATCTGGATGAATTCACCGGTCCCAACGACAAAGCCAACGCGGGACGTCGGAATTCACTCTACAATCGTACGCAGGCGGCTGCGGAGGAACTGACCGAGGGTGATTATGCCGAGGCGGTCGATTTGCTCAAAAGTGTATGGGTTCGCTTCGATGGCGAGAAGTCTCCCCCAGATTGGTTGGAAGACGGCCCCGAAAAGGATCAGATTGCAGAGATCATCCGCGGCTTGATTGCCGACCTGGAATCGAAGCTTTGATCGCTTGAGCCTATTGCGCATGTCTGTCGGCAACGTGTGGAGATAAACGCGAACGTTTAACACATGATCGAGTTCGCCAAGACTCGGCAACCTCAGCATGCCCGAGCCTTCACTTCAGACGAACCCGTGGACCTGA